>Ga0137298_11592_pt1 | contig 11540 bp, 15 predicted proteins | sample RamsorincwithD2O_2_FD_97182 | JGI IMG/M metagenome (GOLD analysis project Ga0137298, IMG submission 97182) | Mouse cecal microbial communities from Vienna, Austria - Glucosamine amended with D2O | ecosystem: Host-associated > Mammals > Digestive system > Large intestine > Cecum | place: Austria...
AAAAAGAGAATTAGAATTTTTGAATAAAAAAGGTGCAAAAATAGAACAAATAAAAAGACAAATATTACTATTTGAATTTTCTTCTATTATTGATGATTGGGATATAAAAGATTTACTGGAAATGTTTGATCTATATAATATTAATGATGACGAAATTAAAATAATTTTTTCTGAATTGTATAAACCTTTTGATGAAAATATAATTAATCCTAGTGCTGAATTTTTACAACAGAAAAAGATTATAGATAATTTTTTATTTGATTCTAATTTAAAAAATGAGGATATACAAAATAGTATCATGATTAGCGAAGAAGAAAAATTGGGTATAATTGCTAAAAGAACAAAGATAATATCAATATTTGAAGCAAGAAAAGAAAATCATAAAAAAATGGGAGGATAGATATGAATATTGAACAAGAATTAGAAAAGATAAAAGAAAGAAATAGAAGAGTTGAATTAGATAAATCTTGGGAAACAAGTTGGACGAGGAAAATTTGCATTATAGTTTTAACTTATGTGATAGTGATTATATATTCATATTTAATAAAACAATATAATAATATATTATTGAGTTCTTTAGTACCAGTTATAGGATTTACTTTATCTACTTTATCGTTAAAATATATCAGAAAAATTTGGGAAAAGAAATTTTATTCAAAATAATTTATTTTAATTAAATGTAGAAAAAATATTTGTTAAAAAATGAGGAATGTATGCTATACTATAGTCAGTTAATAGATTATTACTGACTATTACTTTTGCTCAAAGAGTTGTTGAACGTCCTCCTTTAGGGCACCATTGACGAATCTGTTCGAACTATTCGGACTTAACATATAATACCAGTCAATGTGATTGGTATTTTTTTATTCCCACAGGTAATTTTGCTATACTTGGCAAAATACCTAGGAGGTTAAATATTTTGTCAAAGACGATATTAAGAGGTGTATTTATGGTAGTAGAATTTAAAGATAACAATTGTTTTAGTGGAGTAAAAGATATTTTTATTAGAGATGGTAAAAAATTACTTAAAATATTTTATGGTGCAAATGGAGATTTATATTTTGATATATTTGGAAGTTGCAATAAAAATGAAAATGGCCTTCGTACTGCTATTTTTAGCATCAAACAACATGAAGAAGTTTATCAATATTTTGAACAGTTTGTAAATTGTATAATGGGTTGTGAAGTATTTGATATGAGTGATATTGAATTAGAATCCTATGATTTTGATAATGATGTTACAGATGGACTAAATTCTGTTCAAAAAAGAAATGAGAACTTAAAAACAAAGCAAGTTTATAAAAAATTAGTACACAATGACACAATTATTTGGCATAGTGATAATATATATGATGAAAGTGCAAATATCCTACAAATTGAAGGGAATTGTGAAGAGATTAAATTGACATTTATTGATAACCCTGATGATCCGTCATTTGGATTTGGTATAAGAATTTGTAATTCGGGCTCTAAATATGATCCGTTTAATATATGTTTTATGAACTTATTTAATCAACTTCAATTATTAGATAAAAACGATTCAATAAAAAAATTAGTGAAGACTGAGGAAAGTTGTAAATAACTACGTCAATAGCACCAGATTGATAGAGACTCGAACTTCTATATTTGTAGAAATTCGAGTTTTAATATACTTTAAATTATTGTATAATATATTTCTAGTAAACAAATTAAATTTATTTATCAGGAGGTTTTAGTGAGCAAAGAAATAGTTAAATCAGAAATTAAGGTTAATAAGAGTAAAATAAGCATAATAAGAATAAGAACTAAGGAATATATATCTTTAACTGATTTAGCAAGATATGCAGACGAAGATGATCCTAGATATCCTATACAGAATTGGATGAGAAATAAAGATGTTATTGCTTATTTAGGTTTATGGGAAAAATTAAATAATGAAGATTTTAAAGGTGTCGAATTCGACGCGTTTAAAAACGAAGCTGGTAGTAACAAATTTAAAATATCTCCACAAAAGTGGATTAAAGAAACAAATGCAATAGGAATTATATCGAAACCAGGAAATAATGGTGGGACTTATGCAGTAAGTGATATTGCTTTGGAATTTGCAAGTTGGTTATCCCCAGAATTTAAATTATATGTTATTCAAGAATTTGAAAGATTAAAGAAAAATGAAGCATATCAGCACAAACTTGATTGGTCTGCTAACAGAATGCTTGCAAAAGCTAATTATCATATCCATACAGATTCTATTAAAGAAAATATCGTACCCAAATTAACTGAAAAACAAAAACAATATATTTATGCAGAAGAAGCAGATGTGTTAAATGTAGCATTATTTGGTATGACTGCAAAAGAATGGAGAGAAGAAAATCCGAATTTAAAAGGCAATATTCGTGATTATACTGATTTAAAACATTTACTAATTTTATGTAATCTAGAAAATACTAATGCTGAACTTATTAATGATAATATCCCACAAAAAGAAAGACTAGTAAAATTAAATAATTCAGCAATTAGACAAATGAAAATTTTAGAAAATGATAAGAGTATAAAAGAACTTGAAACATTAAATAAAAATTTAATTGAGACTAAATAAAATGTCAAATTAGTAAAAAACACACTTGCAAATTGACAATATCAATTTACTGAATAAGAGGTAAAATATGGCATGTGCAACTATTCATTTAGCGATTGCTAAAAAATATTTGGAAACACACACAACTTTAAATTATAGAGATATAATCGCTGGTACACTATATCCAGATGCAGTAGATAATAATGATGAATCACATTATACAGATTTAAATCGTGATGATGATAATGTTAGTCATGTGCGTGGTAAAGTTAACTTATATTCATTTTTACAAGATCATGAATATCTAAATGATTTTGAGTTAGGTTGGTTTTTACATTTAATTACGGATTATTTATTTTTTGAAGAATGTTTTGATACAGAATATCTATTAGAAAATAGTTATGAACAATTTTGTAAAGATTTGTATTTTGCTTATAATTATTTAAATCTTTATTTATCAGAAAAATATAATATTACAGAAGATGATTATATAGATTATCCAAGTGAATATTATTCAGGATTCCCTTATGAAGAATGTATTTTATCAAGAGATTTGATTGATACTTTTATTAATCGTGTAAGTTCTATTGATTTAGAAAAGTATATCAAGAAAATTCATAAAATTAGAAGTAATGTAAAACCATAAAAGTTGTTGAACGTCTTCCCTTAGGGCACCAATTTTGATTTTTTATTTGAGTTAATCAAATTGTAATATAAATAATTTAAGGTATTAAAAATTAAGATTAGTAATGAGAAAAGAATAAAAAAAGTATTTTGATATTGGTTAAAAGATATAAAATAATAGAATAAAAGCCCAAATTATATGGAAAGTATGTATAATAAATTGTAAATATTTATTTCATAATTCTATTTTTAAATTAATGAACTACAAACCTCATATTTTTCAAGTTTAAGTTTTAAATAGCTCAAAATTTTTGTATAATAATACTAAGTTAAAAACACTAAATATAGATAGGAAAGCTCAAGAAGATTATGAAAAATATGGTAAAAAAAAACGCTGTCATATTAAAAAAGGAATTTCCCTTAAAAAAATATACGGAAATGCATTCTCCAGGATATGTAATAGAAGTTTATAAAGACGACAACCAAGAGGAAATTGTGTTTGGAAACAGAGAAAGTATTCCAAAAAGAAAAAAATGTAACAAAGATACACTCTATGATATCGCATCCTTAACCAAGGTATATACTGCTGTTTTGATTTATAAGGCACAAGAAGAGGGAAAACTAAATTTATATGATACAATTTTTAAAATAGATTCTCGCTTTGTATCTTTAAAGCACACCAGTGTTCTTGATTTACTAAGTCATAACCAAGAAATATGGACGCATGGTTATTTAGGAGACGCCAAATCAAAAAATGAATTTTATAAAATTCTTTTTTCGGCAGAAGTAAAAAGCAATATTCCAACTTATGTGGATACGCATTATATCATACTATCTACCTTACTTGAAAAAATTTATAATAAGCCTTTGGAAGAAATATTAAAAGAAAAAATATTGAATTCTTTAAATTTAACAAAAACAACTACCGACCCCACATCGAAAAATATTGCTTCCAATAATTATGAACATAAAAATGGCACAATAATAGATACATTAAAGCTAGGGCTTATCCACGATACCAAAGCTCGAGTTGCAAAAGGATTTGGAATTACTACGGGACATGCTTCAATTTTTACAACAGGAGAGGAATTATTAGAATTCCTAAAAACTTTTTTAAATCAAACATTATTGAAAAAAGAAACAATTCAATTGATGTTACAACACCAGGACAGAAATCTGGAAAATTATCAAATATTAAAAGGTATAGTAAAAGAACAAGAAATCAACCAAATGTATCAAGAAGCTGTTCAACAAAATCCAAAAATAAAGCTACTGAAAACATATAACAATATGGGAGTACGTTATAAAAATCATATCAAAGAATTAAATGATGTTCCAAAAAATTGTAGTGAAAACACCGTTGTATTCAGTGGTTTTACAGGTCCTGCTTTTCTCATTGACTTCAATCAAAAAATAATCATCATTGTAATGTGCAATGTCATACACAATACAAAATTAAATCGAATACAACGAAAAAAATTAACGGATGAAATCATAGAAGAAATATATAATGAAACAATAAAAGAGAGGAGATGACAAAAAATGAATCAAGAATTAATTCGTATCAATTCTATAGATGGGATTGAGCAAGTCGGAATACTTTATACCTCCAAAGAAAGAACAAAAAAAATTGTGATACATGTTCATGGCTTAAATGGTAATTTTTATGAAAATCGTTTTTTAGATACATTAGCCAAAAGTTATACCAATCAAAATATTGACTTTTTAACATGTAATAATCGAGGTACCAACTTTATTACCGAGTTTTTAAAAGGAGATGATTTCATCGTAATTGGAGGCTGTCTAGAACGATTTCAAGATTGTATTTTGGACATTCAAGGAATAATAAATTGGGTAAAAGCAAAAGGCTATCAAGAAATTATTTTAGAAGGGCACAGTTATGGATGCAATAAAGTTCTATACTATTATAACGAAACCAAAGACCAAAATATAAAAAAAATAATTCTCTTAGCACCATGTGACATTCCAAAAGAAGTAGAAAAGTTTTTAACCAAAGAAGAATATGAACAAGTAAAAAGTTTATCAACGAAATTAGTACATTCTGGGAAAGAAAAAGAATTCGTTGATTTTTCGATTATGGCAAATGGAAAAATCTCTGCTGGTACATTTTATTATGATTTTCTACCAAATGGTAAAAATGACTTTTTAAAATATTCTGCATCCGAAAAAAATGACTTTTTAAATCAAATTGACATTCCTGTATCTGTAATTTTTGGGAGTGATGATGAATGTGTTTTAACAGAAAAGATAGAAGTCGTAAAAAAATATCTAAAAAATAATATTCAAAATTGTCAAATACATATTATCGAAGGAGCAAATCATAGTTTTCAAAAGAAATACAAAGAATTAGAACATGTAATTTCCAAATAAAAAAGAAAGGTTTAAGAAATGGAACAAATAAAAAGAGAACAAGCATTAAATTATAGTGGCAATGGTTATTCTAGTCTGGATTATCCATCGAAAGATAATGATATCAACTCTGCAATAATTAAAATTGAAAAAAGAAGTCCAGAAATCGGATATCAAGCTAACACTGCTTGAAAAGAATTATTATATATTTTAAACGGACAAGGAGATTTATTTTTGAAAAATAAAGAACCAATAAAATTTCATGAAAAAGATGTCTTAGTAATTGATCAAAATGAATGCTATGCCTTTGATGGAAATTTTGAAGCTGCCGTATCCTGCATACCAGCTTGGGACTGCAATCAACAAAAAAATATATAAAGGAATGAAATAGTTTATGAGAACAATAAAAACAATTGATTTATGGACGGAACAAAAAGAAAATCAATACGAGTGTTTCAATGGTGCTTTTGTAGATGGTCTAGAATTAGAAGAACCACCTTTTAATTTTTATAAAATTGTAAAAAATTGCAACTGCCAAATAACGAGAAATAGAAACGATATCAATATAAGTAATAAACATCAAGCAATTATCTTTTATAAAAAAGAAATCCCCATTAGACTTGTCGTGATAAACAAAAATACAAATATAGAAAAATGTATTGAAGTTGCCTTAAATCAATATTTTCAAGACAAAACTGTGAAAGACATTTATGAAAAAAATAAAATTAAAAAAATAGAAATCGACTTGCAAGAACAACCAATCATGAACAATTCGAATCAAGAATTAGAAATAGATACTGGATCTTGTGATCGCTGGACTCTACTTGTAAATATGTTAAAAGGAAGTTACACTGAAAGTGAAACTTCCTATGGAAATTTTCAAAGTGATAAATACGAATTTCTTCCCAATATTTTTATCAAATATGAATTAAAAGTAGAAGAAGAAACATTTGAAATTGAACATAATTGTGCATTTATAAATACACTAAAAACAAGAATTATCCCTATTCAAAAAGATTCAGAGTTAACGAAGAAAAAAGGAGAAAAATAAAATGGAATATGTAAATTTTTACGAAAGAATACAAAATATAAAAGATTTAAAATTAATATCAGAAAAAATATGTGAACATTATGACTTAGGAGCTTTACAAGATTATAAACACGTTGAAGTTGGATATGAAGACTTTAACCATGTAATTACCACAGAATCAGGAAAATATTTTGTTAAGATTTTAAATAAATCAAGACCAAGAGAAGAACGTCTAAGACTAATTAAAATTTTAGAAAAATCAATTTCAAATCAAGTAAAAATTCCAAAAATTTTGCAAAAAAATCAAAAAAGTATTTTTGAACTCGAAATAGAGAAAAAAAGATTACACATTATAGTAATGGATTACATTGAAGGAACGAATATGCTTTTCTTAAACAGAGATTTCAATGAATTAGAATTAACTGCTATAGCAAAAGAAATGGCAAAAATAAATCAAATCAATTATGGCGTAGAAGCATATTATGATGAATGGACTATAACGAATTTTACTCGAGAATATGAAAAGAAAATTGCTGCAATCGACGAAGAAAACAAAGAACAAATTACAAGAGTTTATAATAAAATGAAAACATTAGATTTTTCTGAGTTTCCAAAATGCTATATCCATGGAGATATCATTAAATCAAACTTAATATTAGATATCAACAATCATGTGTGGGTCATCGATTTTTCAGTTTTAAACTACTTACCAAGAATCATTGAACTCGCCGTAGCGATGTTTGGATTATGTTTGACGAATATCCCTTCCAAATCCATAAAAAATATGAATATATTAATAAACGAATACAATAAAAGAAATACTTTAGAAGAGTTTGAAATAAAAAATTTACCACTTATCTTTCAAGCAGTATGTGCCATGAACGTGTTACAAACAGCTTATATAAAAAATACTGATAAGACATTCGAAGAAAATGAACATTGGTTAAGCGAAGGAAAAAAAGGGCTTGCGTTAAACTTAAAACAAGAAGATTTAAAGATAACTAGGAACTAAAATGGTCTATTTAAAAGAAATTATTGAAATTACAGGAGAAAATTTAGTAAATGGAAACCTAGAACAAAAAATTATACATTATTCCACTGCAAATGAGATATCAGTTCCACAAACCTTTTATATTCCAATTCAATTTCGAGGAAAGAATAAAGAAAAATATATTTTAGATAATGTAAAAAAAGATTCCATTAAGATAGAAAAATACAGTCTAAAAGATGCGCGTGATATCAAAGAAACAGACAAAGGGATAGAGTTTACAACAAAAATTTATGAAAAAAAAACATTCTTTTCTCACAACCTATATGGTCTTCATTTCATAAGAGACATTGTCCTTGCTATATAAGTAGGCGAACATTATCAAATTACTTATGAAAACATTATTCATACAAAACTCCAATTTCGCACCATAAATGGAAGAGCAAATCAATACAAAAATAAAAAAAACGAATATTACAATCATTGATGATACGTATAACGCTTCTCCATAGAAACAACAAAAAATGGTCTTGAAAATACAATCAAAATACCAAGTAACAGAAAAATAGCTGTCTTAAGGACCTTAGGAGCAGGAAAAGATAACATTGATACCAAAATAATTCATGAACAAATTGTAAACCATTTAATCATAGAATACCAATTAGAACCAACATAAAAAAGAAAATTACAAATTAATTTTCTTTTTTCTTAAATACAATAAACTTACTTAAAATATAATTTGCTACAATCACAACAACTTGTGATAACAATTTGAATATCTTATCATTTTGATGAAGCAAAGTAACTCCTAAAAACATGATAGCCATATCCATAAATAAAGTAATCACACGAGAACCTACAAAAGAAACAAATTCTTTTGTTTTTTTCACTTGCTTGCTCTGAAAAACATACTTCCGATTTGTAACATAGGCAAATATAACAGAACAAATCCAAGAAATAACATTTGCAATTTGCAATTCAAAAGCGGAATTTGGATTCAACAAAGTATTCACAAGAATATAATAAATGACTAAACTAACCAAAGTAGTAAGTACTCCTACAACCAAATAACGAATCACTTCTTGATATTTCAAAAAAACATTCTTCATAAGTTCACCTAAAATCAGTTTAACATCAATTCCTTAATTCATCAATCAATTGTGGAAACGTAACATATCCACTTTCTGTATTAAAGTGTCCTGCATCGGATATTAAAATTTCTTTGGTAGAAACACGAGTAGCAAAATCTTTTAAAGCATCATAAGAAACATAAGGGTCATTATCCGAATAAAAGCAAACGATTTCTTCTGCATAATCCTTTATTTTTTCAATATGATCACAGAAAAAACTAGCATTTACAGTATCATACTCTCCACCTTCATCCACAGAAAATTTATTAAAGCCAGAAATAAAAACTAATTTTTTAACATGTAGCTGATGTTCCAATAAATAATGAATCAAAAAAATAGGTGCAATACTATGACCAATCAAAGTTGTTGTTTTATTGATATATCCTAATTTTTTATAACATTCAAGAACTAATTTCCAATTCTCATAATTTTGTTTTCCCACTCCAATTGGAAAAGTAGGAATCAAAACTTCTGGAATTTCCTTTCGAATCCAAGAAAACCAATTCTCAAATGGACTACCAAAAGAGCCATGAACAATCACATAATTTTTTTTCATATATTTCACCTATCATTAATTATAAGTTGAGATTGCGAAAAAGCAATAAATTTTATAAAATAAATAGAAGAAGGTGTGAAAAATGGGATCCGTTTATGATCATGCAAGATTATTTCAAAAAAAATATCCATCTACAGTAAGTTGGTGGAGAATAAAAAAACACGCACAAGTAATAGAAATGCATTTAAATCCAAATGAAAAAGTATTATATGCCTTTATCGGACAAAAAAATGATTTATTTTATGATGTATTTTCAACTTGTGTTGTAGCACTGACAAATAAAAGAATACTAATTGGTCAAAAAAGAGTAGTATTTGGTTACTTTTTAAGTTCCATTACACCCGATTTATTTAATGATTTAGAAGTTTATCAAGGATTAATATGGGGAAAAATAACAATTGACACCATAAAAGAAGTAGTGGCAATATCAAACTTATCCAAAAAAAGCCTACCAGAGATAGAAACCAACATTACAGAATATATGATGGAAGAAAAAAAGAAATATGGCAAAACAAGCAAAGAAGAAAAATAAAATAAAACAAAGAAGAAGACGAATTGCTCTAGCCATATTAATTCTCTTTTTCATCATGATAATATATTTCCTCTTTCGTGCAAAAAATTATGAAAAAGAATATCAAAAAGACGATTACAAAATCAAAGAAAAATTTGATAAACAATTAAAATCTTATACCTTTGAAATTACAAAAGAAAATATAACTTGGCATTTTATCACAGATCACAAATACATTCATAAGAAAAAACTAATCGAAAAAATAGAATACTTTGAAAACGATAAAACCAAATGCATCATACCAATCAGTGCAAAACTAAAAACTTATCCACAATGCATTCAAAACGATGAACTAATTGACTACCATCTTGTAGAAGAAGAATTAATCCGTCAATTAGGGAGTCAATACTTTAATGAAATAAATCAAGAAAAAGAAAACTATGAAAAAATAACCTTAAGAAATTTAGACCAAAACACTTACTACATCTGGAATTACAAGGGATTTTATAAAATTAATCAAAAAACAAAAGAAAATATTCCAATATTTTCAAAAGACATTTATGATATAACAAACGTCACAAAAGTTAAAGAATACATCGTGATTCCAGATTATAATGAAGCTTACTATTTTAACAAATTCTATCTAATTAACACTAAAAAAGGAAACTTATCCACATGGGAATTTGACGAAAGTATTTATTTTGATGGTTATTATTTAGGAAGTGAAAAAAATTCATTATTTTATGTCGATAAAAAAATGAAAATAGAGTGGGAAATCTTACCAAAAAGAAAGAAAATGCGCAAAGTTGGAACTGAAAAAAATATGGGAAAAATCTTAAAAAATGATGGATGGGAAAAAATTAGTCTTACAAAACTCACTACCGATATCCATCACTTTGAAAAAGAAGAAACTTATCATTATGAAATCGATAATGGTTTATATGTAACTTATATCGATTGTGAAGCAAGAAAAAAAATAAGCAATAAAAAAGTCAAAGAAATTGTTGCAACAATCGGTTCCAAAGTATATTACTTAGTCGGAGACTCTCTATATTACTATACAGAAGAAACAGGAGAAGTAGAATTAATGACCTACTTTGAATGGAATTTTAACTACCAAAATATGATTTTTATAGAAGAAAATTAATTTTAATAACCAAAATAGACAAATAACATACGCTATTACTAGGAGTGATGTTATGTTTGACCAATATAGAGTAAAAAAAGGAGAAACGTTGTCGAGTGTAGCAAAAAAGTTTTCTACCAACGAATCGACAATAAAAGACTTAAATAATATTTACTATCCAGATTCCATTCGTGCAGGGATGGATATCATTGTCCCCAAAAATACGAATACCTATTTTTCTTATTACACCATAGAATCTGGAGATTCTTTATATGCCATTGCAAGACGCTACAATATTAATCCAGAATTATTAGCAAGCTTAAATGGCTTAGATATGGATGATTTTATCTATCCAGGACAGGAAATACTAATCCCCAAAAGTGAATATAGTTATTATATCACCAAAGCAGGAGATACCTTAGATACGGTTTCTGGTATGTTTAAAATCAGCAAAGATCGACTTTTAAATAACAATAGCACGATTTATTTACAAGAAGGACAAATCCTTGTAAACAAAGTAAGATAAAATATGGAATATTTCATATTTTTTTCTTGGAAAAATTGTTGTATAATCATAAAATAGGGAGAGATAATATGATACTAAGAAAACCATATGCTTTTTTAATTAAATATTTTCGTATCATTCATATT
>Ga0137298_11605_pt1 | contig 11487 bp, 12 predicted proteins | sample RamsorincwithD2O_2_FD_97182 | JGI IMG/M metagenome (GOLD analysis project Ga0137298, IMG submission 97182) | Mouse cecal microbial communities from Vienna, Austria - Glucosamine amended with D2O | ecosystem: Host-associated > Mammals > Digestive system > Large intestine > Cecum | place: Austria...
CACAGGCAAACAGGCTGTATGGATTTGCAGAGGGAGCGCTGGCAGCAGGCGGATTGGCAGGTGGGATCGGAGCAGGCATTTTTTGCAGACAAACTGGCGGTTCACAAATCGGGCAATTTCATAGTCGCTTGTGCGGTCTGCGTGTTTCCTATGAGCGCTTCATTGGTACTGTTTTCGTCTGCAATCGTAAATTATATCGTTATAACCGTATGCAGCTTTGCCATTACAACATGTTCGGCGCTTTTTACCGTGCAGATGATGTCCTTGATCCAAACAGAAACCCCGCAGAATTTAATTGGAAAGGTGATTGCGGTCATTCTTACCGTTTCCATGTGTGCACAGCCTCTGGGCAATGCATTTTACGGTATTCTGTTTGAAATATGCAAAGGTCGTGAATATGCGGCCGTTCTCTTTTCGGGAGTTGTATCGCTTGTAATTGCCATTCAGACAAGAAAAACTTTAAAAGGATTGTCAGTATAAAAATCGAAAATCATACAGATATGAATGCCGAATCAAGGCGATAGGGGGGATAGAAGCAGATTCCCCCTATTATTTTTTTGAAAAATGCTATTGACATTTTTTTAAAATTAAATATAATTTGTATTAAGAACATTTAATACAACAGGGGGCGCTGGAATGACAAATAATTTTTTGCTGATCATGTCACTTTCGGGAAGTGTTATTTTGCTCTTGTATTTACTCGTATTTCCAATTGCGAAAAGGTATTTTTCATTGGCATGGAGATATCGCATTTTAAAGATTGCGCTTGCCTTATATCTGATTCCATTTCCGGCTATCTTATCTGAAATCAAGGATTCGATAGTTGGATTTTGTCCACGGGTGGTTGAGCTGTTAAGCCGGCCGGTCAGTCTTTTGAATACAAGCTATGCATTTTATGCAGATGGCGGTTCCTTATATGTATCATCAGCGTTGGAAAAAATGCTCATATTCATACTTGGGACGGGATTTCTCTCGTTTGTTGTTATTTCATGGTATGCCCTTCAATATTGGAAAAGGAGAAAAACATGTCTGGAATTTTCAAATATATCAGTGGAGCAAGAGCGCCAGGATATGCTTCATGCGATAAAAAATGAATTGGATATCAGGAGAAATGTAAAGCTTTTATGCTCTGAATACTGTAAGGCGCCGATCACGATGGGAATCGCTTCCCCAACGGTCATAATACCTCCATGGAATCGGGATGAGGTTGACCAGAACTTATATCATGATGTGCTGAAGCATGAGCTGGTACATGTTAAGAATCGGGATGTTCTTATAAGATTTTTAGGTATGGCGGCGATAGCAGTCCATTGGTTCAACCCGTTTACATATATCCTGTACAATGAGATTTTAAATATCAGTGAGATATATTGTGACAGTATTGTGTTGAGAGGGAAAGAAGAACAAGAGCGCAAAGCGTATGGCGAATTGCTTCTGAAGCTTGCGGTACAGAAAAGTATGACCAGTAGCGAGTTTGCTGTTGGGATTTTGGGAGGAAACAGTAAGAGAGCCTTTAAAAGGCGGATCGTAGAAATGAAACCAGTTAGAAAAAACAAAAGAGTTTTGTCTGCGCTGATGACGGCGCTGATCGGTGTGATGGGCGGGATTACGGTCTGTGCGTATGACCCGCCGGTGAATATAACGGATCAGGGGTATGGATATTCTGAAAATGGCTTTGATTTTCAATTTACTGTGGGGGAATTAAAGCTGGAGGTTGAAGAACTTCCATATGAGTATTTCTTTGCTGATGATGCCGGAAATATCTATGAGATAAAGGATGAAAACAATGATACAAGGACCGCCTGCAAACATAAATTTGTTGCTGGGACAACAACATCCCATAGTAAAAACAGCAGCGGAGGCTGTTCAGTGACAACTTATAAAGCGCAGAGGTGCTCTTCTTGCGGATATGTAAAAACAGGTGATGAAATTAATTTTAGGTGTTAGTCAAAAAAAGTGTTGGTTTTAATTTTTTGCTTGAACGCAAACACTTGTTCTGATATAATTAGATTATCACAAAGACTTACGGGGGATAATCTTATGGAAAACAAAATAAATACACTCTTTGACTATATCAAAACATTATCTGAATCTGATCTGGATCGGATTATTAAATTTGTACTTGGCATTGTTTTCGTAAATCAGCAATCTGAATCCCTGCCAGATTGTCCGTATTGTGGCGGCTCACATGTTATCAAGCACGGCCACAAGAATAAAAAACAGCGCTTTATGTGTTATGATTGTAAACGAACCTATATGCATACAACAAATACCTTGATGGCCAATTCCCATTACACGCAATCTGTGTGGATTGATTTTATACAAGATACACTTTATGGGAAAACTTTGGATGAATCTGCAAAAAAATATGGATTTTCCCATCAAACATCTTTCAATACGCCGATGGACATGACATCTGTATCCACTGACCCTGAGCCAATCGCCGCAGTCAGTACAGCGATTCTTTTCTAAGGATTCCTTAATATGCAGCAGATCCTCTTTGGCTTTTTGTCCACGATAACAAGTTGCAAATTCAGCCGTTTATCTTTCTGCTAACATGACCTTACACCGCTTTTTATAACATGCAATTCCGTATTTTAAGATATGCTCTACCCCGTCGTCCTCCAGGTCATCTTCATATCTGGTATACGCGATCTGTTTTAATGCTTCCTTGCACGCCGCATCCAAATCTCCGTCATGCGCATATTTTACTTCTATGATAATTCCCATATCTCCGGTATCCGGTTCCGCGAGGATATCCGCATAGCCTTCGCCCATTTCCTGGTTAGACGAAATGCCCCATCGGTCTTTCACTCCCAGGATTCCAACTAAAACACCATGATAAAAGTTCTCTTTCATATCTTTTTTTATAAACGTATCCCGGATACTGATTGACCTTCTTAGATATTCAGTAAAAACTTTTTCTACAACCTCTGCATCTCCCTTCTGCAGGGCATTACAGAAGCGGTTCAGCGTATCCCCATCCTTCCGGACATTCTCTTTAAAGAATTCCATAATCTGTGTCACATAAATATCCCGGATCTCCAGATTTGGAATCGCCAGTTTCATCTGCCTTCCCTCTGCTTTTCCCCGCTGGGTCAGATAACCGGTGGTGAAAAGCAGACTCCAGATATTATCAATCGTCTGATAAATCTCCGGATACGTAAGTTCCTGATGGATTTCTTTTATAATGATTTCCCCTGCTACCAGACGTTCAATCTCCCGTTTTGTCGTAGCATTTGCCGATTCCTGGATAAACCGCTTCACTGCATCGTTACTGCTGGTGTTGATCCAGTAGTTTTCCGGCTGAACATTCGATTCGCTTCTGATTCTGTCACAATGATTCAGCACATCCCACGGACAATACACTTCCGCATTTCCAAACTGGTAGCCATCGTACCATCTTTTTACCTCATCATAATGATCCGCTGCATCATAATACTCAAGAAGGCCCCTCACTTCTTTATCTGTAAAACCAAAATATTCATCAAAACGCTCATCTGCAATCGTCAATACTTTCAGATTATTAAGCCCGGTAAAGATACTCTCCTTAGAAATCCGAAGACATCCTGTCAGAACCGCTAATTTCAAACTGTTGTTTGTTTTGAGTGCCTCTCCAAGTAGATTACGAATCAATGAAATCATCTGGTCATAATATCCATTCGCATGAGCCTTTGCCAAAGGGACGTCATATTCATCAATTAGCAGAATGACCTTTGCGCCATGATGCTTCTCCAACAATTCCGATAGGACTCTCAGGCTATTACAAAATACCGCTTCCGACATATTATCATCCAGAAGTTTACAGTATTCCGCTTTGTCCTGTTCACTTAAGGCATCACTCTCCAAAAGGTATTGTACTTTTGCGGGAACTCTCTTCATAATCTGAACTGCCATTTCAAATGCCATTTCATAGTTCCATGCGTCAATCCCTTTCAAGGAAATCGAAAGAACTGGATACTTCCCCATATATTCTTCACAAAGCGAAGCCTCTTTTGAAATTTCCAGCCCATCAAAGATACTCTTATCCCCATTCAATGAGAAAAAGTGTTCCAGCATACTCATATTCAACGATTTTCCGAATCTTCTCGGGCGGGTAAAAAGATTTACCGCCCCCCAATTATGAAGTAAGTCAGCAATAAGTCCCGTTTTATCCACATAGTAAAAATCTTCTTTCATCATATCTTCAAAATTTTCAATTCCTATCGGGAGTTTCTTCTTTCGCACATCCATTTCTTTCCACACTCCTTCCATCATTCATTAGCCGCTTTCCTTCTGCCTATTCGTTCGAATGCATTGTATAACAGCCTTTTTCTATATCCAAGATGAATAATCATCACCACTACGCAATCTATTATACTATGATTCTCGCCCAAACACAATTATGGTGTTAGTTATAAAATGGGTTCTAAAATGGGTCGATGGACATACTATTTCCGGTTGTTTGTGATCTCTTTGCGGGAAAGTGAAAAATCATCCCGTTCTTTCTGCAGCTTTTTTATTGTATTACTTTAATCAAGAGTATATTGTCTACGGCAGGCATGACTATCACGATAGGTATCTGTATCCTTCCGTTTAAGTTCTTGAATTACTCGGTCGAGTTCTACCTGTATATCTTTTTTCTGTTCTTCTGCTGCCGAATTCAATTTCTGTTCTAATTGTTGTTGCTGTTGTTTCAATTGTTTTATATCTCTCTCAACAGCAGACAGATCTAAGGTCGTCACCACAACGATGGGCTTTTCACCATTCCCTTCACTATTTTTATTATCTTCTTCGCTTTTATCAACATCCTCTATATTATCAAATACATTAGAATCTTCATCTTCGGGATGATTAAATCTGATCTGCGGTCTCCCGCTTTTATTTTTTTCAATTCATAAATTCCGGCTGAACCTTCATTATCTTGATATTCTATTATGTCGTATCGCTTCTGCATTTGCGACAAACCAGCAGCTTTTTCCTGCTGCGTTGTATTTTCTACCACGTCTTCTTTCTGAGCAACTTGCTTATATAAAACGTTATTTATTAATGGATTTTCTGTAATATTTCTAGTCATATTCATCACTCCTGATTTTTCAGTAAGAATCACAGTGAAATACAGCTAAAAAGTTTCCACTTTGATTTATCGAATAGGAGTCAATCGGTTTCAATGATAAATTCATCCTCACACTCTCCCCCTTCCTTAAACTATTTTTGAAATCCAACCACCCCATCATATACTGCTCATAGATGCTTCCGCTTTGAAGATAAGAACCTGTTTTTCGATCTGATGAATTTCCGAAAAAGTCATTCCAATAAGATCCGCTGTTCTTATATCTGTAAATCCAGATTCGCGCCAACCTGCGGCTGATCTTTTATGGTGGTTTTGCCCGCATCCTCTTCCTTGGTTGCTTCGATGATTGTTTTCATATCTGCGTCATTCAGATAAATCGTGCCGTCTTGGGAAGCAGACATTTTTTCTTCTAAGAGCTGCTCTGCTTTGTTATAGGCTGATCCATCCCCTGCCTTTTCCGCTTTCTTTTCTTCTAATGTTTCCGCTAATTTTTCCTTCCTTTCTGTTGCCTTTTCTTTTGTCTTTTCAAACAGTTTCTCAGAAATTTTCTTCCTTTCTTCCCGCATCTTAGCACTCATTTTTAACATACCATCGTTTCTGGTTTGCATTCTGCAATGATATTTTCCGTTCTCATCAATATAACTGTGCTGATACACTATAGTCCAGCCAGTGGCTTTCGCCATGCCTTCTGCCAATCTAGACATAGACTCAACGCCTTTTATCATGTCTTTCATATCCTTCTCTTTTTCGGGATCATTCTGCATTTTTTTCAAAAGTTGGGGATTGACGGTCAGTGACTTGCCACTTTTGGCTGATGAGCAGACATTTCCAACCTTAAAATCTACGCTTGGAACAAGTTTGGCCAGTTCATTCGCATACTCTGCTGTCTTCTTGGATTTACTGTTTTCTGCCGTCTCCTGTGTTTTTTCTGTTTCCTTCTTTTTCGTGCTGCCTGCAGCAGAGTTTCCCGCCATACCCTGCGCTACATAACTTCTGTAATTGTTTATAATCTCCATTGCCATAATTTTTTCCTCCTTGATAATAAATTTATTTGAAATCCATTTCAACTGTACAGTTGGCCTATAATATTTCAAGCAACTCATAATACCAGTAATTCCTTATACTTTCATAGGGAATCTGTATTATCCTGTCTTTTGAACTGCTTTCATAAATACAGGATTCCGCTATGCCAGCCAAACCCGGAAGTTTATAAAATCCGCCGAAGACAATCCAAATTTCTCCTTCTGCATTGTTTTCTTCTAAAAAATCCTCAAAGGCCTGCCTTTCAACATAAACGTATCTGTCATCATACGAAATCATCTGGCTTAATTCCTCGGTATCATAAGAAATAACTTGAGGTTCCCCGTCATAATTTCCAACTAGAATGTCCCTGCTTTCATTGCAGCGGGCATAGGAATGTGTATGTACCGCCAACAGCATGGCCGCAATCATCAGAAAAGCTGTGGCTAACATGCCTACGCACAGTTTTTTCCGGTATGGACGGAAACTGGCAATTTCGCCCATCCTCCTTTTCATGTCTGCAAATTCCCTTTCCCCCGCATAGGTGACGGCAGGCGGCGTACCCTCCGATTTTGAACTCAGCAGTTTCAGGATTTTCAGCAGCACCATGCCATATTCATGAGCCGTCCTTCTGCTGCTTTGTATGCACACCCTGTCGCAGATATCCTCCATATCTGCACGGAAATGTTTCTGGAAAACTGTCAGTAATGGGTTGATCCACAGGAGGCATCTGAGCATATCCCATGCAAAGCCAAACCATAAATGCCCTAACCGGATATGCGTCTGCTCATGCTGTATAACAGACTTAAGCTCATCTTTGCTGTAACTGTCCGCCATCACTTTCGGCAGGACGATTTTCGGCTTTAACAGCCCGACGGTAAATGGCGTGATATTCATGTCTGTAACATAGATACGGACATTTTCAAACATAACTTTTTCCATTCCGGAAACAGTTCTTTGAAGACGTATCCGTTTTCCAAATATACAGATGGCAGTCACCAGAATGCCTGCTATATAAATGCGGTCACCCCACAGCCATGAAGCCGTTACTGCCGTAATCCTCCATGTTGCTTTTAGTACGGCGGCATTTTCATAAAACATCTTCAATCTTCCAAGAAACGGGATGACCAGGAACAATGCCCACGACATCCCCCTTAAAAATGTCCGTTCCGAAAAATGTATTTTCCGGAGCAGCATCACAAGCCCGATCAGTACGAATGAAAATGCCGCACACCGCACAAGCTGGGTAGTGTAATAAGCCGTGCAAAAATTTATAAGGCTGGCTAATTGTCTCCAGTCGGGCATGGCCATCACTCCTTTTTATCCGAGGATTCCGCATTCTGCCCCTTGCTTTTCTCCAGAATCTCCCCCAGTTCCTTTATCTGCTCATCTGTCAATGCGAAGCTCTGCAGCAGCGCCGCCATCGCATTTGTCCCGCTGCCGGAAAAATAGCTGTCCACAAACTTCCTGCTTTTCTCCTTCACGCATTCCTCCTTCTGCTTCAGCACATAGTAGTGGTAAACCCTCGAATCATGCTCATCCACGGTGTATCCGAGGATATCCTTCTGGTTCAGGCGGTTCATCAGCACCCGCACCATCCTCATCGACATATCCACATTCCCCTGCATCCTCTTGTAGACCTCAGAGGATGTCAGCGGCGTATCGCTTGCCCATAGAACTTCCATGATCTGCCATTCGCTCGGTGTAATCTCTTCCTTTGCCATATCTCTGCCTTCCTTTCATTTTATTTCGACACTTTATATATCGGTCAATTATCGTTAATCATTAAGAGCCATTGACGTTTTTATATGATATGGGTATGGACAGATCATAGTTAAGCACTTCCCCTCTTTCCAAGTAATTTCCGGCCTGCCTACAGAAATAACAGACCGCCGCATATAGAGAATAAGTCCACAGCAGCGGTCACTACCCGGTTATTTTGGTTTCAATTTTGCTTCTACCAACTCCTTATGGTAAAAATAATTTATATGTTTTATTGAATGTTCAACGCAATATTCCTCAATCTCAACAGAAAGATTGTTCCAGAACCCCATGTTCCCTTTTACATATATTTCATCATATAATTCCACTAATTGTGGGTAGGCATTTTTTATGTAGCTGAGGATATCCTGTTTATAACTCCCACGCAGGTTCAGATTTTCAAACCAGTATTCATCCACGAATCTGTGTGTTTTTACTATTATTTCCTTATAATCTGTTATGCCCGGAAAGATGGGCGACATGAACAAAACGGTATATATGCCGTTCTCATGCAATGTTTCTATCGTTTCAAGCCGTTTTCCGATGCTGCTGGCACGATCCATATCACTTTTAAACTGCTCATCCAATGTATTGACCGAAACCGAAACTTTCAGATTTTTACACTGTTTCAGTAAATCAATGTCCCTTAAAATCAGTTGGGATTTCGTTGAGATATTCAGTTCACAATCTATGGAAATCAATTGCTCCAATATCTTCCGTGTATTTTCGTATTTTTCCTCAAATGGGTTGTAACAGTCCGTTACGGATGACAGGAATACCGACTTTCCCTGCAGTTTCTTTTTGCTTATCGGCTTGTCACACCGCTTAATGTCAATAAAACTCCCCCATGCCTCACTATGATTCGTAAACCGCTTCATAAAACAGGCATAACAGTACCTGCACCCATGAGGGCAGCCTACATAAGGGTTTATCACATAATCGCTTGCTGGAAGATTTGATTTTGTAACCAGATCTTTTACTGCTACTTCTTTTTCTACCATGTTCATAAGATAGTCCCTCCGTGGAACATACAGGCATATACCTTTTTCTGCCTGCAATATATCCGTTCCTCTCCTGAAAAACATTCAAAATCACCCTGCACCTGGCACTGGTACATATAATCGCCTTTCTGATAGAATTCCGGCCCTCGGAACGGCATGGAAACCGACACATGGGAAAGCGCTTCTTTCAAAAATATAATATCAAAATTTTCATCCAGGCTCTCCCCGTAATAATTCATAGCCCACACTGCATGATTCCTTATCCAGACACGTTCCCCGCCTATGAATTTCTGCCCGCCAAGGTAAGTATCCATATACAGGTAATCACCATCTTCATAACGGAAATCGTGGGAACCAGGCTGTGACGGCATGATTTCATTTTCACCCGTGATATATGTGTTATTTTTTGCCCTGACTAAAAAAATCCTGATATCCTGCATAGGATATTTATGTTCATAAAAGAGGCTGATTGTACAGATATCATTTTCCTTCACAAGCCTGTCTATGGAGACTTTAAAAATCTCACTAAGCTGTATAAGGTTCTGAATATCCGGAAAAGACTGTCCATTCTCCCATTTTGTTATAGACTGTCTTGATATATCCAGCCTGTTAGCAAGTTCTTCCTGTGACAGTTTCATATTTGTTCTTAGTAATTGCAATTTTTCTTTAAATTTCATTCTGACATCCTCCAGACATTCATTATACTTTAGCGTTTTTCCATAATCAATCCACCTATGCGTTCCAATCCGGCAACTGTTGGTTGCTTTCCAAAAAACAATTGTTCACTCTCTCTAAATTGAAAGGGACGGCTGCCCCGAAAGGCGGCACAAACGCAAACCGCCGTGTAAGCATATTAACTCTGATTTTCCCGCTTTCCAACTTATTATTTTCTGAAGCACTATAAAAAGATCTGTGATATTTGAAATGTAAAGAAATGAATTTTGAAATCGTAGGACATGAGAAAAAGGACTGCCGAAACAGTCCTTCTACCGTTTTATTCATATACAAACACGGAAACTCTGAAACAGAAGTTCGCACCCCTGCCTAAGTTATCGCCTCTATTTTCCCCTAGATATAAATGTCTTTTTTTCGGCTTGCTTTCCCACCTAAAATATGTAAGATGTGTCACACAGAATTAAAACATAATTTTAGGAGGACATGCCAATGCTCAATATATCCGAAATCGTAAAGAAGACCGAGGAAATGTTTGACCTATTCAATCAGCATTTTTACAGCAATGAATTGACCCGCCCGGCCACCGCCGAAGCCCACGGCCTGCATATTGACCACCAGAACCGGCCAGCCAATATCCCCACGGCTGGCCGGTTCTATCTTTTTTACATTGTCTACGGTAAGCATGACTATCACGATAGGTATCTGTATCCTTCCGTTTAAGTTCTTGAATTACTCGATCGAGTTCTACCTGTATATCTTTTTTCTGTTCTTCTGCTGCCGAATTCAATTTCTGTAACGTCTTCTTTCTGAAAAACTTGCTTATATAAAACGTTATTTATTAATGGATTTTCTGTAATATTTCTGGTCATAAGTAAATTCTTCTCTTATACATTTGTACTTACCCAATTTCCACTTTGATTTATCGAATAGGAGTCAATCGGTTTCAATGATAAATTCATCCTCACACTCTCCCCCTTCCCTAAACTATTTTTGAAATCCAACCACCCCATCATATACTGCTCATAGATGCTTCCGCTTTGATGATAAGAACCTGTTTTTCGATCTGATGAATTTTCGAAAAAGTCATTCCAATAAGATCCGCTGTTCTTATATCTGTAAATCCAGATTCGCGCCAACCTGCGGCTGATCTTTTATGGTGGTTTTGCCCGCATCCTCTTCCTTGGTTGCTTCGATGATTGTTTTCATATCTGCGTCATTCAGATAAATCGTGCCGTCTTGGGAAGCAGACATTTTTTCTTCTAAGAGCTGCTCTGCTTTGTTATAGGCTGATCCATCCCCTGCCTTTTCCGCTTTCTTTTCTTCTAATGTTTCCGCTAATTTTTCCTTCCTTTCTGTTGCCTTTTCTTTTGTCTTTTCAAACAGTTTCTCAGAAATTTTCTTCCTTTCTTCCCGCATCTTAGCACTCATTTTTAACATACCATCGTTTCTGGTTTGCATTCTGCAATGATATTTTCCGTTCTCATCAATATAACTGTGCTGATACACTATAGTCCAGCCAGTGGCTTTCGCCATGCCTTCTGCCAATCTAGACATAGACTCAACGCCTTTTATCATGTCTTTCATATCCTTCTCTTTTTCGGGATCATTCTGCATTTTTTTCAAAAGTTGGGGATTGACGGTCAGTGACTTGCCACTTTTGGCTGATGAGCAGACATTTCCAACCTTAAAATCTACGCTTGGAACAAGTTTGGCCAGTTCATTCGCATACTCTGCTGTCTTCTTGGATTTACTGTTTTCTGCCGTCTCCTGTGTTTTTTCTGTTTCCTTCTTTTTCGTGCTGCCTGCAGCAGAGTTTCCCGCCATACCCTGCGCTACATAACTTCTGTAATTGTTTATAATCTCCATTGCCATAATTTTTCCTCCTTGATAATAAATTTAGTTGAAATCCATTTCTTTTACACGAAATGCTTATAACATTTTAAGTAACCAAAAATACCAGTCGTCCGTGATGCTTTC
>Ga0137298_11609_pt1 | contig 11463 bp, 9 predicted proteins | sample RamsorincwithD2O_2_FD_97182 | JGI IMG/M metagenome (GOLD analysis project Ga0137298, IMG submission 97182) | Mouse cecal microbial communities from Vienna, Austria - Glucosamine amended with D2O | ecosystem: Host-associated > Mammals > Digestive system > Large intestine > Cecum | place: Austria...
TCACCATATGCTGAAGATAGGCTGTGTGATGGGGGGGTTCCAGGCGGGGATGACTTTAGCGGGTTACCTGGCGGGGATGAGTTTCAAGAAATACATCACGGCGTTCGACCACTGGATCGCTTTCCTGCTGTTGCTTTACCTCGGAGGTAAAATGATATACGAAAGCACACAGGTACAGGAGGAGGATTGCAAGACGAACCCGTTATGCAACAAGACGCTGTGCGGACTGGGCGTTGCGACAAGCATTGACGCGCTGGCGGTCGGCATATCGCTGGCCTGCATCGAATCGGCCATTGCACTGGAAGCCCTGACGATAGGGATCGTCACGTTCCTGATTTCAGCTTTCGGGGTTTACTTCGGAAACCATTTCGGCCGTAAGATCGATCTCAAACTGGACCTGATCGGCGGGGTGATCCTGATCGGCATCGGGACTAAGATTCTGATCGAGCACGTCTATTTCAACGGATAAGTCGCTGACGGCACAAATCCGGACCTTATTTAGACATTGTAAAAAATACATACCATGAAAAGCCAACAATTACGAAAATTAGCTCCAGAACTGGATTCGCTACGGTTAGGTAGCGGATGGAGTATCGAAGAACTCAGCAAACCGCAGATCATTGTGGAAAGCAGCTACGGACACAGCCATCCGGGCAGTGCACACCTCGACCAGCTCGTCGCCGAAGCCGGCAAAGGGGTAAACGACGGAGGGGGACGGGCAGCCAACTATTTCGTCACCGATATCTGCGACGGCGAAGCACAAGGGCATGACGGCATGAACTTCTCACTCGTCTCACGCGACATCATGGCCGCCATGATGGAAATCCATGTAAGAGCTACTCCATTCGATGCGGGTGTCTATATCGCCAGCTGTGACAAATCCGTTCCCGCCCACCTGATGGCGATTGCCCGGCTGAATATGCCTGCCGTTTTCATTCCGGGCGGGATCATGAAAGCTGGCCCGAACCTGCTCACACTCGAACAGATCGGCACCTACAGCGCCCAGTACGAACGAAGGGAAATCAGCGAAGAACAGTTTATGGTCTACAAGCGGGATGCCTGTCCCGAATGCGGCGCCTGCTCGTTTATGGGAACCGCTTCGACCATGCAGGTCATGGCGGAGGCGCTGGGGATCGCACTGCCGGGGTCGGCTTTGATCCCGACAAAGGTCCGGGAGCTGAAAGAGATGGCACACCGGGCCGGTTACCGAGCAACGGAACTGGCGAAAGACGAGCTTAAGCCGTCGGACATTATGACGGTCAAGGCTTTTGAAAACGCAATCATGGTGCATGCCGCCATAGCCGGTTCCAGCAACAGCCTCCTCCACTTGCCGGCAATCGCCCACGAACTAGGCATCCAGCTGCCACCGGAACTATTCGACGAAATCCACCGCAAGATCCCGTTCCTGCTCAACATACGTCCCAGTGGCTTTTGGCCGGGTGAATACTTCTGGTATGCCGGAGGCGTCCCGGCAATCATGGAAGAAATCCGGGAATTTCTACACCTCGACGTCCCCACCGTAACAGGCAATACATTAGGTGAGAACCTGGACGAACTGAAACAAAACGGCTTCTACGAGCGTTGCCGCAAATATCTGCCGGCCCTCGGCGTAAAAGTGTCCGACATCATCAAACCGGCCGGCAGTCCGATCAAGGCACAAGGGGCCATCGCCATCCTAAAAGGGAACCTGGCACCGGAAGGGGCTGTTGTCAAACATGCAGCCATCTCGCCGAAACTGATGCAGGCCACGCTGAAAGCACGCGTATTCGACTGCGAAGAAGAGGCACTCCAAGCTGTCCTGACCAAACATATTCATCCGGGTGAGGCCGTCTTCATCCGCTACGAAGGGCCGAAGGGCAGCGGTATGCCTGAAATGTTCTATACGACGGAGGCCATTGCTTCCGATCCTGAACTGATCGAGACCATCGCCCTGATCACAGACGGTCGCTTTTCCGGCGCCACGCGCGGTCCTGCCATCGGGCACGTTTCTCCCGAAGCCTCCGAAGGCGGCCCGATCGCCTTGGTCGAAGACGGAGATTTGATCCGTATCGACATTCCGGCACGCAGGCTTGACATCACCGGAGTAGCCGGCATCCCCAAAAGCCTCGAAGAGATGGAGGCAGTGCTCGCTGAACGACGCGGGCGTTGGACGAAACCGGCTCCCCGCTTTAATACTGGTATTCTTAGTATTTTCACCCGCAACAGCGTTTCGCCGATGAAGGGTGCTTATATGGAGGATACGCGTCATGGCTGATCCCGCAACGCTTTTGTTAGTCACCCTCCTGGCAATCGGATTGTTGCTCATGCTGGTGCTATGGGTCAAGTTGCATCCGTTCCTGTCCCTTCTGATCACCGCCATGTTCCTGGGGATCGCTTCGGGCATGCCGTTGGAGAGGGTGAGCGCGGCCATCCAGAACGGATTGGGCGGAACACTGGGATTTGTCGCGACGGTTGTCGGGATCGGTAGTATCTTCGGACAGATCCTGGAAGCTTCGGGTGGCACGGAGGCTATCGCCAAGACGCTGATCCGGCGGTTCGGGAAAAAGAGGGCGCACTGGAGCCTGTCGATTGCCGGATTCCTGATCGCAATACCGGTGTTCTTCGATGTCGGTTTCATTATTCTGGTCCCGGTGGTTTATGCCCTGGCGAAAGACACGAAAAAGTCGACCTTATTTTATGCCATCCCGCTGCTGGCGGGACTGGCTGTGACACATACGTTCATACCGCCTACGCCGGGTCCGGTGGCGGTCGCCGATATGTTGGGGGCCGACCTGGGATGGGTGATCCTGGTAGGCGCAGTTATCGGGCTACCCATTACAATCATCGCCGGGCCTTTGTTCGGCTCTTACATCGGAAACAGAATACAGGTTTCCCCTCCGCCTCACGTAATGGAGGAACTGGCAAAGGGGGATGAAACGGACGATGCGCATTCGCTGCCTTCCTTCTGGATGGTATCTTCCATCATCGGCATTCCGCTGCTCCTGATGGTAGTCAAGTCGATGATCGAGCTGTTCATCAAATTAGGATATATGCATGAAGGAACGTTTTACGAAGTTGCGTCTTTCCTCGGCCATCCGTTTACAGCCCTGATCATTGCAACGTTGATCGCCGCCTGGCTGTTAGGCACGCGGCGGGGGTACACACGCAAGGAATTGCTCGACATCAGCACGAAAGCCCTGGCTCCGGCAGGTATGATCATCCTGATTATCGGTTCGGGCGGCGCGTTCAAGCAGATGCTGATCGACAGCGGCGTTGGCGACGTGCTGGCGCAACTGATCTCAAAAACACAGTTTCCTCCGATCATCCTCGCCTTCATCATTGCGGCGGCAGTCCGCATCATCTTAGGTTCCGCCACAGTCTCGATGATCACGGCGGCAGGTATTGTCGGTCCCATACTGGATGCCTACACCCTGTCGGATATGCATCGTGCACTGATCGTCATATCCATTGCCTCTGGAGCCACCATCCTCTCCCACGTAAATGACAGCGGTTTCTGGCTGGTCGGCAAATACCTGGGGCTAACGGAGGTCCAGACGTTAAAGTCATGGACGGTCATGGAGACGATCATTGCGCTCGGCGGGTTCGGGGTTGCGCTGCTGTTCAGTTTATTTGTATAGACAGAAAAGTCTTATCAGAGAGATAAACAAAAGAGTATGTGCTATAAGTCTGGCACATACTCTTTCTGTTTTATTCTATATGGATTTTCCTTGTTTGCCTGATCCGGCTTATACTGGATGCCGCATGGATGATGTCCAAGACTTCAATACGCTCCTCGCAAATGCGATAAATGATCAGGTGGGAATCCAGAATGATATTCCGGTACATACGAGTTTTCGTAGTTAAGTGGTGACATTCGGGATAATAGGGGTAAGTCCTATCCAATTCGTATAAGGCAGCTTTTATCTTATTAGCGTAAGTCTCTGCCTGAAAATATCCAAATAAATCAAGGCCTTGTTCATATACTTTACTATAACTTTCCCAAAAGGTACTACTTGCTATAACCGGCTTCTGAGGAGTTCTGTTTTCCATTGTTCAAACTGCTTAAAACCTTCATCTAAGGTCATAAACGGCCCCTGCTCGATCTTTCTGATATGATCCAGGAATTCATCCCGGGTGGCATGGAGGGGTTTGTTCGGGTTCCATTTCTCTTTTAGGGACAAGGCCTGGCTTTTGCGTGGTCTGCAGGTTTTGGCAGACTTGTCGGCTTCTGACGGGAGTTTGCTTAATTTTGTCATAGTCATTATTTTTATAAATTAATATGCTGACAAATATATGAAATCAGCCGGACGCAGCCTAATAAAAGAGGAGATAAATCAGAGAATAATGAAAAGGGGCTACACGACATTCCTCCAGATTCACCCAAGCCGCACCAAATCGTTGTATCTAAAATATTTACAGATATTGAGAGGTGAACTCTGAAGCAAAAATTTGCCTCTGCATTCGATTTACACTATCTTTGCAGCCTAAACGACAAAAAAATGCATAAGAGAGTTTACTTACTGGCAATTTTGGGAATTTTGTTCTTCGTTTCCTGCAAAGACAAAAAACAATATTACGAAGAAAGCGGCACTGTGTTCCATACTCTATATACGATCAAATACGAAGCGCCCCGGATTTTGACAGATAAAATAGATGCCGAACTGCAAAAATTCAACCTGTCCCTGAATCCCTTCAATCCCAATTCGATCATCGCGAAAGTGAATAATAACGAACCGGTAGAGGTAGACGAATGGTTTACGGAGGTATTCAACAAGTCGATGGAAGTCTCCCGCAATTCGGACGGTGTCTTCGATATCACCTGTGCCCCGTTAGTGAACCTCTGGGGATTCGGATTCAGCAAGAAAGACAGCGTGACGCCTGCCATGATAGACAGCCTCAAAACTTTTGTAGGCTACCGGAAAGTGCATCTGAAAGACAAGAAAGTAGTAAAAGACGATCCCCGGCTGTTGCTGAATTGCTCCGCCATAGCCAAAGGATACTCCTGCGACGTAATCGCCCGCTTGCTTGAAAAGGAAGGAGTAGAAAACTATATGATCCTGATAGGCGGCGAAGTGGTGGTAAAGGGTGTCAACCAGAATGGCGTATGCTGGCGCACCGGCATCAACCTCCCGGAAGAAGATCCGACAGGCACCAAAAACAATTATGACGAAATCGTCCAGCTATGTAAAAAGGGTGCGATTGCCACTTCGGGCAATTACCGCAACTTTTACATCAAAGACGGCAAGAAATATGCCCACACGATCGACCCCCGTACCGGTTATCCTGCCGAACAGAGCGTGTTGAGCGCCACCATCGTTGCTGACGATTGCATAACTGCCGATGCCTATGCCACCGCGTTTATGGCGATGGGACTGGAAAAAGCCCGGCAGATGGCTGACTCCTTGCCGGAGATCGAATACTATGTGATATATGCCGACGAGAACGGGAAGCACCAGATTGAATATTCAAAAGGTATGCTCCAGTATCTGCCTAAACGGAAAACAATGATTAGCTCGGATAATTCCTGATTGATTAAATATGATAAGAAACGTCCTGAACCAATTTGAATGTAAAATAGGAAAAGCAGGCGAGATTTTATGTAATACGGATAACACTGGTAATGTCTTATTGTTTGTCTCTTCCGGAAAACTGGTGATCTATAATAGAGACCAGATGCCGGTTACAGATGTGGACGAAGGGTATTTTGTATTACTGCCTGCCGAAAAATCATTTATTGCGACTGCCATCACATCGACACGGATCATACTCATGCATGCCGGTCCGCTTTCCGAAATGATAACGGACGACCCGGAATGGGATCCGGATCGTCCTGTTGTACTCCCTATTTGCCCATCTTTAGCCAAAACCTTATACCTAATCGAATATTATCATAATGAAGAACGGGATGAACTGAACTAACGAAGCGTGGCTTTCACCAACCCGTTATTCTCCTGATGCAGGCTGACGCGCACTTTGTGGTCGTCGCCGTACTGCCAGTCCGTTACCGGGACATTGTTTACCAGCACTTCCGACGGGCGTTGCGGAGCGTCGATCTCCAGTTCGTATGTCCGCGATTTACACATACCGTCATACGAACCTTCTACCGGGAAGATAGTAAATTCGACCTTCCGCCCGCTCTGCCTGCATTCGAAACGGGTTGCGGCAATCGCCCCGTTCTCGTAATTGTATGTTTTGCCGTCGTCTTCATACATCGTATAGGAAGAGACGTCTTTGGGGAATACTTTCACCATCAGAGTGTCCAGCGGTTTCTCCCCTATGAATTGCATATCTTTCTGGAACGGGATGATCGCCCCTTCGCGGACAAACAGCAGCCCGGCGCGGTTATCGGGTATCGTATGCTTGATTTCCCTTCCGCCGGCCAACTTCTCGCCTGTCCAGAAGTCAAACCAGTTTCCCTCCGGCAGGTAGATCGAATCGCTGAAGATGCCGACCAGGAAGCTCTGGCCGAACATATACTGGTAGACCATGTCATCCGTCTTGCGGTCGTCCGGGAACATCAAAGGCATGGAGCGTACGATCGGCATACCGGTCTGTGCGCCTTCAAGCGCCGCCGAATAAATATAAGGCATCAACGCGTAACGTAGTTTCACATAATCCCGGTACATCTTCTTCTCCTTCTCAGGGAAATAGAACGGCTGATGCAACGAATACCAGCTATTGATCTGTACCCACGGCAGGAAAAGGCCGAAATGAAGGCTCTGCAACTCCTCGTCCTTGTTGACATTCATCACGTCGCAGGAGGTGTTGAGGAAACCGCTCATACCCAAGTTCAGCTGGTCGAACAACGCCGTCCGCCCTCCCCCGTTGTCGCCGCTGGTAGAAGCGCTCCAGTGCTGCGTTCCCGCCCAACCGGCGGTATAATGATGCCAGGAACGGAGCCCGGTGTGTTCACGCATCATCTTATACATCTGTTTCGGAAGAAGGATCTGGTTCAGGTTGTGCATTTCCTTATCGGTATGTCCGTTGTAATACTTGAAGTCCGGATGTTCGTCTATCGTACGTGCCGGGTCCATCTTGAACCCGTCCACGCCATTGTCCACAAAGTTTTTCAGGTGATCCATCCAATGCTCCTGTCCGGAAAGGGGTTTCCCCGTCACCCTTGCTAAAGCGTCTTCTTCAGGGACGCTCAGGTCGTATTCGATACAGAGCCAAAGCCCCATATGGTAGCCCATCCCATGCAAGCGGCCAATAAGCAGGCGGTGGTTTTCTTTCTTCGGGTAGCGGGTGGAATCCCAATAGGCTTCCGCCGAGAACTTCTGATAGTTCCATTTCTTCTTGGTCGAGAAATCGTAGCGTTTCTCCATCCATTGCGGTTCGAGCCAGAACAGGTCGCAGGGGACGCCCATCTCACGGAAACGCACGGCGTCGTTCAGGATGTCGAACTGGTCTTCCAACATATTCGGACCGAAGCATAACCCGTACGCATATTTCGGCAACAAATAAGGCCGGCCGGTGATAGCCGTATAATCGTTGATCACATCGGGCATCGAATTGCCGAACATCAGGTAGAAATCCGCTTCGTCCGTCGTATTATAAATCGAGAAAACATCCGGTTGGTAGCTGCCGATATCGAAGAAGTTCTTCCGCGTCGTATTGTTGAAGATCCCCCAGTTTTCGGAGCTGAACATAAAAGGCATCGGGATCTCGGTGTGCTGGTAAGTGGTCCACATACGCAACAGTTCGCCCCGGTGCTGGATATGTTCGCGGCTGGTACTACCGCCACCATAGAAACGTTCGCCGTCTTTCAGGGAGATCGAGAGGATGCTGGTATTCTTGTAATCGCCGGTTTCAGCCATATCTTTCGAGGCTCCCGGATTATTATCGTCGCCGATGATCGTGCTGTTGTTAGGGACTTTCATGTCCTTGTATTTGGCATTGATCACTTTCCCCAGGTTGGTGCACAACGGATCGGCAGAGGTGAGGAAGACCGCTTTCTCGATAATCACCCGGCCTTTCCGATCTGAGACAGACATAGCCCCGGTCTTTTTATCGATTTTCAGCCGGTAGCCGCCGGTCGATACTTCAAACTGCTGTTTGTTGTCTTTCGGGGAAACCGGAACCGGTTCCCAATCCGTTTTAATAATCCCGTAGCGTTGCATCAACGACTCAGAAAAGGTTGAACGAGGGGTGATCCGAACCCGGAATATCCCATCCGTACAGACTTCCACATTCATTTTCAGCCCGTTCTGCAAACGGACATCGAAGGACTGCCTCTCCCCTGCCGCAAAAGCGGATTGCAGGAAGAACAGGCATACAAGCAAATAGTAAATCTTTTTCATGATACTTAAAAGTTAATACCACAAAAATACAGACTTCCTATTCGCCTTACCTTCAATAAATCACCTTAAAACATAGAATTTTGTCAAATCTTCAGAACTTCTTCAGTTCCTGGTAAAGCAGCCTGACCGGCAACCCCATCACATTATAGAAACTGCCGTTGATGGCCTCGACCGCCACATAGCCGATCCATTCCTGTATGCCATAACTGCCGGCTTTGTCGAACGGGCGGTACTTATCGACATAATAGACGATCTCCTCTTCATCCAACCTGGCAAAACTAACAGCCGACGAAGCGGAGAAAGAGATCGTTTTCTCCTTTGTCGTGATACAAACGCCGGTTATCACCTCATGGACACGGCCGGAGAGTTTCCGGAGCATGGCGATCGCATCCTCGCGGTCTTTCGGCTTCCCCAGGATTTCACCAAAAGTCCACACGATCGTATCGGCCGTGATCAGCAGCTCGTCCGCCGGCATGGAAGGGATATAGGCTTCCGCCTTTTTCCTTGCAATATAAACCGGCACATCAAACGCCGGCAACGTGTCGGGAAAAGATTCGTCTATACCGGGGATCACCTGTACTTCAAAGTCGATATCCAGACCTGCCAACAACTCGCGCCGCCGGGGAGAATTGGAGCCTAATACGATTTTATATCGATTCAGGTTAGGGAGTATGTTTTCCATTGTCTTATTTTATCTGTCAGATTCCTACCAACCGAAAGCCTCGTCACCCATCCAGTGGCCCTGGGCTTTCATTGTTTGTTCGATTACATCACGGGCAACGCCGGCTCCCCCGTTCTTGTGGGAGATGTATTTGGCGATACGCTTGATCTCAGGAGCCGCATCAGCGGGTGCTACAGGCAGGCCGACCATTGTCATCACCTCGTAGTCGGGGATATCGTCACCGGCATACATGACCTCTTCGGGCTGCAAACCGGTCTTTTCCAGAAAATCCCGGTAATCGTGGACTTTAACGGCGCTCTTCATATATATATGTGTAATGCCGAGACGCGAAAAGCGGATCTGCACCGCTTCCGTATAGCCCCCGGTAATGATGGCTACATGATAGCCTTTCTTGACGGCGAGCTGCAAGGCATAGCCGTCCTTTATATTAACGGTACGCATAGGATCGCCGTTCGGATGCAAAGGGATTACATCACAGGACAAAACGCCGTCTACATCAAAGACGAATGCCTTTATCTTTTTCAGATCATAATTGATACTACTCATGTTGTGCCTCCTTATGTATGCTCTGGCTGATCAGCCGGTAGATCGACCGCATATCGGGATCGTCCAGCATAGCCAGATGTTTGTTGATCACATTCTCATCGTACCGGATGGCCGGGCCGGTCTGTGCCTCGGACGGAGGCATCGTATGTATCTTGGCTGCCGTTTCGTCGATAAGCGGCAGCAGGACATCGGCCGGTATATCCTGCTCCTGCAATAATTTAACAGCCAACGCATAGATATGGTTGGTGAAATTACAGGCAAAGACAGCCGCCAGGTGTAAACTTTTGCGTTTGTCGGACGACAGGAAGCGGACATTTCCCGAAAGCATCTCCGCCAGCCGTTGCAACTTGCCGGCATTTTCGGGCGTATTGGCTTCGAGGAAAAAAGGAATGACGCTGAAATCCACTTCGCGCGTTTTGCTGAATGTCTGCATCGGATAAAGGACTCCGTAATTGGCGGCATGACCGCTAAAAACATCCATCGGCATACTGCCTGCCGTATGCACCCACAAGCCGTTGTTCGGCCGGACACGGGCGATCACATCCGCCAGGGCCGTGTCTTTCAAGGAAAAGACATACAGGTCGGCATCCGTCCCGACAGCTTCGGGATCGGTTGTCCAGGGACAGCCCAAGCGGGCGGCCAGCCGTTCCGCATTTTCCGGCGTATGGCTATATACCTGCCCGATCCGCATTCCTTTCCGGTGCATTTCGAGCGACAGGCGCGTTGCCAGGTTGCCGGAGCCTAAAAAGATGGTTTTCATGCTTCCTCCTGTTGGTTTTCGGTCGGCATGCGGAAAGTTCCGAGATGTATCTTCTCCCATTGCAGGTGCGATTCGTCGAACGGCTTACGTTCCTGGTCCTTATATCCGAAACCGATGATGGACAGGACTTCCATCTGGTAAGGCACGTCGAGCAGCCCCCTCACATACTGGGCTGCATCCGCATCGTCTTCCGTCTGACGGTTGCGGATCTGGCACCAGCAACTTCCCAATCCCAGGTCTTCGGCCTGCAATTGCATATAGATGGAGGCAATCGAAGCGTCTTCCACCCAAACATCGCTTTCCATCACATTCGCCATCACAACGACAGCCAGTGCACAATCTTTCAGGAAAGCGGCTCCCGCCGGTTTGCATGCCGACAACTTAGCCAGCATCTCCTTATCTTCCACGACAACGAACTGCCAGGGATTTTTTCGTTTGGAAGCCGGCGCCATCAGGGCGGCTTTCAATATCATTTCCACCTGATCGGGATTCAGTAACTGATCCGTAAACTTACGGGTACTTCTTCTGCTCTTTATTAATGTTGCGAAACTTTCCATTTATATTTTACTTTTATTGATTGTGAAAGAGAAAACAAAGATATGTATTTAACAGATAAAGAACAAAAATCACATGCTCCTGCTTTAAAATTATCCAAATGATGATTTATACGCGCGTTTCAAGCAATTCATTTTTCGCCCGCGGGCGAAAAAATAGTCCGGTTACGGGGTCGCCTTTGCCGTCATATAACATAGAGAAGGAATTTGTAAATAAAGGGGAACCGTAGGGGCGGGGTTCTACTCCGCCCAATTGAAATCAGCATCATTCATTTAAATAACAATGGGCAGAGCAGAGCCCTGCCCCTACGGAACGACCATTATATTGTATAACGAAGCCATCCATGTTCCATACCGGCAAATCGTTATTCAGGATTCACATCTGCATAAATAATAGATAATCAGTGATTTGTAGTGAACCCTGTGAAGGATGGGTAAAAACACGATACTAATGACATCCGATATCTCCGAATCCGGTAAGAAATAGTTCCTGATATAGCACGAACTGATCGGCTCACAGCCGTGAGCCGTATGAATCACACTCGTGAGCCGTACGAACCACATCTGTGAGCCATACGAATCACGGCTGTGAGCCGATTAAAGGATGCGGCGTTTCGGATGAATCTCTGTGAGGTTTTCCGT
>Ga0137298_11611_pt1 | contig 11459 bp, 10 predicted proteins | sample RamsorincwithD2O_2_FD_97182 | JGI IMG/M metagenome (GOLD analysis project Ga0137298, IMG submission 97182) | Mouse cecal microbial communities from Vienna, Austria - Glucosamine amended with D2O | ecosystem: Host-associated > Mammals > Digestive system > Large intestine > Cecum | place: Austria...
AGGATATTCAAGAAATGGGTTATCCTGTTGTCGTAAAACCTGCAAGACTTGGAAGTAGTGTGGGAATTCATTTTGCGAAAGAAGAGAGTGAACTATTAAAATATATTGAAGAAGCTTTTACTTATGATCGAAAAATTGTAGTAGAAAAAGCAATTTCTGATTTGATTGAAGTGAATTGTAGCGTTCTTGGAACTGTCCATTGTATGGAAGTTAGTGAGATTGAGCAGGTGTTTAGTGATCATGATATTTTAACGTTTCAAGATAAGTATGTAGGCAATGGAAAAACGAAGGGAAGTTCTAAGGGTATGGTGAATGCTTCTCGTGTTATTCCAGCAGATATTTCTGATGATTTATCGAATCAAGTTCAAAATTTAAGTAAACAAGTGTTTTCTACTCTTAATTTTAGTGGTGTGGTACGGATTGATTTTTTGATTGATGCAAATACAAATGAGGTTTATGTCAATGAACCAAATGTTATTCCTGGTTCTTTAGCATTTTATTTATGGGAACCAAAAGGTGTCAGTTATTCTAAGTTATTGGATGAAATGATTACGTTTGGTATTAAAGAATATAAGGAACGTAATCAAAAGATTACTTGTTTTGATACGAATATTTTAGAAAATTTTGGTGGGCTGAAAGGTTCCAAAGGAAAATTAAATGGAAAATAAGATTTCATATCTTGTTTTTTCTTTTTTATTAAAAAAATCTCATCTCGGATGGAGATGAGTAGGGAATTTAAATTTGTTCTTCTTTCTTTTTTGAATCAATGCGTTTTTCGTGAATTACTCTTTTTGGGTCATTGTTAAAAAAATCGGTAATTTCTTTATTTAATAATTCTGCAAGGTTGTTTAAAAATTCTACGGATACATTTATTTCACCACGTTCAACACATGCCATATATTTCGGATTTAATTTGTATTCACCATAAAATTTTTCTTGGCATAAACCAGTTTGAAATCGAAAAAATTTTAAATTTCTACCAATTATTTTTTTGATATCTTTCATACTTTTGGTTTTCCTTTCACTTACTTATAACTATACTTTCTTTCCATTTTAAGTCTACCTACAAAAGACTACACAAAATTGACATTTCTAATATTTTATTATATGATAATTGAGCTTGGAGGAATCATGAAAGGTAAAGAAAATGTAAAATTGAAAAACTTACGCATTCAATACGGATATACCTACCAAGATATGGCAGATAAGTTACATGTAAGTAAGGCTTTTTATTGGCAAGTGGAACATAATAATCGACGAATTCTTTATCATCTTGCAAAACAAATTGCTGAGATTTTTGAACTTCGTCCAGATGATATATTTTATGACGAATTTTAGACTCTTATCATATATTATGGTAGGAGGTTTTTTATGGAACTTGGAGATTCTTTTTTTAAAAAAGTGGAGAGGAAAACAAAGGTAGATAAGGGAACGATTTTATCTCTTGCCAATAAATTGCAACAAGGGAATATGAAGGATGAAAAAACACTTCGTGAGGTTATTCAAAGTTTGAGTAAAATGACCGGAAAATCGGTAAGCAAAGAACAAAAAATATCATTAGAAGAAATCGACATGCTTTTAAAACAATTAAATTTAGAAGGATTAGGGAATCGAAAAATAAATGAACTATCTGGAGGACAAAAAGGAAGAGTTGCTATTGCAAGAGCTTTAATAAAAAATTCTCCCATCATTTTAGCAGACGAACCAACCGGAAACTTAGACGAAACAACGAGCGAAGAAATATTTAAAATATTAAAAGAAATTAGTAAAGAAAAACTAGTGCTCGTCGTTACTCATGACTTTGAAGCAGCCGAAAAATTTGGGAGTCGTATCATTCGAATCAAAGATGGCAAAATAGAAGAAAAAGACTTATCTATTCCAAATGAAACAAATAAAATCGCATTAAAAAAAGCCAAATTATCTTGGCACACCATTTTAAAACTAACCCAAAAAAACATAAGAGTTAAACCATTCAAACTAGTAATGAGTATCATTCTTCTTGCATTTGCCCTCACATTCATTGGTATAACTTTAACTCTTTTTACCTACAATGAAAAAGAACAAGTAATTGATGTAATGAGAAAAAATAACCTTCAAAATTACCAAATTGAAAAAATAGAGAAAACAAAGGAAGAAACAAACGATATAGAATTAAATGAGCAAGATTTACAAAAGTTAGAAACCCTAACACAAAATATCGCAAACCCTGTTTATAAAATTATAAATGCTGGAAATCCTTTATCTTTTGAACTAAATACAAGTGAAATCAAAAAGGAAAAAAATCAATTCTTCTATTCCAATTATCAAGCTCCAATTATAGAATACATTGAAATCAAAAATAATAACATGTTTCAAAAATTAATTGGAAAACTACCAGAATCAGAAAATGAAATGATAATTCATAAGCATATGGCTGAAAAAATAATCTTTTATGGAATCAAAGACAGCAACAATGAATGGTACTACCCTACCTCATTAGAACAATTAATCAAAGACCATCATCCGCTCAAATTAGAAAATAATACCGTATACATTAGTGGTATCATTGATGATGATCAAAGTGCATTTCAAGAATCTCTAAGAAAAGATCGTTGGTATCCAAAAGCAATAGAACAATATTTTCGAAAAGATTATGAAAGAAATGCAACCAAAGTATATGTCAAAGGAATGACTTCTTCCTTAAAAATAGATAATCAAAACTATACCATTTTAAATAATTTATTCATTGAATCCTATTATCAAGAACAAGACCTTATTCCTCTTCAAAAAGAAATCACAATAGTAACAAAAAATGGAAGTGAAAGAAAAAACAAATTAAACAAAGACGAAATCATTATTTCCATCTCCCTATTAAAACAAATGGATGAAACATTCAAAACAGATTACCAAAAATTTTTAAGCACGGAAGAAGAAACAGAAGAAAATATATATTATTTCCTAACCAATTACTTACAAAACAAATTATCTAATATGGAAAATATAAAAATAAATCATAATACAAATGCATTTTCAACAACGATAGCCGAACCAAAAATCATTGGAATATCGTTAGATAATCATATCTATATTAGTGATGAATTTCTCACTCTTTATCAAGACCTAAACAAAAAATGCACTTCTGTATATTTCTATGAAACCAATCCCGAAAAAATCAAAAATACCATTTTAAATACAACATTCACCATTCCAAATGCAAGTGGCACATACTTTCACTTTTTCATGAATTTTGAAGGAGATATTCAAGACCGAACCTTTGCTCTCAATAGTTTAAAAGTATATACTGCATTTATTTGTAGCATCCTAATATTGTTTGCGTTCATTCTATGTTTAAACTTAATCAACTCTTCCATGATAAGTAGCAAAAAAGAGATTGGAATACTAAAATCACTAGGCACAACTTCCAAAGATATTCAAAAAATCTTTCAATTAGAAGCCATTTTCATATCAATTCTTAGTGGACTACTCGGATTACTTGCCTTTATCATCACAAGCATCCATCTAAATTCGAAAATATTTTCCACAATGTTTTACCATTTCGATATTTTATCAATAAAAATTCCAGTTATCCTCTCATTACTACTGACTACTTTAATATTTTCTATGTTAATTACCTACTATACATCAAAAAATCTTACCAAAGTCAAGCCCATCGATGCCATTCACAATAAATAAAAAATTGCAAGTATTATTTGATTGTTTATTATCATTTCGACATCAATTTGACATTTTTTTAAAAATATGCTACAATAATCCCATCAAAAAGGGGTTTTGTTATGATTAGAAATGAAAAAGAAACAAATAGATTTTTAACTTTTAATTACAATAATTCAAAAAAAGAAATAGAAGAAAAAACAAAATATTTAACAGAAAAAGAATTACGAAGTATTGAATTAGAAATTAAAAATTATCTACAAGAAATTTTAGCAAATTTACTTGGATGTCATAAATTTTTTGATGCCATAATAACTGACACACCAACTTATAACAATTATATTTTAAAAAATCAAAGAATAGGAAAAAAGAAATTAACAGAACTATTCGCATGGATTATTGCCTGTGAAAAAAAGGGATACTACTTAGACCAAATAACATTTCCTGAAAACCGTAATGATGAAATATTAAAGGAGCAAAAAAAGAAACCAAATAAAGAAGATTATTACTACCTTCCCTATTTGGAATTTAATAACTTGAATGAATTTTTAAACCAAATTAAAAAAGTATTAAAAAACAATTCGTTCTTCCGAAATCATTCTATCTTAAACACTTATCCAAATCTAAATATTCCAGATCCGAATACATTTGATTACCAAAATTATTATTATGAAACCATTGATACGACCAAATTATTAGGAGAAGAAAGAAAAATTCAACAACCAAAAGGAATTGAAGTCAATGCTATAGCTTGGATGAATAACTTTCAAAATCGTTTTTCTCTTGCAAATCCTTCAGAACATTCGATATGGAATCAAGAATTAACCAAAATAAAGGAAGCGGAAACAAAACAAGAAACAGAAAAGAAAAAACTAAAAGCAGAAAAAGAACAAGAAAAAACTAATATTTTACTACAAGGTTCAGAGCCAAAGAAAAAAAGTATTCCAAATAACATTGCTTACCAAGTTTCTGAAAAAGACATATTAGAAGAAAAAAAAGGAATATTAATTCATTTGAAAACTCTATTAGAAAAAAAGAAAAAATGCTTAAATAGAAAAGTAATGTTACCAATCGCCGGATTAATTCTATTATTGAGTGCTGCAAAATTCAAAGATTTAATGGAAGAAAAAAATCAAAAAACGATTGAAAATACATTACCATCACAAGACAAAAATCAAGACATAATAGATCGAAACTTATTAAAAGAAATTAATAAACTATTAAATGAACAACAAACAACAGAAATAATAGAATCAACCAAAGAAAATATACCCCAAACAATACCAGACCATTCACAAAATGAAGAGGAAACCGAACAATTAACATTTACAAACCTTGGAAATATCATTCAAGTAGAAGGAAAAGTTCCTTATTATATGAATTCGACATCAAACAAAGCTACTGGTACCAAAAAAGTAAATGGTTATATTACTGGTTATTTTGCTACCATCCAATCAGGAAATACCTATCAATTAATAAAATCATGTCGAAATCAAGAAGAAATGATGAACTTTTTAGAAAACTGTCCTTATGATCCAAACGATATCATTTGGAAATGTTCTATTTGTGAGAAGAAAGATGTGAACATCGAAGAATATCTAAAAAGTGAAAAAGATATTCCATATACTCTAACCACCTACTTTATCGATTACGAACCAACCAAAGAAAAAACAAGAACCAAAGGGGGAAAATAATATGACAATTTGGGAAGATGCATTAAGTAGTGATTTACTCCATGCAATACAAACCAGTCCAATTACCTTCTATGAAATTTTAAAAATATCTCCAAACTCAAAAAAAGAAGAAATAAAAAATCTTTGGAATCAAAGAAAAAAAGAAAAATTATCTCGAGAAGAATATGCAGCGTTTCACATTCTTTTACAAGAAAAAAATAGAGCGACATATGATAAAATGCTATATGAAAAAGAAAACGAAAACAGTTGGAATTTATGGGAATTAAATGAAAGACATAATGCTTTAATATCAAAAAAAAGATGGCTCATAATTCAAAAAGAAAGAGATAAAATAAAAGAATTACTAGAAACGACAGAAGATATTGAAATGTTAAATCAACAAAATCGAATCAAGCATCTAGAAAGCTATTATCAAAACGAAAATGGATATTATGTGTTAGCAAAAGATCCTCAAAACATACAAACAATTATAAAAATTGATGTCTTTCAAATAGATAACGAATGCTACCTCTATCGAATTACGGACATTCTTGGAGCCCATTTAATTGCTTCTACAGAATATTTCAATAATTGGAATAAAACAACTTCTAGATTTGGAATTCGAATACGTTCAAACAGTATAATTGACAGAGTATGTAATAATTTATCAGGATACTTTTGGATAATGGAAAGAGATTGGTTCAATAAATCGAATGTCAAATATGAATATTTTCAAAATGATTATGGAAATCAATATGCAGTAGATGAGATGAATCATGATGGTACTCCAATGGTTCTCCAAATCACCAATTTAGACAAGACAGATATCCAAATGCCAAAAAATATTTATTCAAAAACGGAAAATAACAATCGAATCATCTATGATGATTTAACAAATTTCCACCATATTCATTTATTTGGAAACACTATAAGTAAAGACCAAAAAGAAATGATTTTACAAGATGTAAGAAACACCAATCAAGAAGATGAACCGACCATCAAAAGAATATTATTTCCAAGTTATACAGACGAAGATTAAATCTTCGTCATTTTATATTCACATTTCACTATTTTCCAATTATTTTATGTTTTTCCTTATCAAAATAACTTTGTAAAGATATTTCTTGTAGTTCATAATTGTGAGAATAATATTCCAAATGATTTCTATGATCCATATAATACTTCTCCATAATTTGCCATAATAAATGAGATTTTCGTTGTTGTTCTTTCCTATCATTATCATATAAAAGCACTCTCATTCGCTCCAAAGGTATTTTACTCATCATAAAATGAATCACATCATATTTAGAAGTTAAAATTTCTCCAGTTTCTAAATTCTTTAAAGCGATTAAAGAAATATTTTCAGGAATAATACCAAAATAAGTCCAGGAATTATAAAAAGAAGATTCAAAAATTTTATCCTCTTCACAAATTCCCACTAATTTCAAACAAACTCCTTCTCCTAAAAAATTCTTCCAATCAGGAGCATTTCTTACGGATTGAACCATTTCAACAATCTTTTCCTCTCGATAAATTGCATCCTTTAAAACCTGACTCACTTCCATATTTTGACTTTGTTTTTGATCCGCCATGGCTAAAAAATTACGATAAGTTTCGATATGAATATCACCTATCGAACCACGATATTCTATAAATCTCTCAATCATCATAAAAAACATCGCAATGACTCCTTCATAACCTTTTGAATAAAAAAGAGCCTTTTTAGAATCTCCAATCAATTGACTACGAATCCCTTGTTGTGGTAATAATCCATAATTTAAAATGGTTTCTAAATATTTATTTTCCGTCATATGATAATTTGCCAATACAACATTCCCCACTTTCAATGATTAAAAACTTATCAATTTCAAACATAATAACTTAAATCTACTTAAAAAACATCATATCAAATAATTTAATATAATAGGTTTCAATTTTTAAAGAAACATAACTAGGTATTTTGCATAGATTAAATTAGAGGAGGTATTCCATGGCAAGTTATAAAGAGATTGTTACGAAAGCGGTGATTGGAAAAGCGAAAAAAACAACAACTTCTAGTTTTACCTTAACTCCCAATGAAAAACCAGATACTGTATTAGGTTGTTGGGTAATTAATCATAGTTTTCGGGGAAAAAATAATCAAGGAATGGTAGAGGTAACGGGAGAATTTGATATCAACGTTTGGTACTCTTACGACAATGATACCAAAACAACTGTAAGTACAGGAAGATACAATTATCACGATCGAATGAACATCCATCTAAAAGATGATGCACATCTAACAGATTCCTCTGAAATTATAGTTCGCAGTTTAAAACAACCAACTGTTACAAACGTTGGAATTGAAAATGGTATCGTAAAATTAGATGTCGAAAAAGAACTTGGAATTGAAGTTGTTGGAAATACTAAATTAAAAGTTCCTGTAGAAGACGATGAAGATGAATACGAAGAATTATTTGATGAACCAGAAATAGAGGAAATTAAAGAAGATTATTTATCATAAGTAGCACTAATGCTGCTTTTTTGATTATAAAATACATTATAGCTTTAGTAACAAGTGATGAAGAAAACCCAATACATGTTCCACAATTAACTAGAAGAAGTTCCATAGGAAGAGTTTGCGTAAAGTTTGCAGGATGTGCACTTTTTAAGGTAATTGGAGGCTTGGTATCACTTTTGTATTGTTCCTACCAAAGTGTATGCAGAAATGCAAATGGGTCAAATTTACTATTCTCCTTTAAAGGTTGTTTAGAAGAAAACAAAATGTATATTAAGTTATTAAATTTATTTAATTATTACAGCGTCAACCTTTTTGGGTTGACGCATATATTTTTTTATAGTATAGTATGATAGTAAATTAAAGGAGGAAAATTATGGCTGTTAAATTAAGATTAAAACGAATGGGTTCAAAACAAAAACCTTTTTATCGTATTGTAGCTGCAGACGCAAGAAGTCCAAGAGATGGAAAATTTCTTGAAACGGTTGGTACATATGACCCAATCAAAGGAAGCGATGTTGTAACAATAAAAGAAGATAGAGTTTTATATTGGATGCAAAATGGAGCAATTCCTACGGATACAGTTCGTAGTATTCTAAGCAAACAAGGAATTATGAAAAAATTTGCAGATTCAAAAATCAAAGCAGGTAAATAATGAATTTAGAAGAATATGCTGAATTTATTGTAAAAAGCATCTGTAAAGAACCAGATATGATACGAGTTCAAAAGTTTCAAGAAGAAGATATGACGATTCTAGAAATTATGGTTCCTGAAAATGATATGGGAGCAGTAATTGGAAAATCTGGACGGGTTGCAAATTCCATTCGAGTGTTGCTTCAAGCATATGCTTATTTACAAAAATCAGGAAAAATTCGTGTAAATATTGAATCTTTTTAAAAAACGACAATGTCGTTTTTTTTTTGGCTTAATTTATCATTAAAATAATACGAAAAATCACTCTCCTAAATCTCCCATCATAATTTTTGCTATATAGAAAAAACAATGCGAAAACTATTATTATCCCAAGCATGTCCTTCTGTACGAGTGAAAGTAAACACACCAGCACCAGTACCTCCATGCATCGCATGACCACGCTTAAACCATGGAACTACTGAATTGGCAAACCAAGCCTCGTCATCATACCATAAACCAATTTGCCTTATTTCAGTACTATTAGTAAATGGTCCCATCTCTCCTGTTGCATCTCCCAAAATTCTATGATTATAGTGTACATCATCGTTTGCATACACATAAGTATCATAATATCTTGTATCTTCAGGAAAATTGGATATTCCATTTGTCAAAGATCCACTTGTACTACAATAAAGTCCGTTAAAGCCACTATTATATATTTCATCTCTTCCACTACATAAATTTTTATTAATTGAATCAAACATGACTTCCATCACATATTCCCAAGATCCTCCACTCATATCATAAATTCCACTATAATTTCCTGTTGTACTTGCTAAGTTACTTACTGAATTGAAATAATTCACAGTATACGTTCCATCTTTACCTAGAGTATCAATATTTTCATACTTATTACACTCCTCATTGGTTGCTGTATATCCACAGGTTGGTTCCTTCTTAGCAGCATATCCTGTCATATATGATGCATTATTATTGATTCTTACACTACTATGACTTCCATACTTACTATGTTGTAAATAAGCAACTGCTCCCCATTCTGTATTCTTCATCATATGACTATCCAAATTTCTCTTATAATTATAACTTGTCCAATAGGCATTCGCGACGCTAATCTCTCTCCAACTATACACATTCGGTTTAATAATCACTTTATCTGGAGTTCCATTCATTCCATTATTTGGATTTTGTTGAGCATCGGCTGCACTTGTTGCTCCTTTATATCCTGTCTCAAACTTTCCTACCCATAATCCATTTGTTCCAAAGGAGATAAATGCGGGATGCGTCATATATTTTCCAATACTACAATTACCACTTTCTCCACTTAACATTGGTGTCCTACATTCTGTGGCACTATCAACCGTTGTATCCGTTCCAAATATCACTTCAATTTGATGCACTTGTGTTGTATCTATATGATCAGATAATCCTTCATACTCTCCCATATTCCATATCTTGTATTTATATCTTGGTATCCATACAAAGTAACTTTCAATATTACTCTCTGGTATGATTTGTCCATCTCGATACACTTGATTTTCATCTTCTAATATTACTGCATTTGCCCATTCTTGTTTCTCATATCGATACCATTCTTTCGTAATATCTGCTTTCTTCACTGTTCCATCATTACCAATCGTTACAGGTATTAATCCATCTTTTAACACTGGGTCTGTTCCATTTAAGATTTCTTCATAATACTTGGTTAGATAACTTGCTGTTATCGTAATCTTTCCTTCAAATAACTGATTCATTGCATCCGTATTGGATGATGTTACATTCTCATCCATCCAGATTCGAATACTATAATCTTTTGTTGTATTTCCTTCAAAATATCCCTTTTCTAATACATAAGCACTTTTTCCATTACTAAGTGTTACTTTGGTACTTTCTTTACTAGTCAATAACATGGGTTCATTTTCTTGAAACATAAACTTCACATAAGAATCACTTAATGTGGTATTACTGGTTGTTTCAAAGTTTAATTGATATTCTACTTTTCTACTGCACTCATTACTTACTTGAAAGGTATAAGGAGTTAATTTCTTTCCATCCCTATCATACATCGGAAAACTATTTTCTAAAAGGATTCCTTTGTCTTCTGTTAAAGTGATATGAAAACAATCACTTGCTATCGTATTTTCTCCACTTTGCGTAAAGTTTTGAGTCCATAAAGCAAACGATGCACCAATGAAACCAATTGCTACAATCATTAATATTCCTAAACTATAGATAATTTTCTTTTTCTTATTCATATTATCCCTCCTGTGGCATTAATACAGTCCGAAAACTCAAAATAGAATCAATTTTGCCACTCATTTCACTATAAGAAAATATCCCAGAAATCAATCCTCCTTGATAACTTCCTCCACGTAAAAACCATGAATTTTGAATAAATACAAATCGTGAATCTGCATTGTACCATGAATTCAATTGTCTAGCTTGATTCCCATAAAGCTTTATTTCAAAAGGTCCCATTTCTCCAGTTGCATCTCCTAAAATTCGACGGTTATACTTTTCATATATATTTGAATAAAGATACTTATCATAGTATCTAGTGTCTGTTGGAAAATTCGATATTCCATCACTCAAAGATCCACTTAGGAAACAAAAAGGACCATTAAATCCAGAATTATATGCTGCTTCCCTTCCACTACATGGGGTTATATTATCACTAAAAAGCATAACTCCCATCATATATTCATAAGAACTACCACTCATATCATAAATTCCACTGATATTTCCAGTCGTACTTGCTAAGTGTCCTATACTTGTATTCCAAGGTTGTGTAATATCGGAATTGATTCCATATTCATTGCATGCATTAGGATTATCATCACATAAAACACTAGTACTAACGTATCCTGTAGTTGGTTCATTCACTGCACCATATCCTGTCTTATAATCCGAATTATTATTAATTCTTACACTTTCATGACTTCCATATTGACTATGTTGAAGATATGCTACTGCTCCCCATTCTGTAT
>Ga0137298_11620_pt1 | contig 11397 bp, 11 predicted proteins | sample RamsorincwithD2O_2_FD_97182 | JGI IMG/M metagenome (GOLD analysis project Ga0137298, IMG submission 97182) | Mouse cecal microbial communities from Vienna, Austria - Glucosamine amended with D2O | ecosystem: Host-associated > Mammals > Digestive system > Large intestine > Cecum | place: Austria...
GCTGGCAGCAGATTATGGGGATCTGGTCTGCTATAATCTGGAACAGGCCGGATCGGTGCTGACTCTGGAGAACCAGGTGCAGATCTTTACGGATGGGGAGGAGAAGTTTGGGGATTTGCGCCGGGAACTGGCGGAAGCAAAGCATTTTATTCATATTCAGTATTATATTATCAAAGATGACGAGTTGTTCGACTCGATAATTCCCATATTGAAAGACAGGGCGTGCCATGGTGTGGAAATAAGGATTTTGTATGACGGCATGGGAGGAAGGTTTATGCCTCGCAGCCGCTGGAGAGAAGTGCGCGGGGCGGGTATCCGGACCGCCTGCTTTTTTCCGCCTTTCCTGGGCAGGCTGAATCTGCGCGTCAATTACCGGAACCACCGGAAGATCGTGGTCATTGACGGAAGGGTCGGATATGTAGGCGGATTTAATATCGGCAGGGAATATCTGGGAAAGAATCCGCATTTTGGGTACTGGCGGGACACCCATCTAAAGATCACCGGCGATGCCGCGATCAGCCTGCAGATCCGCTTTGCGCTGGACTGGAATTATGCAGGGAAAGAGAATCTGTTTTTGAACGGATGGTATTTTACAGACTGTACCAGGCTGGGAAGCAGCGGAATGCCCGGGCCGGAGGGGAAGGGGGTCCCGGAGGAAGAGGTGATTTCGGATTCCGGAAGGGAAAACATAATCTGCCAAGGCGATGCGGGCGCAGAAAAGCAGAAGGAGGATATTCTGGAAAAAAGGATTTTGGGGAAGCTGGTAGGAATCCAGATTATCGCAAGCGGCCCGGATTCCGGGCGGCGGCAGATACGGGATAATTATTTGCAGCTTTTCCACAAGGCAAGGCATCATATTTACATTCAGACGCCTTATTTTGTGCCGGATGACGCGGTCCTAAGCGCTTTGAAGATAGCTGCCGGGTCAGGAATCGATGTGCGGCTGATGATTCCCTGCAAGCCGGACCATCCCTTTGTCTACTGGGCCACCTACTCCTACGTGGGCGAGATGGTGGAGGCAGGCGCACGCTGCTATACTTATGAAAACGGGTTTCTTCATGCCAAGGGCGTGATGGTGGACAGCCGTGTCAGCTGCTACGGCACTGCGAATATGGATATCCGGAGCTTTGAACTGAATTTTGAGGTGAACGCCGTCATTTATGATGAGGAGACGACAGAACGGCTGGAAGAGGTTTTTCTGGATGATCTGACACGGTGCCGGGAAGTCACGAAAGAAGTATACGAAGGCAGGGGGGTACTGGTCAGGATTCGGGAGCAGGGGAGCCGCCTGCTGTCGCCGCTGCTGTGAGGAAGATTTTTGTTCCCGGAGAGGGGGAAGATCCGCTTAACAAATGCCGGGAAATGTTATATAATGGAAGCTATGAATGCAATCAATGGGCGGAATTGCATGAGAAGTTCATTATGAGATACACGAGGAGGAGGATATATGGACAGCAAGATCACAAGAGAAGCGGCGCTGGCGCTTTTGAGGCGATATAACCAGGAAGAATTCCACATCTTGCATGCACTGACTGTGGAGGAAGTTATGCGGTGGTATGCGCGGGAATTGGGATATGGAGAGGACGAGGAGTACTGGGGGATCGTCGGATTGCTGCACGATATTGATTTTGAACAGTATCCGGAGCAGCATTGTCAGAAAGCGCCGCAGTTGCTGGCATCCGGGGGTGTGGGAGAGGACATGATTTATTCGATCTGCTCTCACGGCTATGGGATTTGCTGCGAGGTGGAACCGGTACACCAGATGGAAAAGGTGTTGTTTGCTGCTGACGAACTGACAGGGTTGATTGGGGCCGCGGCGAAAATGCGTCCGTCAAAAAGCTGTAAGGATATGGAGGTTTCCAGCCTGAAAAAGAAATTCAAGGATAAAAGGTTTGCAGCAGGCTGTTCGCGGGACATCATCCGGAAGGGAGCCGAGCAGCTGGGATGGGAATTGGATGAACTGTTCTTAAAAACGATAGAGGCGATGCGTTCCTGTGAAGATGCCGTGAATATGCAGATGGAGCAGATGTTCACTGACAGATGACAATTGAATTTCCGGACAGGCTGTGTTATACTGAGTGTAAGCGATTGTAATTAAGCAGGAGGAAAAAGATTGAAAATGAAAAGTAGAGGGTATCCATTATCTTAAGCACACAACAAACAAGCCATCTTTCGGTGGCTGCTTTAAAAATTGAATATTGAGATTGTTAAGGTTATGCAGTTGCTGACTTAATTTTATAACCTTGATTCCTTGCTATGATGATTGCCTGTTCCACTGTAATCTCGCGATCAACTGGAGGCAGATTGGATTTCCTGTAAAGTTCCGCATTATAGTTTTCTCCATTCTTCAACATGTGGTATAATGCAGTCAGAAGCATTCTTGCTATGGCAATGATTGCTTTCTTGTGACCGCGACGCTTTTTGAGACGGAGATAGCGGTTGCGAACCTCAGGATGCTTTTTGCTGGTAACAACAGCATTGGCACATTGCACGAGCAGTGGCTTGATATAGCATCCGGCTTTGGAGACCCGGACAGATTTTTTCTTCCCTGCACTTTCATTGTTGGTCGGCGTAAGTCCGGCCCATGAGCATAAGTGTTTCGCCGAAGGAAAAGCCTCCATATTGGTACCGATTTCGGAAATGATTCCGATGGCGGTGAAAACACTGCTGATACCAGGAGCGGTTTGGAGAATGGCAAGTTCCTGCTGATAGGGAGCGGCGAGCGCAAGAATGAGTTCTTCAAGCTCTGCCTTCCGGGATTCAAGGTCTTCAAAGTGGCCTTTGATCACCTTAAGTTTACCGGCTTGCTCCGGTGTGATAAAGCCGTCAATGGCATCACGGAGTTCAGGGAGTTTCTTTTTCAAACTTTTGAAAACAAGAGGTTCAAGGTCAAAGGAAGTATCTGCGGGATTTTCCAAAAGTTTATCCAGTATCGCCTGAGCAGATTTGCCGAAGGTGTCCGAAACAACGTTTCCCAACTGGATATTGGAAACCGTGAGACAGTTCTGCAAACGATTCTTTTCACTTGATTTAAAACAGATCAGTTTGAAACGGTAACGCATAAGGTCACGAAGCTGGCGGATGTCAGCGGGCGGCATAAAGCTTCCGGCAACAAGGTCATGCTTAAACAGGTCAGCAATCCATTTCGCATCTTTCTTGTCAGTTTTCTTTCCACGGATAGCCTTAACATATTTGGGATGAGCAAGGACAATCGTACAATCATTTTCTAAGATGTTGTAGACAGGAATCCAGTATTTACCGGTGGACTCCATACAGACATCCTTGCAATTCCTGGCGAGAAGCCATTGTAACAAATCTCTCAGACCCTTCGTGTAGGTTGAAAAACGGTGGCTCTCATAAGTGGTGACGCCTTTGGAATTAGTGGAGGCGATGCAGGCCACTACAAAAGTCTTGTGGACATCAATGCCACAGCAGATTTTGTACACGATTTTTAAAGCCATAGGGACTCCTTTCAGAACCTAAAGGTTCAACAAAGATTATAGGGAGAGACGGCATTGACTGAACGCCTAAGCCATAAACGAGAGTGTTTATACAAAGATAAGATTACGTGCTCTAAGTCACACTTATTTGTGCTTGAAAAGGCGGACTACACATATAAACATACGGTCATCCGGCAAGCCGGACAGCCCACTCACCTCCCCGTGATTTGTAGTATACCGAGTTCCCTACAAGAAGAATTATAAAGAAAAAATAGGCTCAGGGAAACCATTTTCATTACGTTTTGTGCCTGAGCGAAGCGAAAGGAATGGATATAAACATGAAACTTCAACGTCTATACAGCTTAACCAGAAAAGCTATTGATACTTACCAGATGATTGATGACAACGATCATATTGCCGTCGGGATTTCTGGTGGAAAAGATAGCCTTACATTACTATATGCTTTGCATGGGATTATGCAGTTTTATCCAAAGAAGTATTCTTTAACAGCGGTTACTGTTGATTTAGGATTTGGCGGATTTGATTTGTCGTCCATTTCTCAACTTTGCCAGGAATTTTCTATCCCATACAAAATTGTTTCTACTGATATTGGGAAAATTTTATTTCAGAAACGTCAGGAATCCAATCCATGCTCTTTGTGTGCCAAACTCCGGAAAGGCGCTCTGAATAAAATCGCCAAAGACCTTGGTTGTAATAAAATTGCCTATGCTCATCACAGAGAGGATTTAATTGAAACTATGCTGCTTTCCCTGATGTATGAGGGACGTTTTTACGCATTTTCTCCTTATACTTATCTTGATCGCATGGATTTGACCGTTATTCGTCCACTAATGTTGATTCCAGAGGCGGATATTAAAGGATTTCAGAACAAGTACAAACTTCCTGTATGCAAGAATCCCTGTCCGGTAGATGGACATACCAAACGCGAATATGTTAAAAATTTAGCAAATAGCCTGGAGAAGGAAAATCCAGGAGTGAAAACTCGTTTGTTCCATGCAATCGTATCCGGAGACATCCCTGGATGGCCGCCCCTCTCTTCCACTGCCGCTTTAGAAAAGGAACTATAATATCACCGGAGGAAAATGTAAAATGAGTCAATTAGCCTATCATGAACAGAAAGATATCGAAAACATTAAAAAATTGAGGTCTCTTATCAAGGCTTTGCCGCCTTTTTGCATCGATTTTTTTCGGGGGATCGAACCCCGGACTTCATCAAGAACACGTATTGCCTATGCTTATGATTTAAATGTATTTTTCGACTTCCTAGCCAAAGAAAATCCTGTTTTCAGAAATTCAGAACGAAACGAGTTTCAATTAGATTATTTGGACAAACTTACAGTTAGTGATCTGGAAGAGTATATGGAATACCTGAAATACCGCTTTAACAGCAATAATCAGGAAGTAGTGAATAAGGAACGAGGGATTATGCGAAAAATCTCCTCTTTAAAAAGTTTTTATAACTACTTCTACCGCAATGAAAAAATTCAAAACAATCCGGCTGCCTTAGTACAAATGCCAAAACTTCATGAAAAGGAAATCATCCGCCTGGATGTAGATGAGGTTGCTCTTCTTCTGGATGAAGTAGAACTTGGAGAAAACCTTACGGATAAGCAAAAAGCATTTCACAATAAGACAAAGGTACGTGATCTGGCAATCCTGACGCTTCTTCTTGGAACCGGAATCCGCGTGTCAGAGTGTGTGGGATTGGATATTGATGATGTGGATTTTAAAAACGGCGGCATCCATATCCACCGGAAAGGAGGTAAGGAGGTAACCGTATATTTCGGAATAGAAGTAGAGGATGCCTTGCAGGAGTATCTGGATGAACGATTCGGCATAGATGCAGCGCCTGGAAATGAAAACGCACTGTTTTTGTCGTTACAGCGTAAACGGATCAATGTCCGCAGCGTGGAAAACCTGGTAAAAAAATATGCCAAAATCGTCACTCCCCTGAAAAAGATCACTCCTCACAAACTCCGAAGCACCTATGGCACTAACCTTTATCGGGAAACTGGTGATATCTATCTGGTAGCAGATGTCCTAGGCCATTCGGACGTAAATACAACTAAAAAACACTATGCGGCACTGGAAGACGAGCGCCGCCGAAGCGCCAGGAATGCTGTCCGGCTGCGGGAGAATTAGTATCTTTATCGCATCTCCTATTGCGCAAGATAAACAATGGTAAGATATTCTCCGGAATGAACCTGTCCATCGGGTAATTGATTTATCCGCTTCAGTTCTTCTACATATTGAAAAACCGTGTAGCCGGCCCCCTCTGCATAACGGTCGGCAATCTTCCATAGATTATCTCCCGGTTCCAAACGGATACTGGTATAACGCAGATTCACAGTATCAGTACTCTCCTCTTTGGCGTACGCATCAAAAAGCGTACGTCCAAAAAAACCGGAACAAAAAGCAATCGCTACCAGCAAAGCAACTACAAACTTATGAAATCTTTGGCGACGGGCACGCCGTCTGCGTGCCAAACGCATCATCCGGCTCCCACTGCCTTTAGCTTTAGACGTCATATTGAAATTATCGGATTCTGCAGTTTGCCAGATTCGGCCATTCTGATCCAATATGATTGCTGTTTTTATATTCTTTCCCATAATACTCTCCCCCTTGTCAGGAACAAATACAAACATCTGTTTGGTTTTCGTGTTACCATTATAAACGTCGAACATGTGTTTGTCAATATTTTTTCTGCTTTTCCCGAACAAAAGTTTGCTTTTTTCCCGAACATATGTTAGTATATATAAAAGGAAATTATGAGCCAGGAGGAAATCTATGAGCCAGGGAAGAATCACAACAAAACAGCAAGAAATATTAGAATATATCAAAGAAACTATTTTAAAGAAAGGTTATCCGCCTACCGTGCGGGAGATTTGTGAAGCTGTACGCTTAAAGTCTACTTCATCCGTTCACTCTCACTTAGAGACACTGGAACGCAACGGCTATATCCGTAGGGACCCGACCAAACCCCGGGCAATGGAGATTCTGGATGACACTTTTGCGCTGACGCGACGAGAGATGGTTCAGGTTCCCCTGATTGGCGCGGTTGCCGCCGGACAGCCGATTCTTGCAGAGGAAAACATAGAAGAATACTTCCCGATACCAGCAGAACTGATGCCGAACAACCAGACTTTCATGCTTCGTGTCAAAGGCGACAGCATGATAAACGCAGGAATCTTTGACGGGGACCGGGTGATTGTGGAGCAGACTCCGGTTGCCACTGACGGGGATATTGTCGTTGCTCTGATCGACGACTCTGCCACAGTAAAACGCTTTTATAAAGAGAATGGCCATTACCGGCTACAGCCGGAGAATGATGCCATGGAACCTATTATTGTATCCGATTTGAACATATTGGGTAAAGTCATCGCCCTATTCCGCATGATGTAAAGATACGGCAGTACTGCCGCTTTGAACGCGAATACAGTACTGCCGCACCATTATTACAAAATAATCATCCGGAACCTTTCAACGATGCTTTTTATCTACCCATGCGTGTTTCACACGAGCCAGTTCCAGAATCATATCCACAGCGCCGTCAATTCCGACAGAACTGCTGTTAATGCAAAGATCATAGCTACGGGAATCCCCCCATTTTTTACTGGAATAATAATTATAATAACTGGCGCGCTTCTTATCCGTCTTGACCATAATATCTTTGGCCTTTGCCGGCTCTACTTTGTATAATTCTTTCAGATACTCTACCCGGTCTTCGTCATTACCTGTGATAAAAACGCTAACTACATGCGGATATTCCGCCAACGCGTAATCAGCGCAACGTCCCACAATTACACAGGACTCTTCATCAGCCAATTTCTTAATTGTATCAAATTGTGCCAGAAAAATCTTATGATTTAACGGCATATCCAGATAGGCAGAATTAGAATAACCCATAGAATAGGTATCCATGACCAGCGAATAAAGAAAACTGCTGGTTGGTTTTTCATCGTGGGTCTCAAATAACTCCTCACACAGGCCGCTATGTTTGGCGGCCAAGGACAAAAGTTCCTTATCATAGCATTTTACACCAAGCCGTTCTGCAACTGTTTCGCCGATTTTTCTCCCGCCGCTTCCACATTGCCTTCCGATTGTGATCACTAAATTTCCATTCATAGATGCCCTCTCCTTTCAGCCGCTTTCAAAAAATATTTTAGATACTATTATTATACACTAAAATATCTGAAAAGTATATAAAAAAAGATATAAAATCTATCTATTTCAAATTTCCAAAAAGTTCTTCAAGAAGTTTCTCGAAATATTCCGGAAGCGGGGCATGAATTTCCAGATATTTTCCTGTTCGGGGATGGCGGATTCCAAGAACGCCTGCGTGCAAGGTCTGTCCCTGGAGTTTAGGGAAAGATGATTTTGATGGTCCATAGACCAGATCTCCCAGCAAAGGATGTCCAATGGAAGCCATATGAACCCGGATCTGATGAGTGCGCCCGGTCTCAAGCCGACATTCCAAATAAGTAAAGCGCCCGGACCTCTTCAGGACATGATAATGGGTAACTGCTGGCTTTCCGTTTTTCTCATTAATACTCATTTTCTTCCGGTCTATGGGATGGCGCCCAATAGGTGCGTCAACAACTCCATCCTCCTCTTTTATATTTCCATAAACAATGGCATAATATACCCGCGTGATAGAATGGACTTTCAGCTGTTGCGCAATATCATTGTGTGCAATATCGTTTTTACACACAACCAGAACCCCGGTAGTGTCCATGTCGATACGGTGGACAATACCTGGGCGGAGTACGCCATTAATCCCGGAAAGGTCTTTACAATGTGCCATCAGGCCATTTACCAGGGTTCCCGATGCATGTCCGGCTGCCGGATGAACTACCATGCCTTTTGGCTTATTAACCATAAGAATGTCGCTGTCTTCATAAAGAATGTCCAAATTCATCTTCTCCGGAAGGATCTTCGGATCAACTGCTTCCGGAATTTCAAGAAGAATAGCCTCCCCCTCAGAAACCTTATAATTGCTTTTCACCGCTTTCCCGTCAATCAGAATACCGCCATTTTTGAGAAGTTTCTGCAGGTAAGAACGGGAAAGCTCTGCACAATGTTCGCTCAAATACCGATCAATACGAATATCGTCGTCTTCTCCTACAACTATAGTCCGGGTCACAACGGCCTCCCAATCATTCGTCTAATTCTTTTTTGCTGACAATCCGGAAAATCTCCAGATCCTTTTCGGAATAAAAAAATGTCATCAATCCGAAAAGCGCCGCAGTAGCTGTGGTGACATAAATATCCGCCACATTAAAAATAGGAAAATCAATTAATCGAAAATAGATAAAATCAACCACATATTGCTGGCTGACACGATCAACCATATTTCCCAAAGCGCCTGCAGTAATCGATATGGTGCACAATCCCAGCCAACAGTAATGTGGGTCTTTCCAGGAGGGCAGACATTGCATGATATAAACGGCTGCTATCAGTACAAGAATTCCTATCACAAAAAAGAAAGCCTGTTTCCCTTGCAGCATGCCAAAAGCGGCTCCTCTGTTTTCCGAATAAAGAAATTCAAAAACTCCCTCCCACAGAACAACCGGCTCCTGCCCTTTTAAATGAACAACCGCCAAATGTTTTGTATATTGATCTAAAAGCACCAGAAAACCGGTTCCAATTGCCCATACGATCAAATTGGCAACCGAACTTTTCTTTTGCATACTATTCATCCCTTGCCTCCAACATCCAGCTTATGGTATTCAGAAGTTCCTGATCACTCACTGTCCGGTCAATATAAGCTTCCCCAATCTGGCGTAAAAGAATAAAACAAATCGCGCCGGAATCCATCTTCTTGTCGCTTTTTGTTGCTGCAAGGATGTCCTCCCGGTTGAGCGGCAAATCCCGCAAATCGACCGGCAATCCGAAACGAAGGAACGTCTGACGGACCATCTGTTCTTTTTGCGCCGGAAGCATGCCTCTCAGAACCGACAGATGTATGGCTCCCATGCACCCCAATGCAACGCACTGTCCATGCAGCAATTGGAAATTCATAAGTTTTTCAATAGCATGGCCTAAAGTATGGCCGAAATTCAAAAGTGCACGCTCGCCCAACTCCAGAGGGTCCTGTTCCACTACATCCCGTTTTATCCTGTCACTCTCTAAAATCATAGTACTGCAAATGCCGACATCTCTGTGTTTGATTTCTTCGGCATGTTTTTCGATCCATTCATAGTATCCGTGGCTTTTAATCAACCCATGTTTAATAATCTCTCCCATGCCAGAAGCATATTGCTCTTTTGGCAGCGTCAGCAGTGTCGCTGTATTGCTATACACCAGCACAGGCATATGAAAGGCGCCTACCATATTTTTATATGCGTCAAAATCCACGCCTGTCTTGCCGCCGATACTGCTGTCCACCTGGGAAAGCAGCGTTGTAGGCACTTGAATAAAGCGGATACCCCTCAAATAGGTCGCCGCTGCATAGCCGCAAAGATCTCCCACGACACCGCCTCCCAAAGCCACCAGAAGATCCTTACGGTCATAGTGATTCAGAATCAGATAGCGATATAACTCCCGAACTGTGTCCAGATTTTTCTGCTCCTCTCCTGCCTGGAATACAAAAGACCCCACATTGCTGCAATAAGGCATCAGCTGTGCTTTCACTTCTTCCAGATAAAGCGAGGCAACATTGCTGTCACTGACAATACATAACTTTCTTCCGGCTATCTCCAGGCGGGAAACCTCCTCCCCCAGCCGGGAGAACGAGGACTCCAATACAATATCATAAATATCTTTTCCATCTCTGTGAACAGTTATTCGGTCAGCCATATCGTTCATATCCTTCTTTCTTTTAAAGTAACAACAAGAAAGCAAACAATTCCCCGGAATATACCGGAAATTGTCTGCCTTTCCTCCTATAATGTAAAACTTAACTGATACAAAATCCTACAATCGAATGTTCATACCGGAAACGTCCAGATTCCCTCCGCCTAGCAAATCCTGAAAGTCACCAGACAATTCCACCGATTCCGGCGTAGCAATAAATATATAGCTGGAAATCTTCTGAAGATTCCCATTCATAGAATAAGTCGCACCGGAAGTAAAATCAATAATCCGCTGTGCAACTTCCATATGGATTCCTTCCATGTTCAATACCACTGCCTTGCCATCCAGCAAATAATCACAAATATCCCGGGCATCCTCAATGGAGGTCGGTTTGATCATCGAAACCTCCATTCCCCTTCTTATTGGTACAACTTTAGAAGAAGAACGTGAAAAAAAACGTGGCCTTGGTTCGTCATCCTCATCATCCATATCATCTCGGGAATTACTAAATGTATTTCTTCTTACTGGCCTGTCCTGCTCATAGTCGTCTTCCGGTCCAAAGTAATCATCATCGTCATCGTCAGTTAACCGTGTTATTTCCATCAGTTTGCTAATCAGGCTCATACTTATCTACTCTCCATTTCTCATCTGACACCAAAGATACCAGTGCCGACTCTAATCATGGTTGCCCCTTCTTCTATCGCCACCTGGTAATCACCAGTCATTCCCATAGAAAGGACGGCCATATTAACATTATCAATGTTTTTGTGTTTGATGTCAACATATAATTGAAATAATTTTTGAAAAACAGGCCGATTTTGTTCAGGATTTTCGACAAAAGGAGCAATTGTCATCAATCCACAAATTCGAATATTCGGAAAATGAGATGTCTGCAGAACGGCTTCCATTGTTTCCTCCAAAGCAAATCCGAATTTGCTCTCCTCTCCGGCCACATTGACTTCCAGCAAGATATCCACAATTTTCCCGATTCTTTCTGCTTCCTGCTGAATTTCAGAAGCCAGCCGAAGTGAGTCAACCGAATGGATCATCGTGACATAGGGAAGAACCTGGCGCACCTTGTTGCGCTGTAAATGGCCAATCATATGAAAATGGAGGTCACCCGGAAGCACAGGTGCTTTCT
>Ga0137298_11066_pt1 | contig 11349 bp, 3 predicted proteins | sample RamsorincwithD2O_2_FD_97182 | JGI IMG/M metagenome (GOLD analysis project Ga0137298, IMG submission 97182) | Mouse cecal microbial communities from Vienna, Austria - Glucosamine amended with D2O | ecosystem: Host-associated > Mammals > Digestive system > Large intestine > Cecum | place: Austria...
GACCTGTCGTCATCGCTCACTGTAGGTGTTTCATCTGACCATGCCGATATGCTGGAGTTGCCGTCGACAGTTGTAATTCCGGCAGGGGAGAAGTCAGCGTCATTCACGATAAAGTCTAAAGAGAATTCTTCTACTGGCGATGGCTTTAATGCCACATTATTGTGCGAGGCCGAAGGGTATGCCAAAGGTTCATTCTGGTTTACGGTTACAGACCAGACTCTTCCCGACGCTCAGCTTTCGAGCTTTGCCGCCAATGCAGGTGAGGTTATTGCCGGAGATAAAGTTGAGGTAAAGGTCACGCTTCAGAACACCGGCGCAATTGAATTGCCGGAGCTTGCAAAGGTTGACTTCATGCTCAACACTTCTTCAGAGCCTGTAGCTTCATATTATCTTCAGAAGCCGCTTGCCGCCGGCTCTGAGATTGAGGTGAGCCGAGAGATCGACATGCCTGAAACTGTAGGCACGTTCAATCTTTATGCTGTAGTTAACGCCGAGAGAAGCGTGAAGGAACTTTCCTATGGCAACAATGCCTCTAATATAGTGAAAGTCGCGACTGTAGCTCCATTTACAGCGTCGGTCACCACCGACAAGAGCGCATATCTCCCCGGGGAGACAGTAAAAGTGAAAGGAAAACTTTCTCACAATGATGATGTGCGCGAAAATGTGGAGATATATTTCATAAATGAAGGGTATCGCCAGACATTAATGGCGGAGAGTGATGGAGAAGGCAATTTCTCGGCAGAGTTCACTCCCATGCCGGGGCAAATGGGTGAGTTCATAGCCGGAGCCTGCTATCCGGGCGAGAATTCCCGGGAAAAGAGCGCTTCGTTCAACATATATGGCCTTACGCGACAGACATGGGAGCCTATCACTTGCGAAACAGAGCCTGATGAGCAATTCTCGTCGAAGTTCGTGATTTACAATCCTGCATCAGTGGCTCTTACAGGGTTGACTGTGAAGGCTGACAATGTGCCTGCCAACTGCAGCCTGAATGTTGCCTGCGCCGAAAGAATCGATGGCGGAGGCAAAGCTGAAGTAGAATTCACGATCACTCCGCTTGCTCCCACCTCAGGCAAGGATTGGGAAAGAATCAACCTCACAGTGAACTCGGCTGAGGGAGCTGTGCTTCCTGTGGCTATCTACCATTATTGCCGTTCGGCTCGCGCACAGATGGATGCAAGCGTAAGTGCTGTCAAGACAACGATGGTGAAGGGTGCATCGCGCGATTATGTTTTTGAGATTGCCAATAATGGAAGGGGAGAGACCGGTAAGATAACATTATCCCTCCCTGCATGGATGTCGACATCCACTCCGAAAGAGATGGCCTCTCTCGCAATGGGAGAGACTGCCAAGGTTATTCTCCGTCTCACTCCTGCTGATGATATGGCATTGAATGTGCCTGTCACCGGCAATATCGGCATCAATTGTGAAAACGGTTCGGGCATTTCGCTTCCCTACAGCATCGAGCCGGTGTCGGAGACTACCGGCACGCTCACGATAGACGTGTGTGACGAAAACACATATTACACTTCTGAGGCTCCGCATGTGGGGGGCGCCACTGTCACTCTCTATCATCCTGTCACCGGGGCAGTGGTGGCTCAGGGTGAGACCGGAGGCGACGGCAGGTTCTCGTTTGTGGTGCCTGAAGGATACTATGCCGTGAGCGTCACAGCTCCAAGCCATGAGTCTTATCAAAACAACTATCTTGTTGACCCTGGTGTCGAGACTGTGAAGACAGTTAATCTTAGCCTTGATGCAGTCAAAGTGGACTGGCGCGTTGAGGAGACAGAAGTAGAGGACGAGTATGAGATTGTCAGCACTGTCAACTACGAAACAAATGTGCCTGTTCCTGTTGTTGAGATTTCAATGCCTTCGTTTGTGCCGGCAAAAGATCTTATGCCGGGCGAGTCGCTTGTGTTTAATGTGACATTGACTAATCGCGGGCTCATCACGGCTAAAGATGTGCAGCTTCTTCTTCCTGAAGGATTGAAGGCGCTCGTTTATGATCAGCTCGACAATAATGAGCCTTTCCATCTAACTCCGGGTCAGAGTGTGCAGATTCCGGTGAGAATCACACACAGGGAGAATGCCGGCGAAGAGCCTGCAAAAGTGAAGCCTATAGATGACGACCCGTGTGTGAATCAGGTTGGCACTCTCTACTATTGGGATTGCGGGCCCGACCACAAATGGCATCGCTATGGAATCGGTCTTCAGGTCGGTTCTTGCTACAGCCCTGACCCGAGCACCTGGGATAACTCCGGCAACGGAACCTATGGCGGATACGGCTATGGCTGGTGGGGTGGCTATGGCGGATGGGGTGGAATAGGAGGCCCCGTCATAGACTGGAACGATGACCATAAGAATGGCTCGGAAGATGACCGTCCTAAACCGTCGGATAAGAAGGATTATGACTGCGAGCCGTGTCAGAACCAATTCATGATGGCTCTTGCAAGCTGCATTCCGAATGTTGGGATGGTAATAGCAGCCGGACAGGCTGTGGGAGACGGCATCAAGTGCGCCCGTGCGGCAGATTCTAATTTATCAAATAGGGATAAACTTAAAAACTGCCCGTTTACTGAAGGCGTTCCTGATGCAGTAGACGCGATTAAAGACATGTGCGACAGGATGAAAGACCTGGCGGAGAATGTTAAGAACGACAATCTTTCAGATGACGATTGGGACTTGTTGAAAGATGGATTAGAAGCCGGTGCTGAAAAAGTGTTAGACAACTATCTCGATTCTGATCACTCCGGATTGACAAAGGAACAGAGAGATTTTCTTAAAGACATTAAAGATTTTTCCGATGCGCTTGACAAATCGAGAGATGCTTTCAAAAACGGGGAAATCGACGGTCAGAAACTCTATGAGACTGTGCCCGATGTAACTGAGGGTTTAGAGAAACTTATCAAAAAGAAAAATCCCGCTCTTGCCGGTAAAATAGGAAATGTCGGCAGAATGATGAAGAAGGCGCCTTGCATTGGCATGATGCTTGCGCCTTGCGACCTTGAAGCCCCGGACACTGTTCCCGGCGACAGCGTGGTCAGAAAGGTAAGAAGTGTGAGCAGCGTTGTAGAGCTCTTTAAGGCAAACATGAAAAAGTGTGTGCAGCTTGTGGAATGTGAGGAAGACTATTTCGCGGAACTTTTCGGCGACGAGCAGTGGCTTGAGGTGAAGTACGGAAAACGTATGCCGCTTCTCATTGCAATGTTTGACGAGGAGAAACCGATAGATGCTTCCGACTTTATCAGAGTCTTCAAGCCGGGAGAGGTTAGCAATGCTCAGTTTGAAAGATTTATAGAGCGTTGGAACAACTCATTCTTCTACGAGGATGTTGAGTCAGACAACAAGATTGATTTCAACTATATCGAGAATCTTTTTGAAAATGGAGAAAAGGCTGCTGATGAACTTGTGGGCAACGGCGATAAAGACATAGAGGACGTGCTTACAGAAAGTTTTGAAGCCGTGCAGAAAGAGATGGCCAAGGGTGGTTCCTCTGTGTGCGCTTCAATCAGCCTGCAGTTCTCGCAGAAGATGGTTATGACGCGCCAGGCATTCCGTGGCACTCTCACTATTCTCAACGGAAATGAAGAGAAACCGATGGAGAATGTGAGGCTTGCTCTCACTGTGAAAGACCCTGACGGCAATGTCGCTACATCTCATGAATTCCAGATAAATGCGGAATCTATGGATGGCTTTGAAGGAGAGCTTTCGCTCGATGGTGGATGGACACTTGGAGCACAGGAGTCAGGAACTGCGTCAATATTGTTCATACCCACAAAATATGCCGCCCCGACAGAGGAGCGTGTGTATGCTTTCGGCGGTTCGCTTTCATATGTTGACCCCTTCTCCGGCCTGGAGGTGACACGCATATTGTCGCCTGTTTCACTCACCGTCAATCCGTCGCCGCAGCTAAATCTCACATATTTCATGCAGCGAGATGTGATTGGTGATGATCCGCACACGGAGATTGTGGAGCCTTCTGAAGACGCGGAGTTTGCGTTGCTTATAAACAATGTGGGATATGGCGACGCATCCAACATCCGTATGCTTACAAAACAGCCCGAAGTGGTAAGCAATGACAAGGGGCTTGCTTTTGATGTGGAAATTGTGAGCAGCAGACTAAACGGCGGGGAAAAGAATCTCGCTTTGGGCGGCAGCGTGGCAACGGAATTTGGCGATATAAAAGCCGGAAAGTCGGCTTATTCGCAGTGGTTCTTCAGGGGTTCGTTGCTTGGCCATTTCACTGATTATGAAATCGAGGCTAACCACGTTTCAAGCTATGGCAATCCCGACCTCTCGCTGCTTAACGAGGTTTCGATTCATGAACTTATCAGAAGTCTTGATGTGGCGGAAGAGGATGGCATGTCTGTAGGGTTTATGACCAATGACATTGAAGACGTCAACGACACGCCCGACAGAATATATTTCACTGACGGAAGCACAAGCGAAGTGAAGGTGGCTGATTCTGCCGAAATCAGATATAATCCCGACGGCACATACTCGATATTCGCGACAAGCGCGGAAAGTGGCTGGATGTATGGCAATGTGCCTGACCCCACTTATGGAGTGTCGCACATCGTGTCTGTCACAAGAAAGAGCGACGGCGCGGAAATTCCGGTTCGTAATTTCTGGCAGACTGACCGAACATTGCGCGACGGCACCGACCCGGCATATGAGAACAGGATTCATTTCGCCGATTGTGTGGCCAATGTAGGGGCTGAGGAATATGTTTTGAGATTCACTCCCGCTCCCGGACTCATGCTTGAGGTGGTTTCAATAGAGGGTGCCCCCGCCTGGGGAGAGGTGCTTGTAGAGCCGCTTGGCTTCGTTGACGTGATGTTCAACAAGCATATCGACCCTTCTACATTCACTGCTTCCGACATCCGGATGTTCTGCCAGGGTGAAAGCCTTGACGCGGGGCTTATTGGGATTTCGACCGACGACAACAAGAGATTCCGTCTCGACTTGTCAGCCATTAGTGCAGACTCTGTGCCGGGATATTATTCTATCACTGTCAGCTCTGCCGATGTTGTGGATGACGAGGGATTCAGCGGACGCGATGCGAAGAATGCAGGCTGGAATTATTATCCCGCGGGCTCGATTCTTCTCGGTGTGAAAGTTTATCCTGAATTGTCGGGCACGGTTGTTGCCGTTCGTGGCTCTGAAACAGTGAATATAGATTCCGCTCGCGTGATTAACGCTGATTATAATGAGCAGATCTCATTCTCCGCCAAGGCTGAGTATGGATATGAGTTCTCGCAATGGACAAGTTTTGGAAAGGCATATTCCTCAGATGAGGATATGTCGGTTACGGCATTGGCCAACGATGATATAGTGGCGGTGTTTGTGCCCAGAAATTTTGACGTTGAAATAGATTCATTCTGTGATGGCGGTGAAATCATAGGCGCCGGCACAGGGCTTTATCCGTATGGCGACGAGCTTACCCTTATGGCAGTTGCCGACAAATCACACATATTCGGCAATTGGGTTGTAAATGGAGAAAAGAAAGGCACGGAGTCAACGTTCACGTTAAGTGTAGACGGCGACATGAAGATAAGTGCAGTCTTCTTGAATCTTTCAGGAGTGTTTGTTCCTGAAGCCGACAGAAGGATTGTGATATATAGTGCAGACGGCCTTTTGATTAGCAGCGACGCTGATGTGGAGACGATTCGCAGTCTGTCGAAAGGAGTCTATATAATCAATGGTGTGAAGCATATCGTCAGATAAAATTCAATCCATATTTGCATGAAAAAGCGGAGTTCAATACGAGCTCCGCTTTTTCATGCGTTCTTATCTGATGTGTTAAGAAATTGCAGCGATAGCGGCCTTCACCGCAGCTATCTTTTCGAGTGCGTCGCTCTCTTTTTTCTTTTCAAGCGCCACAACTTTTTCGGGTGCGTTGGCCACAAATTTTTCGTTAGAGAGCTTTTTGCGGACGCTTGCGAGGAATTTCTCGTGATATTCCAGGTCGGCGTTGAGTTTCTTGAGCTCCTCCTCCACATTGATGTTGGCAGTCACGGGGATGCTGTATTCTGTGGATGCTGCTATAAACGACACTGCGGAGGCAGGTTTCTCTTCCACAATCCTGATGTCGGAGAGATTGCCCATCTTTTCCAATATGCAGTCGAGATATGGGTTGTGAGGCCCTTTTATAAGAAGTTCGAGCGAGTCGCGCTGCGGAATCTGTTTCTGCTTGCGCACGGTGCGTATTCCGGCAATCACTTCTTTGAGATGGTCAAAACGGGAAATGGCTTCCTCGTTGAAGCTGTCTGCTTTCGGAAGCTCGGCAGTCATGATGCTTTCACCATCTTTGCGGTTGTAAAGATGCTGCCAGAGCTCTTCGGTGATAAAGGGCATGAAGGGATGGAGCAGGCGGAGGAGGGTGTCGAAGAAGCGAAGAGTCTCGTTGTAGGTCTCTCCATCTATGGGAGAGCCATATGCGGGCTTGATTACTTCGAGATACCATGAAGAGAACTCGTCCCAGAAGAGTTTGTACACGGCCATCAGGGCTTCCGAGATGCGGAACTTGCCCATAAGGTCGTCAACCTCGATGAGAGTGCGGCGCAGTTCTGCCTCAAACCATTCAATGCCTCTCTTTGAAGATTCAGGCTGCGGCTTGGCGGGGTCTACTTCCCATCCTTTCACAAGACGGAAAGCATTCCATATTTTATTGCAGAAGTTGCGGCCCTGCTCGCATAAAGAGTCATCATACATGATGTCGTGGCCGGCGGGGGCGGCAAGCATTATGCCCATTCTCACGCCGTCTGCGCCAAACTTGTCGATAAGTTCGAGCGGGTCGGGTGAATTGCCAAGCGACTTTGACATTTTGCGTCCAATCTTGTCGCGCACGATTCCGGTGAAATATACGTTGCTGAAAGGCTTGTCGCCGCAGAAAGCATATCCGGCAATAATCATGCGTGCCACCCAGAAGAAGATAATGTCCGGCCCGGTCACAAGGTCGGTTGTTGGGTAATAGTATTTGAATTCCTCATTGTCCGGGTCAAGAATGCCGTTGAATAGAGAGATTGGCCAAAGCCATGATGAGAACCATGTGTCAAGACAGTCGGGGTCGCGTGTGAGGTCGTTAAGGGTGAGTTCAGGGTTTCCTGTTTTCTCTATTGCCTTGGCCAATGCCAGCTCTTCATTCTCAGCCACCACATATCCGCCGGTGGGAAGATACCAGGCCGGAATCTGATGTCCCCACCAGAGCTGGCGCGAAATACACCAGTCCTTGATGTTGGTCATCCAGTAGCGATAGGTGTTCTTGTATTTTGCAGGCACAAACTTTATGTAGTCGGTTTCAACGGCCTCGAGGGCAGGCACTGCGAGCCCGTCCATCTTTACGAACCATTGCATTGAGAGTTTCGGCTCAATCACGGCGTCGGTGCGTTCTGAATGGCCCACCTTGTTGACATAATCTTCAACCTTCTCTACGAGTCCTTTGTCGGCAAGGTCTTTCATGATTTGTTTGCGCACGTCGAAACGGTCCATTCCCACATACATACCTCCAGCTTCGGAAATTGTGCCGTTGTCATTGAAAATGTCGATTGACTCCAGTCCGTATTTATCGCCGAGCATATAGTCATTGACATCGTGAGCCGGGGTTACTTTAAGACATCCGGTTCCGAATTCCATTTCAACATATTCGTCCATAATGATAGGCACGGAGCGCCCTACCATGGGCACAATCACGCGTTTCCCCCTGAGCCATGAATAGCGTTCGTCATTTGGGTTGACGCATACGGCGGAGTCGCCAAGGATTGTTTCCGGGCGAGTGGTGGCCACGACAATATATTTGCCGTCTTCACCCTCCACCATATATTTAAGATAGAAAAGTTTGCTTTGCTCTTCCTTATATATCACCTCTTCATCGGAGAGGGCAGTGAGAGCTTTGGGGTCCCAGTTCACCATGCGGACGCCTCGATAAATGAGGCCACGGTTGTAGAGGTCGCAGAACACACGCATCACGCTTTTGGAGCGAGTCTCATCCATGGTGAAAGCAGTGCGTTCCCAGTCGCATGAGGCTCCCAGTTTGCGGAGCTGCTGCAGGATAATGCCTCCGTATTTGTGTGTCCAGTCCCATGCGTGGCTTAGAAATTCCTCGCGGGTGAGGTCGGTTTTCTTGATTCCTTCCTGTGCGAGTTTTGCCACGACCTTTGCTTCAGTTGAAATTGCCGCGTGGTCGGTGCCCGGCACCCACAGTGCGTTTTTGCCAAGCATCCTTGCCCTGCGCACGAGAATGTCTTGAATCGTATTGTTGAGCATGTGTCCCATGTGGAGCACTCCGGTCACATTTGGAGGCGGAATCACTATGCAGAAAGGTTCGCGATTGTCAGGCTCGGAATGAAACAGGCCATGTTCCATCCAGTATGCATACCATTTGTCTTCAACCTCAGAGGGGTTGTATTTAGTGGCTAATTCACTCATGGAGTAATTTTGTTACAGTTATTTTTGCAAAATTACAAAAAAAAACAGAGTTTTCAAGCATGAGCCAAGCGAATTGCAAAAATAGAAAAAGAGTGGAGAGTTATTTTATTTTAAGTTGCGGCAATGGAAATAAAATCTTAAATTTGTGTTCGAAAATAAAATTGTGTCAAAAGTGAAATTATTTTATCGAAAATGTTTGACGGCGTCAGCTGCATTCGCGTTGTTTTTTTATCCTGTCCGATTGATGGCATATGAGGGCATGGAAAGTGATGACAGCGAAAAAAAGGTTGGTTCGTCTATGGGAATAGATGTGAGGCCAAACTATGCCTTTTCTTCATACAGGGATGATTTGCTGAAGTCGCAGTTAAATATGGATGATGCCGATAAAACAAGATTTGCTTCATCGTTCCATCTGAAATATTCATTCTCTTACGGCCCGTCGACAGATGCCGGGCGTTTTTACCCGGGGGCTTATCAGGGAGTGGGAGTCGGTGTAAACGGATTTGGCAACAAGGCGGGACTTGGCATTCCGGTGTCGGTTTATGTGTTTCAAGGTGCTCCCGTGTGGAGATTGGGCGAGGGTCTGTCGCTCGGATACGAATGGAATTTCGGGGCCTCAATGGGATGGAAGACTTGCAATGGTTATGATGCGCATTCAAATTTGATTGTAGGGTCGAGGGTTAATGCTTACATAAATCTCGGTGTGATGATGGATTGGGAAATTACAGACCATCTGTCGATGAACGCCGGAATAGATCTTACTCATTTCTCAAACGGTAACACATCTTATCCAAACCCCGGTGTTAATTTGGCGGGTGTGAGGGTAGGAATGAAATATTGTTTCGGAAGAAGGTTCAGGACTCATGAATATAGAAAAGACACCACAAGCCTTAAACATAAGGTAAGTTATGATGTGATGGCTTACGGGGCATTGCGCAAACGAGTCTACCGTGGGGGAGAGGATCCGGTTTTGCTAAACGGGCATTTCCCTGTGGCAGGATTGAATTTTGCAGTGATGCGCGATTTCAATAAGATTTTCAGGGCTGGATTGTCGGCAGATTTTCAATGGGACGAGAGCACAAACCTTGAAAAATATCATGGAGAGGGCAGCACGGCGGAAGATTTGCGTTTCTACAGGCCACCGTTTTTCAGTCAGGTTTGCTATGGCCTGTCGGCGCGTGCCGAGCTGGTTATGCCTGTTTTTTCTGTCAATCTTGGAATAGGTTATAATTTTATCGGGCCTGTAGAGTCGCGTGCTTCATATCAGATGGCAAATTTAAAAGTGTATGTCACTCCGGGGCTATATCTGAATGTGGGTTATCAGTTGCTCAATTTCAGCCGACAAAACAATCTTATGCTTGGAATAGGCTATACTTTCAATTCTAATCGCTCATCAGGCACCACTATTATGAACGCCTTTTAATACGTAAGAGCACGTTTCTTATAATTTAGAGGTCATAGGGGGCGCAGCCTTATAGTGGATTTTGTCACTTGCTTAAAGGAGCATACCGAGGTATGTGACTGAAAGCAAGTGACAAAATACGCCCAAGGATGCGAGACGGAGGTAGCCTCCAATCAAAATGTCTTGGAGAAGAATGAAGGCGGATAAGCCCAATGCGTAGATGATAAGACCTCTGATAATCATAAGACGCTTTTAATTTTTCTGCACATTAATCCCTTTTTTTAATTTGTAAATATTTACAGATGATAAAACTTTTTGTGTGTAGATAAAAATATCTTGTGTAATTGAAATGTTTTAATTAAATTTGCGCGATTTTTATAAGTGATGTTTTAAGGATAGATGAGAATCTTTTCCTTTAAATCACAAATATAAGATGGGATTATACGATGATTAGTTGTGATTCCAGATGACAATGACTTAATTTTCAATTTTTATCATTTACTAAAAACTATTTACTAACCTTCAATGAAAAAAACAATTAGCAACCCGTTTGTGACGCTGATTGTGCTGTTATTGACTGTCTTTTCGTCGGGTGTGGCTTCTGCCGCCGGTGAATGGACGGTTAATCCGGCCAACTATCGTTACGACATGAGCCTCTATCTTGAGGTGGCTTTCGCGGGGAATGAGGAAACTTTTGACCACACGCGTTTTGATGTGGCTTCATTTGTTGGAGATGAGTGCCGGGGTGTGGCTGAAACTATTGCCGGTGTTGACGGATGTCTTTATATGCGTGTCCGCAGCAATTCTGAATCCGGCGAGTCTCTGTCTTTTAAGCTAAGGAACAGGCAGACAGGTGAGGTCAGGGATGTAGAGGGTGTGCAGATCTCTTTTGAGGCAAACAAGGCTATCGGAATGCCGTCGGCTCCTTTTCAGTTGGTTGTGCAGAATTATTATGATGTCAGCATAACTGCTTCTGAAGGCGGCTCTGTAAATGTGGAGAGTGGCCGTTATCCGGAGGGAACAACTTTGGAGGTCTCGGCTGTGCCTGATGACCAGTATAGCTTTGATGAGTGGAGCGACGGTGTAAAGGAGGCTGACCGCACAATTGTTGTGGATGGCGATATTTCTCTGGTGGCTAATTTCGCGGTGACATGTTATAAACTGACTTATCTTTTGGACGGCGAGGTCTATCTTGAGGAGACGGTTGCCTATGGCAGCAAGATTGCTGCGGCGCCCGCACCAGAGAAGGAGGGTTACACATTCAGCGGCTGGGAGGGCTTGCCCGAAATCATGCCCGCGAAAGATGTGACCGTCAGCGGCTCATTCACAGTCAACAGCTACAAGCTTACCTATCTTTTGGACGGCGAGGTCTATCATGAAGAGACTGTTGCCTATGGCAGCAAGATTGCTGCGGCGCCCGCGCCTGAGAAGGAGGGTTACACATTCAGCGGCTGGGAGGGCTTGCCCGAAGTGATGCCCGCAAAAGACGTAACCGTCAGCGGCTCATTCACAGTCAACAG
>Ga0137298_11630_pt1 | contig 11319 bp, 8 predicted proteins | sample RamsorincwithD2O_2_FD_97182 | JGI IMG/M metagenome (GOLD analysis project Ga0137298, IMG submission 97182) | Mouse cecal microbial communities from Vienna, Austria - Glucosamine amended with D2O | ecosystem: Host-associated > Mammals > Digestive system > Large intestine > Cecum | place: Austria...
TCAATATTTGTTGATATGATGTGCCTTCAGACTTTAGTTTACGTTGTACGTTCCGTTCACTCATATTGAGTCTTTCCGTAATACCTTTGAGAGATAAATCTGCACTCAAAAGATTATGCATAAGATATCGGCGGATGGTTCTCGATAAGCTACTACTTTGTTCTATATCCATTTGCTTTATCTCATTCATATAGTCTTCAAAAATCGGATATAATGCTTTATTTCCTGTAATTATTGGAAGATCTAATATTGAACTATTGAAAATAAGAGATAACTTTTCCTGATTAAACTCTATCGGACAATATATAAATTCCTCAAGTTTATCTCTATTACCTTCTCTGGGGTATACCGAATAAGCCCGTAAAGGATATAAATATCTTCCTGTGAAACTATATGCATATTGAAGAGAAATACCATATTGCATCTCCATCCATTGTCGGGAAGCTATGGGGTATAGTTGAGCAAATTCCTGATCAATTGATATTTCAAAAAAGAAAAAATCACTCTCCTCCCTGTTTGTATAGGTCAAAATATCGTTAGCAGCCGGTTCAAAAGGTTCAGGATTTTCAAAAATTTCCCGGACATTTTTACTGCGGTTATAAATATTATATAAGCTGCTGGTTAAGATAAATGGTAGTTGAAACCCTGTTTCTAAACCTATCCTGTTATTACCGCTTTTTTTTACTAAATATTCCAGGTATATTCCCAATATGTTCGCATCAATCTTTGCTGTCGGATTTAGCAAAACATCAGAATTGAACTTTCTTTTCCCAACTAACCGTTCAATTTCTTTCTGTGTAGTCTGATATTGGTTGATTAACAAACTCAATAAACCGGCTGATACAAACATAATCTGTCGCTTTTGGACAAAATTATGGCTTTATTGTCAATAATGCAAAAATTATACGGCATACATTTGCGCTATGATCTCTAAAACTTAGAATATGAAAACAAAATTGTTATTTATTAGTACGGTTTTATCCATCGCAATAATATGTGTGGGTGTCATACACGAAATAGCAACTTTTACTCCACTGATACAAGACGGTTTGGAGAGCTTGTCAAAAAGTAATTTTTATGCCATAATGTATATGAGTTTAGTGTGTGGAGCTTCTCTCATTTTAAGTGGCTGGCTATTGCTACTGTTATTAAAGAAAAATGAAACACATACATTTCTCTATTTTCCCATTTTATTGATAAGCATTTTTGTACTTATCAATGGTATTTTGTCAATTATTCTGATGGTTGACAACCCATTTGCCTGGGTAGTATTCGGACTGGGATTATCAATAACCGTAATTACTATAAAACAAAGAAAGGCACTCAAATAGTACAAGGTCTGGTGGAACAGCCGAGGGCTATAGGGAGGTCTTAATAACAATATATTTTCAGTAAAACAAGATATTATGTATCTTTACATCATGACAAAAACAAATAAATCGGATTTGGTTTAGTAAACAATCTGTAATTTCTGTACAGATTGTCCTTTCGTTTACTCTCGGCTAACACCTCTCGAGAGAAATTTTTCTATTATTAAATTTTAGTTTTAACGTGCGTACAATAATGAAAGTATTGTTATGCTTTCTGTATATGTAAAATATTACAACAATGAGTAACGAAAATAAAATAATTCACAAATTCGATTTCAACCTTATCTGCGAATACTTTTCAAATGTAGAACGTCAGGGGCCGGGTAGTCCCGAAGAGACCCTGAAAGCATTGAGTTTTATTGATGGCCTGACCGACAAATCTCGTATAGCTGATCTCGGCTGCGGAACGGGTGGACAGACCATGATTCTGGCGCAGAATACACCAGGACAGATCATCGGACTCGACATGTTTCCTGATTTCATCAGTATATTCAACCGGGATGCCGAACAGTTCAACCTTTTCGACAGAGTAAAAGGCGTTGTGGGCTCGATGGACGATCTTCCTTTCGGGAGAGAATCCTTAGATCTTATCTGGTCTGAGGGGGCGATTGCCAATATCGGTTTTGAACGGGGATTACGTCATTGGAAAGACTTTCTTAAAAAAGACGGTCATATTGCTTTAACATACGAGTCTTGGTTTACCGATAAGCGTCCTTCAGAAATTGAAAAGTTCTGGCTTGAAGCTGTTCCTGAAATGAATACCATAAGTCATAATATTTCAGTATTGCAGAAAGCAGGCTATAAACTTATTGCCGCATTTACACTGCCTGAAACCTGTTGGATAGAGAATTATTTTAATCCATGCAGCCAAATACAGGAAGCCTTTCTGAAAAAACATACAGGCAATAAAACTGCTGAAGAATTTATAGCCGGTCAACGCCATGAAAAAGTGTTGTATGAAAAGTATAAAGAGTTCTATGGTTATGTGTTTTATATCGGAAAGAAGATTTAATTAACTCAGAAAGGGAAGATTATCGTAAAATGATAGTCTTCCCATTTAAAATAAAATGAAAAATGAAAAACTTCAATCAGGAAATAGAAACCCTATTAAAAAATCACGATGCAAAGCTAATACGCTTTGTCAACATATCGCATTTAGACGAAAAACAAAACAGGCAACTACCTAATGCTGTCGTCTTTGCACTTCCACTAACCCCGTCATACATTAAGGAAGTATTTAATACGCCCAACTATGTACAGGCGCGGGTAGAAGATAATTTCAATTTCGATGATGATGAATACCTGCACACTGAACACAAGACGGATGAAATAGCAGACCAGTTAGCCACGTTTATTAACAGAAAAGGTTATAAAGCTATATCCCAATCCGATGATGCCCTGTTAGCGGAAGGACTATTCAATTTCAAAACAAAAGAATCCGTTCTTCCCCATAAAACAATCGCACTTCTTGGCGGATTAGGATGGATTGGGAAAAATAACCTGCTGATTACTCCGGAATATGGAGCAGCACAATGTCTCGGTACCGTTTTAACCGATGCACCATTGGAAACAGTATTATATGAACCTTGTTTACCCCAATGTGGTACCTGTACCGTTTGTGCAAATATATGTGAGAAACATGTTTTAAAAAGAAAAACCTGGAGTATTGCTCTCCCAAGAGATGAAATAGTTGATGTATATGAATGTAATACCTGCATTAAGTGCCTTATACACTGCCCTCGTACACAAACGTATATGAAAAAAGATATTTAATAAGAGACGCTTCAGTTTACTTTTTTCTAAAAACGAAATAGATGTAATAAAATGAGCAAATTGAATGCTTGGAAATTAGCATGATTGCAAAGTCATTGAAGACTTTCCCTATGTTTGCCGAAGCATTCAATCAGTTAAAAGTATTTATTCTGTCATATTCGATCTTTGCCGATATTGAATGTCAATAAACGCACCTTGCAACGCTACCGTTCTATTGAAAACATTTCGGCAGCTTTCGGAATATGAATAAGAAAGATAAAAAGTAGATAGGTTTTTTGCAGCCTTTTTAGCCTGACTATTAAAGCCGCCGGAAATTCGATCCGACGGCTTTTCCATTAGATTTTCATACTGCTTTTAGTTGGAATATCGGCATTAGAATTTGCACGGGGAACAATACCTATAACAATCCGCCCGCCGGAATTATCCGCTATCTCCCGAAGCCGGGAAGGGATATAAGGTTGGCTGGTATTTTGTTCCGGTTGTGGGTTATCGGGCAACTTCATTTCAACCTTTTCCGGTTCATCTAAAGGCTGTCCTTCGCTTTCGTTTATTGGTTTAAGGGAAAGCTGTATCTTCCGGTCTAATTCCGTTAGTTCGGCTCGTAATTCGGCCAGTTCTGGTACTTTGATGTATATGTGGGATGGCGAATATCGAAAAGCGGTAAATACTTATCAAAGGCTTTTCGGCAGGGGCGTTTTTCCTGCGGAGCAGATGTACGAGGCGGCTCAGGCGTATGATTCACTTCATGTGATGGATTATGCCGCGTATTTTTACCGCCGTGCGCTTACGGCATACAGGTAAGAATTAGATATGCTAAAAAACGATACGTTGTCTTTCGAATACGAAAAAGCCGTTTCCCGTATAGGGCGTTTGGAAGCCATGCCGGGTATTTCGGAGTGATATTTATTTTTGTCAGCTATATTCGGGTGTAGTAGATTTAAACAACGGATATAAAAAAGCGGGCGCGCCGAAAGGCGCGCCCGCTTGGGGTTTATAGCGGTATATTGACCGTTTATTACAGTTTAGGACCGGCAGCAACCAGGGATTTACCTTCTGCGGTGTCGGTGTACTTGTCGAAGTTCTTGATGAAACGTCCGGCAAGGTCCTTGGCTTTTTCATCCCACTGCGAAGCCTGGGCGTAAGTGTCGCGCGGGTCGAGGATGGCGGGATTTACTTCGGGGAGTTCCGTGGGAACTGTGAAGTCGAAGAAAGGTATCGTCTTGGTCGGGGCTTTGTCGATAGATCCGTCGAGGATAGCGTCGATGATGCCTCTGGTATCCTTGATAGAGATACGCTTGCCGCTGCCGTTCCATCCGGTGTTGACAAGATAAGCCTTGGCTCCGGATTTTTCCATTTTCTTAACCAGCTCCTGGGCGTATTTTGTCGGGTGCAGCGAAAGGAATGCCGCGCCGAAGCAAGCCGAGAAAGTAGGAGTAGGTTCGGTGATTCCGCGTTCGGTACCTGCCAGTTTGGCGGTAAATCCGGACAGGAAGTAGTACTTTGTCTGTTCCGGAGTAAGGATAGATACCGGAGGAAGCACTCCGAATGCATCGGCCGAAAGGAATATCACTTTCTTGGCGGCAGGAGCTTTCGATACCGGCTTAACGATGTTCTTGATGTGGTCTATCGGGTACGATACGCGTGTGTTTTCTGTTACGGACTTGTCGGCGAAATCTATCTTGCCGTCCTTGTCGACGGTAACGTTTTCCAGAAGCGCGTCGCGTCTGATGGCGTTGTAGATATCGGGTTCGGAATCCTTATCCAGATTGATAACCTTTGCGTAGCATCCGCCTTCGAAGTTGAATACGCCTTCATCGTCCCAGCCGTGTTCGTCGTCGCCTATGAGCAGACGTTTAGGGTCCGTGGAGAGGGTTGTTTTACCCGTACCGGAAAGACCGAAGAAGATAGCTGTGTTGTCGTTGTTCATGTCCGTGTTGGCCGAGCAGTGCATGGAAGCCATGCCCTTGAGCGGAAGCAGGTAGTTCATGTAAGAGAACATGCCTTTTTTCATCTCGCCGCCGTACCACGTGTTGAGGATAACCTGTATTTTTTCCGTCAGGTTGAAAACTACTGCGGTTTCAGAGTTGAGTCCAAGTTCCTTGTAGTTTTCCACTTTTGCCTTGGAAGCGTTCATGACCACGAAATCGGGTTCGCCGTAGTTCTTGAGTTCCTCTTCGGTAGGACGGATGAACATGTTCTTAACGAAATGAGCCTGCCATGCCACTTCGCAGATGAAGCGGATTTTCAGACGGGAATTTTCGTTGGCTCCGCAGAAAGTGTCTACAACATAGAGGTTCTTGTTGGAGAGTTCTTTTACAGCCAGGTCTTTTACCACCTTCCATGTATTCTCGGAAACGGGTTTGTTGTCGTTTTTGTAAGAGTCCGAAGTCCACCAGATAGTGTCTTTGGTGGTATCGTCCATAACGAAGAATTTATCTTTAGGCGAACGGCCGGTGTAAACGCCTGTCATTACGTTTACGGCGCCGAGTTCGGTTTCCTGTCCTTTTTCAAAACCCTCAAGAGCCGGGTTTGTTTCGTCTTTGAAAAGCTGTTCGTACGAAGGGTTGTGGTAGATGTTCTTCACACCCGTAATGCCGTACTTTGAAAGATCCAAATTAGCCATTTTGTCTTTGATTTAATTGATTAATATTCTTGTTTATTTTCTGTTTTGATGGCCCGTTCGCTGAAAACGGGCGGGAAATGCCTTTTTCTAAATACATAATCCATGCGTGTGGACGCTTCTTTTAAAGGCACGTAAAGGGACGAAAAATACTTTGTAAAAAAAATGATTTTAGTCATATTTTTAGCATTTTGGGAAAGTTCTAACACATTTTGCCGGGTGTATCGGATACACCCATTCGGTTGTGTTATTTATTTGATTTTCAAAGAAAACACTTCTTTGCCTTCCAATTTGCCAGTGAAACGGTCTTCAGCCTTTACCGCGTCCGAAGGCACGGGAGATCCCGTAAAAATGACGTCGCCTATTTTCAGAGTGTAAAATTGTGACACGTAGCTGATTATTTTATCTACGCCGAATATCATGTCTTTTGAATTGCCTTCGTGAAAATAATCGCCGTTGCGCTCCATGGAAAACTTAAGGCCTTCGTCTGCCGCAGGTAATGCATTCTTGTTTATCCACTGACCGATTACGGCTGCCCCGTCGAACCCTTTCGATATTTCGACCGGGAGTCCGGCGGCGGACAATTTGGAATATAGGTCGTCGGCGGTGAAGTCAACGCCTACGGAAAAAGCGTCGTAATATTTGTGTGCGAATTTTTCGGGTATATACTTGCCCAGGCGGGATATGCGGACTGTCAGTTCGGCCTCTATCGTTATTTGTCCGGAAAATTCGGGTATGAAAAAAGGGTTGCCGCCCGTAAGTACGGAAGAGTCCGGCTTTAAGAAAATGACGGGAACCTCCGGTTTTGCGGATGCGCGCGGTATTGCCGCCTGATAGTTTTTCCCTATACAGATTATTTTCAACTTGAGTCGGTTTTTTTTGTGTCTGCAAAGGTACGTAAAAAAGACTTTTGCGACACTCTCACGGTCGTTGCCGGTGTGCGTAAATTATAGTATTTCGTCCACGGAGCCGGCGCCTTCTCGTATTATCTCCGGATAACCGTCCGTGAGAGATACTATCGTGGAGGCTACATTGCCTCCGTAGCCGCCGTCTATGACTATGTCCACGAGGCCTTCCATTCGTTCGGCTATCAATTCCGGGTCGGTGGTGTATTCCAGCAATTCGTCCTGGTCGTAAACGGAAGTCGAAATTATCGGGTTGCCCAGTTCGCGGACTATTTCCCTGGGTATATTGTTGTCGGGTACCCGTATGCCGACTGTTTTTTTACCTTTGAAGAATTTGGGCAGCGCCGGCCCTGCCGGCAATATGAACGTATAAGGGCCGGGAAGTACGCGGCGCAGTATCTTGAACGAGGCGTTGTCTATCTGGCGGGCGTACATGGCAAGGTTGCTAAGGTCGTGGCATATGAACGAGAAATTAGCTTTTTCCGGTTTTACGTGTTTTATACGGCAGAGTGCTTCAACGGCTTTGTAGTTGGTGATGTCGCATCCGAGTCCGTATACGGTATCGGTGGGGTATATAACCAGTCCTCCGGCATGCAGTGTGTCCACCACCTGCTTTATTCGCCTTGGGTCGGGGTTTTCGGGGTAAATTCGTATCAGTTCCGCCATGTGTTTTTCTTTGCGGAAGCGGCAATATACGCCTCCGCCGACGCAAATTTAATCATTTCCTTCTGAATTTGAGAGATATCGGGAGGATATTACGTGTGATCGGGGGAGGATACGGAATGCGCCGAAAGTCGTTTATCTGGATTTTATACGGCTGAGGTATCGGTAGAAAGCAGCGAAATTGCTTTGCATGGAAAACATTTTGCGTTGACGGTCGAGCGCTGCCTGGCTTAAGGTTACGTAATTTTTGGCAATCCTGTTTGCTGCGGAGCGGAAGTCATCGTAAGACGGGCTGTTTGGTATCAGCGCGCCTACCGTTCCGTCGACGGCTTCGGAAGTTCCTCCGGCATCGGCGCACAGAGGTACGATACCGCAGCTCATGGCTTCCATCACGGATACGGGCATTCCTTCCGTGCGGCTCATGGATACGAATATGTCGAACGTTCCCCCGGTATACCGGCGCAATAGTTCGTCGTTTTCCACCGGGCCTTCCAAAAAGACGTTCAGGTTGGAGGGTTTGTCCGAGGAAACGGCTTTTTTTACCTGTCCGCAGGATGGCCCTTGCCCGAAATGTGTCCATGATATTTCCGTGGACGGGTTTTCTGCGGCGTATCGTTTGATGAAGTCCGCCGTTATTTCCAGGCGTTTGAGAGGTATCATGTTGGAGCACGATACGAAAGACAGCCGTCCCGGGACGAGTTCGTGCGTGCGTGCGGCGGCATCTTTGACACCCAGATACATGTTGCCTATGTGGGTTGTGCCTTCAGGATAGCGGGAGCGCAGGTAGTCGGCTCCTTTTTTGCTTACGGCCAGCACTTTTTCTATGTGGGAGAATACGTACCCCCTGGACGGGAAATATATGCCCCGTTCTTCTTCGAATACGTCGAAACCGTGTGCGCGGCATACTATAGGTATGTCCTCCAGTTCGTCTATGTGTTCTTTGGCTATCGAAAGTCCCAGCGCCGTGTTGTCAAACCAGTACGAATACATCACGTCTGCCTGGGAAAAAAAGTCGCGGTTGGACTTTATCACCATGTACAGAAGGTTGGCCCTGTACAGCCCTCCTATGGCGTTTTTCCATTGGCGCAGTCCGCGCGGAGGGTAGTTGTGTACGAACGGGAGCGACCATAAGTGGCGGCTTGCCGCCATCCTGAGCCATGCCGTGCATTTGAGTAAAAGCGGGGCTCGCACGACGTCTTCGCAAAGCATGGCTCCGGAGGGGAGTTCCCTTTTCGTGCGGCCGGCGCGGACGGGGACGACGCATATGTCGTACTTGGACGCCACGTCCGCCTTCAACTCGGTGTCGACAAACGTTTCGCCCGCCCCGTACGGGTATCGGTCGGTGAAAAGGAAAATCGTGTCAGGCATTAATAATTACCGCATGATTGTCTGTTTGCGGTCGGGGCCTACGGAAACTATCGCAACAGGCACTCCGAGCGCGTCTTCTATGTATTTGATGTAGCTTTTGAGTTCCTTCGGAAGCGCTTTTTCGTCCGTAACTCCGGTAAGGTCGCCGCGCCAGCCTGGAAGCGTTTCATATACCGGGGTTACGTTCTGCTCTTCGATATTGTACGGCAGGTAGTCCACCTTGGTGCCCATGTAATCGTAATGGGTGCATACTTTTATGCTGTCGAAACCGGAGAGCACATCGGCTTTCATCATCATCAGTTTTGTAACTCCGCTGACCATGCACGCGTATTTGAGTACGGGCAGGTCGAGCCAGCCGCAACGGCGGCGGCGGCCTGTGGTGGCTCCGTATTCACGGCCCTCCTCGCACATCCTCTCGCCGTCAGGGCCGAAATCCTCGGTGGGGAACGGTCCGCTGCCCACACGTGTGGTGTATGCCTTGAAAATTCCCAGTACGTCGCCTATTGCGCCGGGTGCCACGCCAAGTCCGGTACAAGCGCCGGCAGCCATCGTATTGGACGACGTTACGAACGGGTATGTGCCGAAATCCACGTCCAGCATAGCGCCCTGCGCGCCTTCGGCCAGTATCTTTTTACCTTCCTTTACGGCTTTGTTGAGGTAATGTTCGCTGTCGATGAACGTGAGCGATTTGAGCGTGTCTATTGCGGCGAACCATTCTTTTTCCAGTTCTTCGAGGTCGTATTCGATTTTTACGCCGTAGTTGCCCAGCATGCTGAGGTGTTTTTCAACCAGCGTGCGGTAACGTTCCATGAAGTCTGGCAGTTCCGTGTCGCCTACGCGCAGGCCGTTTCGCCCTGTTTTATCCATGTATGTGGGGCCTATGCCTTTGAGTGTCGAGCCTATTTTGGCCTTTCCTTTGGCCGTTTCGGATGCGGCGTCCAGAAGACGGTGCGTGGGAAGTATCAGGTGCGCTTTGCGTGAAATGAGAAGGCGTGAAGGGATGTCGAGGTCGTATTCCGACAGTTCGTCTATCTCACGCGCCAGTATCACTGGGTCTATCACCACGCCGTTGCCTACCACGTTGACTGACTGTTTGTGAAAAATGCCCGACGGTATGGTGTGCAGGACGTGTTTTATGCCTTCGAATTCGAGCGTGTGCCCGGCGTTAGGCCCGCCCTGGAACCGCGCTATGATGTCGTACCCGGATGTCAGTACGTCCACTATCTTGCCTTTTCCTTCGTCTCCCCACTGGAGACCTAACAGAAGATCTATTGCCATTTTTTAACTCGTGTTTTTTTTGTTGTTTGCCGTCCGTAAAGTTATGGCATTTGACTGTAATGCAGGGCCTTTTTTTGAAGAAAAATGAAGTTTGCAAATCGGATAAAAATTCGTAAATTGTGGAGCTTTTAAAGGTGTATAACAAGAAAGAATAAAATATTGAAATTATGGCAGATGGAGAAAAACTGATACCGATAAACATCGTGGACGAAATGAAGTCGTCGTACATCGATTACTCGATGTCGGTGATAGTTTCGCGCGCCCTCCCGGACGTTAGGGACGGCATGAAACCGGTACACCGCCGCGTGCTTTTCGGTATGAGCGAACTCGGTATAACATCGTCTTCGGGATATAAGAAATCGGCCCGTATCGTGGGCGAGGTGCTCGGTAAGTACCACCCTCACGGGGACTCGTCGGTATATGAAACGATGGTGCGTATGGCCCAGGACTGGTCGCTGCGCTATATGCTCGTCGACGGGCAGGGTAACTTCGGAAGCGTGGACGGCGACTCCGCCGCAGCTATGCGTTACACCGAGGCCCGCATGCGCAAGATAGCCGAGGACATGATGGTGGACATAGACAAGGAAACGGTGGACATGGTCCCGAACTTCGACGACACGCTCCAGGAACCGTCCGTACTGCCTACCCGTATTCCTAACCTGTTGGTGAACGGCGCTGCCGGTATAGCCGTGGGTATGGCGACGAACATGCCTCCTCACAACCTTACGGAGGTGGTCGACGCTATCGAGGCGTACATAGACAATCCTGAGATAACGGTGGACGAACTCATGCAGTACGTAAAAGCTCCTGACTTCCCCACGGGAGGCATAATATACGGTACGGGCGGCGTCCGCGAGGCGTTCCGCACGGGCCGTGGCCGCGTGGTGATACGCGCCAAGGCTTCGATAGAGGAGATAGACGGACGTGAATGTATCGTGGTTACAGAGATACCGTACCAGGTGAATAAGTCGGATATGATAAAGCGCACGGTGGACCTTATCAACGATAAGAAAATAGAGGGCATTTCAGCCATCCGCGACGAATCCGACCGCAGCGGTATGCGTATCGTTTATGTGGTAAAACGCGAGGCGGTATCGAACGTTGTGCTCAATACACTGTATAAGAACACTGCGTTGCAGACATCGTTTTCCGTAAACAACATAGCGTTGGTGGACGGACGTCCTAAGCTGCTGAATCTGCACGACCTGATACATTATTTCGTCGAACACCGTCACGATGTGGTGACACGCCGCACACAGTTCGAACTGCGCAAGGCAGAGGAGCGCGCGCATATACTCGAAGGTCTTATCATCGCTTCTGACAACATCGACGAAGTGGTGAG
>Ga0137298_11635_pt1 | contig 11286 bp, 8 predicted proteins | sample RamsorincwithD2O_2_FD_97182 | JGI IMG/M metagenome (GOLD analysis project Ga0137298, IMG submission 97182) | Mouse cecal microbial communities from Vienna, Austria - Glucosamine amended with D2O | ecosystem: Host-associated > Mammals > Digestive system > Large intestine > Cecum | place: Austria...
CAAACAGCTATCTGCATCAACTCGCAATCATGCGCATAACCCATGAGGACGCTACCGAACTGACAAACCGCATCAAAGAGTTGACCGCCAAATCAACCGGAAGCATCACTCTCCCTCTCCGTCAATCCGACTACACTCCGGAACAAGCCAAAGCCTTCACCGCTCATCATTGCACCGTCCTCGCTCGCCTTATACCCCGCGACACCTCATCCACCCACTCCACCAACCGCGAATGGGAAATCGGCAAACAATCCCACTACGACAACATCGACAACCAACAATCCGGCTCCCAGCTCACAATGTAGTGCTACTTATTTCCGTGATACGCACTGCAAAATCGACCTCCCCACATTCGATTTCTGATTTGATATCGAATACTTTTCCTGTAAATTATAAATTTCAAAATAGGCCCGACAGAATTTATTACTTCTGCCAGGCTTATTTTGATATTGGGGATTAGTTTTTACCGAGGGATTTGAACATCTTGGAGATGCAACGCTTCTTCTGCTCCATGTTGGGGTGAACGTAGAGATTGAGGGTTGTGGAGATGTCGGAGTGGCCTAATAGGACACTGACAGTCTTGTAATCGCAGTTACTTTCGATGCAACGGGTGGCGAAGGAGTGACGCAGACCGTGAAACTTGATTGCAGGAATACCGAGTGACTCCATCAACCGCTTGTAGTAGCTGCGGTAGGTACGCGGCTCTATGGGCTTACCGTCATTGGAGATAACGTAGAATCCGCTGTTAACCACTTTCATAAGCGGTTTGATGAGCGAGAGAGCTTCCACACTCAATGGTATCTCACGGATGGAGTTGGGAGTCTTTGGGTCGTTAATCACCAGTTCGGTGTGTTTTTTCTCCCCTTCAAGGATATAGATGCGTTCGATTGTACGCTTTACCTGCAACGTGCCAGTTTGAGTATTGATGTCTTCCCAGCGCAGGGCGCATATTTCACCGATACGGAGGCCAGTGGTGAGGCATAGGTAGATTCCTAAAGCCTTAAACGAGAAGTTAGCCTTTATGTGGTCGAGGATTTTCTTGTGGTTGGCTACTGTCAATACTTCGATGTCTGCCGGGGTTGTATTGGTTGGATATTTGATGTCCCACTCTGCATGTTCCATCCACTTGTTCTTAACTCCGTGCTTCATTATCATCTTCAGCACGATGAGAATGTCTTTGATGGTCTTGACACCCAATCCGGCATTGAGTTTTTCAAGCACAAATGCCTGAACGGTTGGTTCACTCAGTTCGGTCATGTTGCCAAAATATGGCAACAGATGGTTTTCAAGCGTCAGCATATAGGCTGCGAATGTTGACCGCTTGACATACGGACGCTTTTCATCTTTCCAAGCGTCCGCGATTTCTCTGATAGTCAGATGCGTCATAATTTTTATATTATTGGTAATTCTGATAATTAGAGAAATAATATAGCCAATGTTCCACCTTTGCGCTTCACCGGCTTCACCGACGAGTGGAAAGAATGTACAATAAGAGATATAGCCAAAATAGAAAAAGGGAATGGGATTTCTAAAGACCAATTATCAGAAGAAGGTGATGAATGTATCCTTTATGGTGAACTCTATACAAAATACAAGTCTGAGATAATCGATGAAGTATATAGCAAGACAAAAGTTGATTCCACTAAATTGATGAGAAGTCAGGCTAACGATGTCCTAATTCCATGTTCTGGAGAAACAGCAGAGGACATTGCAACAGCTCGATGCGTTAAAATGGAAGGTATTCTACTCGGTGGAGATTTGAATATTATGCGTTTTGACAAACAGGACGGCGCGTTTATGAGCTATCAGTTAAATGGTAAACGTAAATATGATATTGCACGAGTTGCTCAAGGCGTTTCAGTCGTACACTTATACCCAGAACATCTCAAATCAATTAAGGTTGTACTTCCCGAATTAGAAGAACAACAGAAGATTGTCAACCTCTTGTCGCTTATAGACGAACGCATTGCAACTCAAAACAAAATAATTGAGAAATACGAGTCCCTAATTAAGGGACTAAACAATATACTGCTATATGCTACTGGAGGAAAATCTGTTTGTCTCGGAGATATTTTGTTGGAACGGTCGGAACGGTCACGAACGAATAATCAACATGAGGTACTGAGTTCCACAGTTAAGGGCATATTCTCTCAGCGAGAGTATTTTTCAAAGGATATCGCAAGTGAAAACAATGTGGGCTATAAAATTATTCGGCTTCATGATGTTGTTTTAAGTCCTCAAAATTTATGGATGGGGAATATCAATTACAATGATAGATTTGAAATTGGGATAGTTTCTCCTTCTTACAAAGTATTTTCAATAGCAGATGGTTACGACAATCAGTTTGTGGCGGCAATGTTAAAGACTCATCGTGCCTTATACAGCTATATGATGGTATCAGAGCAAGGTGCAAGTATCGTTAGACGCAATTTAAATATGGAGGCCTTCTCGCAACTTGTATTCAAAATACCTTCTCTTGATAAACAAAGAGAAATAGGCTGTGCAATATCATTATTGAAGTCTCAATTAAAAACAGCGAATAAGATTATTAGAGCTTATACATCACAAAAGCAGTATCTGCTCTGTCAAATGTTTATATAAACATCTGGCGGAGTAAGTATTGCTTCAACTTATTATAAGAATCATTCAATGTAATTTGGCTTGATAATTTTCTTTCTAAAGATTGCATTAATTTTGCTATATGGCATTGATTGCTCTTGTTGGGGATTGGTAACCTTAAATCACTGAGAGTCGATAGCACTATATAAGGAGTGTTGCTTGAACTCTTTTCTATTGCAATTCTTTGGGGCAGCAATACTTTCAACGCCCATTTAATGTACTGGATATTTTCGGAGAATATATCTAATACATAAGTCCTTTGATAAGCATTAAACTTTCCGTTATAATAATTGATATATCCTAAATTAGCACCATTCCCAGAGATTAGTAAAGCTTCTGTATCAAAAGCGAAGCTATCAATTTTGAATGGTTGTTCTGCACAAGTAAAAAATGGATAAATCCCATTATCTACCTGTGCATTTGCATCAAGCTTTCCTGTTGTAATTTGACAAATATCACCAAGTTTTACATATGTGTTTCCACTTGTTGATTCTTTAATGCAATGCTGTGCAATTCCCTTAATTAAGGATTGTTTGTGTTGTAGGGTCTGCGATTAAGGTTTTGGTTTCCGAAAGAAAATCTATAATTTTGGAAAAAAATGATAATGAATGAATTTCAAGTTTTTGATCCATTAAAGGATGATGTAAATACAGTACCTGCTCTATCAGGAAATTACATTTTCGCATTACGAAAAAATAGTAGACTTCCAGATATTGGTATTCCTGTAACCTATACTAAGTTTAGAGATTATGACGTTATTTATGTCGGCTTAGCCAGTAATAGCCTTAAAGATAGAGATATCAAAAAGCACTTCAACGGAAATGCTGGAGGATCAACTCTGAGGAAAAGCCTTGGTTGCTTGTTTGGATACAATTTAATACCACGAGATTCACATTATAATAGTAATGGAAAAACTAAATTTAATGTTACCGACGAAAGCAAACTCTCAGATTGGATTAAAACAAATCTGATTATGTTTTATTATCCCAATAAAGAATTTGACAGCGTTGAATCTCTTTTGATTCAAGCCTTAAATCCACCATTAAATTTGGATAAGAATCACAATGTTATTAATTCAGAATTTAGGAAACACCTAACTAAATTAAGAAATAGTAAACCCAACTACTATTATAACAATACTATAGAGAACAGTAATCAAAACAATTTAGGTAAAGAATTGTATGTTAAAATATGGAAAGGTTATTTGCCTATCATATTGTCTGCTATCAAATGTAAACAAAAAACAATGACACTTGACCGCTCTTTATTTGAATCAGCAGGAAATAGAAAGAACTCTGGATATTCTTTTCGTTTAGATATAGCTAATGGTATAGTACCAAGAAAAAGCGGCTCTGCAGTTGCACGAGATTTGAAAAAAGTATTGGATAAAAGTATTGATTTTAAAACACTTGCCAATAAAAAGAGCATAACAATCAGTTTAAATACTAACTTTGAACTGATAGTGCAAGTAATATAGAGAAATACAAACCTTAATCAAGGGGATAGCACACAAGGTTGCAGGAATGGGAAAACCCAATATTCGCATGTCAGAATGTCTTGAATGCACATCCTCAACATTACAAGAAAGTGATGTTTCAGAAGTTGGAACCTATCCTGTTTATGGAGCAAATGGAATTGTTGGTTATCTTAATGGTTATAATACATCTGATGAAGCAATCTATATTATAAAGGATGGCTCAGGAGTTGGTTCTGTTTCGTATGTAAAAGGAAAATGTTCTGCAACAGGTACTTTGAATATCTTAACGGCAAAACAAGATTATTCACTCCAGTTCCTATACTACATACTGAAAGTATTCAGTTTTGTGCCTTATAAAACAGGAATGGCAATACCTCACATATATTTCAAAGACTATGGTAAAGCTCATATATTTTGTCCGTCATATTCAGAGCAACTAAAATATGCCAAGTTTCTGTCTACAATAGATGATAAACTATTGGTAGAACAAAATATCCTAATAAACCTTAGTTTGCAGAAGCAATACTTGCTTCTGCAAATGTTCATATAAACATCTGATGAAGCAGATACTGCTTTTGGGTAGTATAGTGTTCAAGCAATGATTTTTCCGTTTCTATTTTCTCTGTTATGCGGTTCAATATTGCATAGATGTGTTTTTGATTTTCCAACGAAGGCAGTTTTATACTTGTTTTCTCAAAATCTGCCTTGCAAAGGTTAAAGCGTGTACTTCCTTGCGCAAACGGATATATAAACTTTCTAAATGGAGTCGAAGAAACGTAGTAGGAAAAGTATGGAGGATAGGCTAATTCTTTATTTTCGATATGGAAGCCAAAACAAAAACTATTCAAAAACACTTCGTCTATTCCTAAATAAACAGAGCCAACACCAACTTCTTCTGGTGTTTCAGAAGATAAAGTAAACAACACATCTCCATATTGCACAATATTCTGCTTTTCTCCATCGTTTATACGAACATATTGATAGTCGTTCTCATTCACAATATTGTTTGAATAGACATTCAAATATGGTATGAATGGTTTACCAGTTCCAAAATCCTCTGCTGACTTTCCTGATAATCCAGAGTACGAGTATCCTAATTTTGCAAAAGTAGTCCTTATGCTATCACCATATCGCTTGTATAAAGAATCATTTAGCCCCTTGATTAAGGATTCTAGTTTCTCAATTATTTTGTTTTGAGTAGTGATGCGCTCGTCAATACAGGATAATAGAGCCGCTATTTTTTCCTGCTCAGAACTATTGGGTAAATTAATACCCATACGCATGACCTCGTTCTTAGATATATTGAAGCGTGTACTACCCTGTGCTAAGATAGAAAGCTTATTGCGTATTACACTTGCTCGAAGATAAAAGCGGAAGTATTCAGGTAGAGTCTCTTCTTTATTAGATAGTCTGTAACCAAAGCAAAAACTATTAAGATAACAGTCTTCAATCCCATCAAGCAAAACAGATGTCATTCCCACTTCAGTTGGGGTTTCTGAAGAGGTGGTAAAGAATATATCGCCGAGCCTTACAACATTTTGAGCTGACTTAATCCTTTCATTATCTGTAATCGTTACGTATTCAACACGAGATATATCAACTTTTGAGTTATCAAATATTGATTTATACGTAATATATGGTGAACCTTGTCCAAAGTCATTACTATTTTTCCCTGTTAATCCATTAAAGGTTTTCCCTATTTCTCCTAGTGTGGTTTTCTTCCAGTCGCCGGTGAAGCCGGTGAAGCGCAAAGGTGGAACATTAGGGGTTTTGAGGTCTTTATCTTGTGCCATGGAGATTGTCTTTGAGGTTATTCAACTATTCCAAGTTCACGGAGGTAGCCCTCAATCTCTTTATCGAGATCGGCGCGCTTGGCCTCCAGTTCCTTTATTTCAGCCATAACAGCCTTGATGTCGATAGGCTCCTCTTCCTCGAATGTGTCAACATAACGGGGAATGTTGAGATTATAGTCGTTGTCGGCTATCTCCTGAAGGGTGGCGCAATGGCTGTATTTCTCAATCTCCTTGCGGTCGCGGTAAGTCTCGACAATCTTACGAATATGCTCCTCACGGAGTTTGTTCTGGGTCTTGACTTTTTCAAACTCCTTGCTCGCATCAATGAAAAGAATATTGTCATCCTCCTTGCGGCATTTCTTCATCACTATGATGCAGGTCGGGATTGAGGTGCCATAGAAGATATTTGCCGGAAGTCCGATGATTGCGTCCACATAGTTTTTATTCTCAATGAGGAAACGACGGATTGCACCCTCGGCATTTCCACGGAACAGCACGCCGTGAGGAGCGACACATGCCATTGTGCCACCGTCGTTGAGGTGATAAATCATGTGGAGAATAAATGCGTAGTCTGCGGTTTTGCGAGGAGCCAAACGTCCGGCTTTGCTGAAACGGTCATCGTTATTAAACTTGTCGGCAGCACTCCATTCTGCGGAGAAGGGAGGATTTGCGACAACTGCGTCAAATTGACGTTCTCCGAAAGCATCGGCTTCGAGGGTGTCACCATTTTCTATCTTGAAATTACTGAACTTGATGCCGTGGAGCAACATGTTCATGCGGGCAAGATTGTAGGTGGTAGGATTCTTCTCCTGACCGAAAACCTCGACCGCATTACCGATATTGGCGGCACGGATAAGCAGTGAGCCGGAACCGCAAGTAGGGTCATAGACATTGCGCAAGCGTGCGTGTCCAAGTGTCACAATCTCAGCGAGAATGCGGCTAACTTCCTGCGGGGTGTAGAACTCACCTGCCTTCTTACCTGCACCGGCGGCAAACTGCGAAATCATATATTCATACGCATCACCGAGAATATCAATCTGAGTTGCCTCGTCAGCACCGAAGTCAATGCCATTAAGTGCGGTGAGTACACTGCTGATGAGGTTGTTCTTGTCATCGGCAGTCTTGCCCAACTTTGGTGATGCCAAATCAATATCCGAGAAAAGACCTCCGAAATCCTCCTCACTCTCCTGACCGAGAGTGCTGTCCTCAATACGTTTCAGTGAACGCTCCAACTGGGGGAGAATGTTCTCCTTGCGGTTGATGCCGTCGATAATGGATGTGAACAGGAATTGTGGCTCAACGAAATAGCCGATATTTTCCAGACACTGCTTCTTCACTTCGTCTTGAAGCTCAACGGCTTCCTCTTCCTGACTTTCCCAAAGCTGCTTGAATGTTATCTCGTCATTTTCAAGTGCTTGGTTGGCATATTTCTCAATCTTTTCTGACAGATACTTATAGAAGATGAAGCCAAGCGAAAAATACATAAATTCGTTGGCTGACATGTTGCCACGCAGGTTATTGGCAACCGCCCAAAGTTGGGTACGCAGTTTCTGTTGGAGTTCCTCGCTCATGATCTTATTCTGATATTTCTTCGGATGTCGTTTCTAATTCTTTGCGCATATCGTCCAAAACTTTCCCATTGAAAGAGAAGTATTTAGAGCCTTGGTATGCCCCAGAGGTATTGCGCCTTTCCTCCGGCATAAAAGTTCCTACAAACGGAGATAGTTTGTAAATGCGGTCTTTATACTCAACGGAGTCATCGCTGGCAACCTTCACGCTCACCCCGGTAGGGTCAAATATGATGTAGTCACCGATTTTGATGCCTACCATGGAAAATTTGAACCGCCCACGCTTAACCTCTCTTTTGTGGGGCGTTGGCTCCGGATTGTGTTCTTCCTTGATGATAGGCTTGTTATCGCGGTACTCGGTAACTACAGCATCGTCAATGGTCTGGGCGATGTCGTTGAATATATCGAGTGCCACTTGGGGCGGTACGTTGAAAAATTCGCGGTTCTGACGGATTCGCAAATCTGTCAGGCGGTCAATGGTTTTATGAACCAGTTTCTCAACCTCGTTGAATTTCACAGTCTGCATTGTGGCGAAAATCTCAAACGGCAAGGGCACAGCCGTGTTGTCAAGTTCCTTTGAACGTATGTCAACCGGACGGCTACTCTTGCCGATTTTCACCCAGTCCTCGCGGAAACTGGGATTCGTCAGGATATAGACATAGCCGGGGTCTATGTTTTTAGCGCATGTCTTTTTCGTTGCTTTCATATCAATCCCAGCTGAATGTTCTTATTATGTTACGGAGACGGTCAACAATACGCTTAATGGTACGACGACGGGCCACAAGACCAAGTTTCCTGTCTTTGAGAGCTTCTTGAATAATTTCGGTCTGCTCCTTCTGTACATAGTCATACTCCGACATATAGCGGTTGATAACCTCAACCGGTATCTCTTCCTCCTGTGCTATTCTTTCAATGGCACGGCCTTTCTCCTGACGGATATATTGGTTGAGCCGCTCTTCAAGGTCGATGCTTCCATCGGCTTTCTTATCACGCATGAAGCCGTCCTTATCGTTATCGACGGTCTGTAGAATGAAGCCGTCGATTAGTTGTGTCTTGCTACGCAGTTCCGCATCCTTGATCATAGTGTCGAGAATCTCCTGACGCTTTTCGGGATAATCCTCTGCATCCGGGTCAAGGTCGGCAATAAGACTGAGGATATAGGCCACATTGATGATATCGCTGTGGAGAAGTTCCAGACAGAAGTCAATATCATCAAGTGTCGGCTCTGATTCATCGGCATCATCTGCCGGAGTGGAATCCTTCACAGTCTTTGAATCCATGAAGGTGTCGTGGATGTCAAGATACTTGCTCCGGAAATCCATATATGACTGCTCATCCATCGGAAAATCCGGGTCTTCATCGTTGAAATCCTCGTATATCTGAATTTCAGCGTGTTTGCGGATGATGTCGCGGAACGCCAAGATGAATTTTCGTTTGTCTTCCTCGCTCTGCAAGTAGTCCACCACACGCGAGTCGGGATAGTGTTCAAGAAATTCCTTTGTCAAATCGACATATTCTTTCTTGACATTATCATACGGCTCTCTGATAATACCTTCTTCGCCACCGTTGCTGAATAGCTTGATGGCGGCATCGACATTGGACTTCAAATCACGGAAGCAGACAATCTTGCCGAAGCGTTTGCGCTCGTTGAGCACACGGTTGGTGCGGCTGAATGCCTGCAACAGACCATGATACTCGAGATTTTTGTCGATATAGAGCGTGTTGAGTTTCTTGGAATCAAAACCGGTGAGGAACATGCCGACAACGAGACAGAGGTCGAGCGAGAGCATATCCGGCTTTTTCTTCTTCAAACGAAGGTTAACATCATCGTAATAGGCACGGAAATTCTGCAATGAGAAAGAGGTGCCGTACATCTTGTTGTAGTCATTGATAATGTCCTCCATGTCATCGGCTCCGGCAACGCGGTCACTGACGAATGAACCGCTCGACATGCCGGTAGTCTCGTCATCCTGACTGTCGTTGGCTGTATATGTGAATATCGCACCGATACGGATTTTAGGATTCAGTTCCTTGAAAATCTTGTAGTACTGAACAAGCATCGGAACTGACTGCACGGCAAACAGAGCGTCAAACTCACCGTCGTAGGTGGATTTGTTGTAATTATTGAGAATGAACTGCGCAATTTCGCGCATACGGTTTTGATTGCCGTTGTTCACATCAGCGTTGCCGTGATAATACTCGACAAGGAAACCAAGCACATTTTCATCGGCAATGGCATCTTTGATGAGATATTTGTGGAGACATTCGCCGAAAATTTCTTTTGTGGTATGCTTATCGGTAGAGTTTTCTGCGAATATTGGTGTGCCGGTAAAGCCAAATATCTGTAAGTTATTGAAGAACTTGACAATATTTTTATGGCTGTCACCGAAATGGCTTCGGTGGCACTCGTCGAAGATCATCACAATACGGCTATCCTTAATCTCCTGAAGTTTGCTGCTGTACCACGGACGGGTAACTGCGGCATTGAGTTTCTGAATGGTCGTAATAATGATTTTGGAGTCGCTTTGAAGTCGGCGCGTAAGTTCGCTTGTGTCGGATGTACTGTCAACCGCACCCGGCTCAAAAGCATCATATTCCGACTGTGTCTGAGTGTCGAGGTCATGACGGTCAACAACAAACATTACCTTGTCAATGCCGTCAAGTTCAGATACGAGCTGGGCGGCCTTGAAAGAGGTCAAAGTCTTTCCGGCTCCGGTTGTATGCCAGATGTATCCATTACGGTTGGTGTTCTGCACCTTGTCAATAATCTCCTCAACGGCATAATATTGATATGGGCGTAGCACCATAAGCGACTTGTCGCCCTCGTGCATCACCACATATTTGCTGATCATCTTGCCAAGTGTACACTTGGCAAGGAAATCAGCGGCAAAGAGACTCAGTTCGTTGAACGGGTTGTTTGCTCTATCAGTCCAATTGAATGTAAATTTATAGCCTAAATTTGGAGTGTTGGCAAAGTAGCGGGTGTTGACACCGTTGGAAATGACAAATATCTGGATGTAGTCAAATAGCCCGTGGAATGAAGTCTTGTGATAACGCTGAATCTGATTGTACGCTTGTTTCAGTTCAATGCCGCGACGCTTCAATTCAATCTGCACCAACGGCAAACCGTTAATGAGAATGGTCACGTCATAGCGACACTTCTTGCGTCCTTCAACTGTAATCTGATTGGAAACCTGAAATTCATTCTGGCACCACTGCTGTGTATTTAGGAAATTCAACCAAATGCGTTGTCCATCTTCTAACTCAAATGGAACAAATTTTTCGCGGAGCTTCTTCGCTTTCTCGAAGCGCGTACCGCCTTCAAGGTGAATCAGAACCTTCTCGAACTCACCGTCTGTCAGATGCTCCCTGCCGATTTCGGCAAGAGCCTTCTTGTTATGTATTTCAAGCTGCTTCTTGAAATTAGATTTAAGGTTGGTCTCTTCATCTATCTGAACATACTCATAGTTCATCTTTTGAAGAGCCTCGATAAGCCCTGCTTCCAATGCAGCCTCGCTCTGTATTGCCATTTCCTTAATTGCTAACATTAGGGATTTAATATGCAAAGTTAGTGAATTTTCGCAAGATATATGGCTTTCAGGGTCTTAAAAGTGATATATCTTTGTGATTTTCGTAATTTTGAGATAGATAGTTTCGCTGATATTCGGTCAATTTTCAGAGTTGTTTCAACTTTAATGCCCAATTACACAACGTCACATCAAATGGATTTACCAATATGGGGAACTTGCTCAGAATTGAACTTGTGCATTTTTTGCACAAGTTCAAGCAAAGAATAAACATTAGATAAACCGAAAGGAGACTACCAATA
>Ga0137298_11644_pt1 | contig 11215 bp, 12 predicted proteins | sample RamsorincwithD2O_2_FD_97182 | JGI IMG/M metagenome (GOLD analysis project Ga0137298, IMG submission 97182) | Mouse cecal microbial communities from Vienna, Austria - Glucosamine amended with D2O | ecosystem: Host-associated > Mammals > Digestive system > Large intestine > Cecum | place: Austria...
TAGATTCGTTTTCTTTGAGCAAAAGAAATTTCTCTTTTTGTTGATCAAAGTTTTTTATTTTCATTTTTTCACTACCTAACACACGACACAATACGTCGCGATTTAAAATAAATATAACATTGTCCCTTTATAATTGCAATTGAAACGGTGGATGAGTGCATGAAATTGAATATCAAGGATTATGCCAATAAAGATATTATAAGATTTTTGAGAGAATATGCAAGCCTAACACAAAAAGATTTAGCAAAAGAGTTAAAGAAAAATGTAAGAACCATTCAAAGATATGAAGCCGGAGATATCAAAATAGATTTAGATGTAATTCGAAGCATTTGTGAACTTTGTGATGTATCATTAACCATAGAATCAAAAGCAAAAGATACCAAAAAAGAAAGTTAAAAATAGATTGGAGTACAATCTATTTTTTGATATAATAAAAAGGGGAGATATATGAATAATTGTCAAAAATTAATTCAAACAATATGTGAAGAAGAAAACATAAAATTTCAACGATTATCCAAAAATTGGATTAGCATGTTAGAAAAAGATGGCAAAACAAAATTCATTTCTGGTTATAAATTTGATTTAAATCCACATGGTTTAGGAGAACTATTAGATGATAAATATGCAACCTATGAAATGTTATCCAAAAAGCAAATTCCAATCATTCCACATCATATTTTATTTTCTCCACAAAACAAAGAAACCTATGCATTAGATTGCAACAAAATTGAAGTAGCAGAGAAATTATTTTTTAAATATCAAAAAAATATTGTAATCAAACCAAATATTGGAACTTGTGGAAGAGATGTGTATCACATAACAAAACAAGAAGAAATCGATTCTTGTTTAAAAAAATTATGGCAATCGAATTTTTCCGTTAGCGTTTGTCCTTTTTATAAAATCAAAGCAGAATATCGGATGATTGTATTAAAAAATGAATGTCAAGTAATGTATCAGAAACAAAGACCGATTGTGATAGGAGACGGAAGAAAAACCATACGAGAATTATTAATCGAATTTAATCCTTTGTTAAAAGAAAAATTAAAAAATCAAACCTATGATAAAATATTAGAAACTGAGGAAGAATACATTTATAGTTGGAAATATAATCTATCGTTAGGGGCGATTCCAGTTCCTGTAACAAATGAAATTCAATCAAAATTAAACAAATTACTTCTTCAAGTAACCGAAGAAATTAATTTAGGATTTTGTAGTGTAGATGTCATAGAAACTGAAGACCATGAATTCTTCATATTAGAAATCAACAGTGGCGTAATGATGGACCATTTTATTTCATTAATGCAAAATGGAAAACAAATAGCAAAAGAAATTTATCGAAATGCAATCAAAGCAATGTTTCAAGAATAGAAAGAAGGAAAAATATGTTAGAAAACAAAGTTGCAATTATTACCGGAGGAACCAGAGGAATTGGATTAGAGACAGTAAGAGTATTCAAGGAAAATAAAGCAGAAGTAATTTTATTTGGATCCAAAGAAGAAACGGTAAACCATGCAATAAATACATTAAAAGAAGAAGGATATCAAGTAAAAGGATATGCTCCCGATTTAAACAATCTCAAAGAATTAGAAACCATTATGAAAGAAATTCATAGTACTTATGGTTCGATTGATATTGTAGTAAATAATGCTGGAATAAGTGCAAAAAAAAGCATTGAAGAAACAACACAAGAAGAATTTGAAAGTATTATGAATTTAAACGTAAATGCAATGTTCAATACAACCAAAGCAGTAGTTCCGTATATGAAAGAACAAAAAAATGGAGTAATATTAAATACAAGCTCGATGGTAAGTATTTATGGACAACCATCTGGAGTAGGATATCCAACAAGTAAATTTGCTGTAAATGGATTAACAAAATCATTAGCAAGAGAATTAGCATCTTCCAATATCCGAGTAAATGCAGTAGCCCCTGGAATTACAAAAACAGATATGGTAAGTGCACTTCCAAAAGAAATGATAGAACCATTAATTCAGTCTATTCCACTTGGTAGAATTGGAGAACCAAGAGATATTGCCAATGCATTCCTATTTTTAGCAAGTGATATGGCAAGTTACATAAGCGGAATAGTACTTTCCGTAGATGGTTGTGCAAGAAGTTAAAAAAGCAAAGGAAGAACAAGAAAATGAATCAATCAAACGTATACTTTACGAAAGAAATTAGTCCAGAAAGTTTAGTAAAAATATTTGAACAATTAAAAATCCAATTAAATGGAAAGGTTGCAGTAAAACTTCATTCTGGAGAAGAAGGAAATCAAAATTACTTAAAACCAGAATTTGTAAAACAAATCATTGAACATGTAAACGGAACCGTAGTAGAATGTAATACCGCATACGAAGGAGAAAGAGATACAACCGAAAAACATGAAAAATTAATGGAACGTCATGGTTGGAGTAAATATTTTACTGTTGACATATTAGACAGTGATGGAGAAGAAACATTAGAAAATAAAAATGGAGAAATCATTCAAAAAAATATAGTAGGAAATAAAATGAAGCAATATGATTCTATTTTGATATTATCTCATTTTAAAGGACATCCATCGGGAGGATTTGGTGGAGCCATCAAAAACTTATCAATTGGACTAGCTTCATCCAAAGGAAAAAGATATATTCATACTGGAGGAATGGAAAATGCTACCTTTGAAGAAATGCTTTCCTCAGACCATGATTCCTTTTTAAAATCTATGGCAGATTCTGCAAAAACAATTACAGATTATTTTGGAGGAAACATTGCATACATCAATGTAATGGTAAATATGTCCGTAGATTGTGATTGTTGTCATGTTGCAGAAGATCCTTGTATGAAAGATATTGGAATATTAGCATCTTTAGACCCTGTTACATTAGACCAAGCTTGTATCGACCTTGTTTACAATGCAAAAGACGAAGGAAAAGCAAAATTAATCGAACGAATTGAATCAAGAAATGGACTATTAACCTTAGAATGTGCAGAAAAGCAAAAAATAGGTTCTAGAAAATACAATTTCATATCTATCGATGAATAAGAAAAAACAAATCATTTTCGATTTGTTTTTTTTGATGTATAATAATACGGAATGGGAGGTTAAAATGAATCAAGAAAAATTTGGAAAATTAATCAAAGAATTGAGAAAAAAACATCACTTGACCCAAAAACAATTGGCAGAAAAATATCATGTAACCTACCAAGCAGTAAGCAAATGGGAAACGGGAAAAAATATGCCAGATACTTCCCTAATCAAACAAATTAGTGAAGATTTTCATATCACTTTAGAAGATCTCTACAATGGAGAAATATCTCGTTCCAAAAAAAGAAAACATCTCCTTATAATTAGTATGGTTTTCATACTTGTTTCGATTTTACTTCTAATAATTTTATTACATCATCAAAAAGATATGAATTTTCAATTTAAAACACTTACGGCAAATTGTGAAAACTTTAATATTTCTGGAAATATTTCTTATAATCATTCCAAAACAGCAATTTATATTACGAACATTCAATATTGTGGAGAAGAAAATCAAGAAGAATACGAAACCATAGAATGTATTTTATACGAAACCAACCAAACGACAGATAGAAAAATAAATTCTTATCAATATACAGGAACAAGTCCAATCAAATTAGAAGACTTTTTAAAAGAAGTAACCATAAGTATAGACAATTATGAAAAATCTTGCAAAGAATTTCAAAATGAAACATTATTTTTAGCCATTCATGCAACAAAAAAAGACCAGAAGAAAATCACTTATAAAATTCCATTAAACCTAGAAAGTTGCCCAATTGAAACCAATGCAACCAAAAGTTGAGAAAACTCAACCAGTCCATGATTTACTTTTTTTAAAAACATCTATAGAATAGAAAAAGAAAAGAGGAAAATCATGAAAAAAATAATAATAGGTATTACATTACTATGTTGCACATTTTGTTTTACGGGTTGTAACAAACAAGAACAAATAAATTTACCAAAACCAGAAATTACAGAAGGAATTAGAGGTTCTGAATTTGGGATTGATAAAAATATTAACGAAACGACAATTGATAACTATTTAAATCGTAGTGATAGCGTATATCGTGATATGAGAATGCTAAAAGACCCAGGAAATTATGAAGCAATTGGTGGGGACTCTTATCTTTCTGGATTTGTAAAAGGATTTGAAATCGTACCATTCCCATATCTAGTAAATGTAACAGGACTACCAGAAGAAGTTGGGAATACGTATAATGGAAAAACATTATTCACAAAAGATGAAAATGACACCTATACTGCCAATTATGAAGAATCTTTAGAAATTTTAGAATATTTATTTCCAAAAGATAAAAATATTTTTCTAATGTGTGGTGGTGGAGGATATGCTGGTATGACCAAAAATATGTTAATATCACTTGGATGGGATGAAAACAAAATTTACAATGTAGGAGCTTATTGGTCTTATCAAGGACAAAATAATGTTTCCGTAAAAAGAAAAAATCAAGATGATTCCATTTCATATGATTTTTGGAAAGTTCCATATCATGAAATCGATATCAAAACATTACATGAGGTGAAAGAATGAAAAAGCAAACAATTCAAACGATTCTCCTAGGGCTTGTATTAGTTCTAACAATGCTTGCTTATGGATTAAAAAACAATCAAAAATTTTATTTGGAAGATCAATACTATGGACAAGCAGAATTAGAAGAGATAAACATAGAAAAACTAAATCAATTGCAGGAATCAAAAGAATCTTTTGGAGTATTTGTTTATCAACCACTTTGTTCAAATTCAGAATCATTTGAAAAAGTGTTAAAAGAATATCAAGAAGAAAAGAAAATAAAGTTTTATAAGATTTCGTTTTCATCTATTTTAGAAAGTGATTTAAAAGAAGAAATTAAATACTATCCTTCCTTTCTAATATTCCAGAAAGGAAAATTAATAAATCATTTAAAAGCAGACAAAGATAATCATAAAGAATATTATGAATCCAAAGAAGGATTTGAAAAATGGCTTACCAAATATGTTTTATTAAAAGAAATAACAAATGAAAATGTATCAGATAAAATGGAAAACATTGAAAATGAACAAGTTTCAAAAGAAAATGATGAAAATATAGAAGAAAAATACATCAAAGAAATTGATTTAAATCAAATTAAAAAAGAAAAAGGAAAAGTCAATGTATATTTATTTTGGGGAAATGGATGTCCACATTGTGCAGAAGAGTTATCTTTTTTAGAAAACATGGATGAAAAATACAAAAATATGATAAATTTATATCCGTTTGAAGTATGGTATAATGAAGAGAATGCAGAACTTTTAGATCTATTTGCAGAAGCAAAAAATGAAAAAGTAACTGGAGTACCTTATATAATCATTGGAAGTAAATCTTTTAAAGGTTTCGGTGCATCATTAAAAGATACACTATTAAAGACGATAGAAGAAGAACGAGAGAAAAGTTATGATATTTATTTAGATGATATCAAATAAAATTAAGGTAGCATAAAAAACTATCTTTTTTTAAAATCGGAGGTGAAACCATGAATAAATTAAAAAACAAAAAAAAGGCATAAAGAATTTATGCCAAATATAGGAGGCATAATGTTAGAATTAAAAAATGTAACAATAACAAGAAACGAACGAGTTCTTGTAAAAGACTTATCCTTCACAGTAAATGAAGGAGATAAATTAGCAATAATTGGAGAAGAAGGTGTAGGAAAAACTACACTTCTAAAAGCCATTATGGGAGAAAAAGAGGATATCACAACAACAGGAGTGATAAACTATAAAGGAAAATTAGGATATCTTTCTCAAACGTTAAAAAAAGAAAACAGGATGGTTACTGGCTATCATTTTCTATTTCAAAAAGAAGAGGAGTATTATGAAAAAATTTCTAACTTCTATGAAATAATCGAAACGTTAAATCTAAATAGTAATATCTTAGAACAAAAAATCTCTACACTTTCTGGTGGAGAAAAAATAAAATTAGGAATTCTAAAAATTTTATTAGAAGAATGTGATGTTTATCTATTCGATGAACCAACCAATGATTTAGATATTGAAACATTACTATGGTTAGAAAACTTTATCAATCAAACTTCGAAACCTATCATCTTTGTATCACATGATGAAACATTATTATCTACCACAGCAAATATGATTGTACATTTAGAACAATGGAAAAAGAGAACAGAATGTCGAAATACAGTTTTAAAAATAGATTACGACACTTATGTAGAACAAAGATTGCAAAAAATAAAAAAACAAACACAACAAGCAACACGAGAAAAAAGGGACTTTCTAAAAAAACAAAAGAAGCTAATGCAAATTATGCAAAAAGTAGAGTATCAACAAAATACAATTTCAAGAAAAAATCCTCATGGTGCAAAAGTATTAAAAAAGAAAATGCATACATTAAAATATCAAGAAAAAAAATTAAATACAGAAAAATTAACAGAATTACCAGATATGGAAGAAGGAATTTATTTCTTTTTTGAAATCAAACCCATTCCAAATTCGAAAAGAATATTACAAATAACGATTCCAAAATTAACCGTAGAAGAAAAAGAATTATCCAAAAATATTCAACTAGAAATATTTGGTGGAAAACACATTGGAATCATTGGAAAAAATGGAGTAGGAAAAACAACTTTGATGAAACAAATTTATAATACGTTAAAAGATAGAACAGATATTAGAGTAGGGTATATGCCACAAAACTATGAAGAAATCTTAAAAGATTATGAATATGTTTTAGATTTTCTATCTAGCACGCATTCCAAAGATATTTCTGAAATAAGAGCTTATCTAGGAAATATGAAATTTACCAAAGAAGAAATGCAAGGGAAAATACAAGACCTTAGCAATGGAACCAAAGCAAAATTATTTTTATTAAAATTTATTTTAGATGAATGCAATGTATTATTATTAGATGAACCGACTAGAAATCTAAGTCCTTTATCCAATCCAGTCATTCGAAATGTATTAAAAAATTACCCAGGAGCAATCATTAGTATTTCTCACGACCGAAAATTTTTATTCGAAGTAATTGATGAAATATATCATTTGGATGAAAATGGATTATTAAAACAAACATGGGAAGAAGAAAACTAGCCAAATAAGCCATTGTTTCCAAAAGAAAAAAAGCATACAATAAAAAACGAAAAGAGGTTTTTTATGCAAGATAAAAAAAATTTTGGAAAATACTTATATGAAAAAAGAAAACAAAGAGAATTAACACAGGAAGAATTAGCCAAAAAATTATATGTCCTTCCATCTACAATTTCCAAATGGGAAAGAGGAGTCACTTATCCAGATATCACACTCATTCCAAAGTTATGCAAAGAATTAAATATCTCAGAACATGAATTTTTTACATCGTGTGATGATTTTGAAAAAGAAAGAGAAAAACGAGAATTAAACAAATATCATAATATTCAAAATTTCGTTCTAAAAGGATTAAGTGTTGGTTATATATTAGGAGTATTAATTTGTCCAATCGTGAACTATTGCATAGACAAAGAACTTTCATGGTCTTGGATTGCTATGTTTGGAATACTACTTGCATGGACAATTACGAACGTTCCATTTGTAATAAAAAAGAAGAACTACAAAGGGATAAAAATAGCATCAATGATAACAGTAGAAATCATTCTTTTATTATGGGTAATTCAGCAAGTAACCAAAGGAGATTGGTTTTGGAAATCTTTAATTATAGCAACTTATGTATTATTCTTTTTCTGGATTTCTATTTTCGTATGTACATTTAGCAAAATAAATACCAAGAAAAAAATATCTATCTCGTTAGTTTTAATAGCTATTGTAACAGTTACTACAAATCCACTGAGTCAAAAAGTATTAGAAATTACAGAAACAGAAAGTAATATCCCAAATGTATTATGTGCAATCATAATGGTAATAAGCTCTCTTTGTTTCTGGTTTCATGAAGGAAAAAAATCATGAAAAATATATTATTACATGGTCTTGGCCAAAAAGAAAATTCCTGATCCATTGTAAGCAAAAATTTAAAAAAACAACAAATAGAAACGATTTCATTGAATTTATTTCAAATGACACATCAAAAAACATATCCGAGCTTACAAAAAGAATTTACAAAGTATTGCAATAGTCAAAAAGAAAAATTAAATTTATGTGGATTATCCTTAGGAGGAATCTTAGCATTAAATTATGCCAAAGAAAATCCAGATAAAGTAAAATCTTTAATTTTAATTGGAATTCCATATCAAATTCCCAAAATATTATTTCAAATCCAATATCAGATATTGAAAATTACCCCAAAAAAAGTTTTTGAAAAACTAGGAATATCGAAAAAAGATTTTTGCCAACTCCTTCATTCTATGAAAACTATAAAAATTCAAGAAAAAATAGAGCAAATTTCTTGTCCTTGTCTTATTTTATGTGGAAACTTAGATAAAATAAATAAAAAAAGTGCTAGAAAATTAGCAAAGAAAATAAAACATAGTACCTTACAATGGATACCAAATTCTTCTCATGAATCTAACATGGATAATCCAATGGAATTATCTAAATTAATAGCTAATTTTTGGAAAAATAATAACAATAATTATTAATATTCATCAAAAAAAGATTATGAACACCTGTTTTGGTAATCATAATCTTTTTTCATTACTAACAATCCGTATCGTAAAAATGAACACGTAATTTTTTGATTCTACCATGTTCTATTTTTGGATCATATCCTACGCCATATAGATATAATGGAGTATTAATATCTTGTATATAATCCATATCATCATAATATTCATCCATAGTATTTTTTCCCATTCGAAATAATTCGTCACTTAATTCCATTGATTCGTCAAAATCATAGAATTCATCTGCTTCATCTATTTTTTTGTTTATTTGGTAAATCTTATACATGTTTATTAATTCATCTTTTACAGTTTTCGCATATACGGTTTCTTTTACATTGGTTTTAAATATTTTGGAATAATCGCTCTTTTTACACAAAAGATCTAAACCGCAATCTAAAACATATTCTGTATGATTAAATTTAAAACATATCCACGAATGATTAAACTCTTCTCTGATTCTGTCATCACGTTTTAGGGTTCCTATTTCAATATAATCATCATCATTGAAAAAGACGATTGCGGATTTTACAGTTTGCCAATTCCATTTATCAAGTCTTCCTACTGGCATCAATTCAAATAAAGTACCTTTGATTTGATCTGATACTTCAATATGTAAATTATTTAATCTTCTACTTAAATAATTGAAAACTTTTAAATCAATTCTTTTAGAACGTAATATTTTATCTTTATCCTGTTTTGATAATTCTTTGTTTGTAAAAAATTTATTTAAAATTTCATTAATTCCAAACATAATATTTTCTCCTTTGTGAAATAAAAAAATTTTTATTTCAAATTTATCGATGTGTACAATATCATAAAAAATAATTTTATGCAACTATATGATAATCGAACAAAACATTATAAAAACGACTTTGTTACAAGTCGCTATCTATTGCTACTCGAAAAATTCGAGTAATAATCAATCTGGTGCCCTAAGGAAGGACGTACAATAACTTTTTCTATATATTTAATTTTAATTCAATTTGTTTTATTTCTTCAGTATTTATTAAATTGGGGTCATATTTTATGTTTATTATAATTTTTTCTCTTTCTTCATATTTCTTAAATAAATAATCTTCATGGAAATTTCCTTTAACAGTTTCTATTCCTTCTATTTCAAACAAATCTTCTATTGCTCCTTTATAACAATATTCACAACAAAGATTATCTCTAGTTATTGTATAATTATATGTTTCAAATTTCGGATATTTATCAAAAGATAGTAAAGAAAGAATTTTTACGATATTTAAGAACATTATAATTTCCATTTTTATTATTTTAGGAGTTATTAAATTAGAATCATATTTTAAATAAACTTCTAGTTGTTCATCATTTTTAATTCCAACATCTAAAATCCCTTTTAAAGACATTAAATACTCTTTTAGATTTTTATGCCCCCAGTTATCAATTACAATAGTTAATTCAGACATACTTATGACCCCTTCCTATATTGACTATTTGTCAATATGCAAGTGTGTTTACTAAACTGACATAATTCATTCAATTTTATTGTATTTTATAAAACTATTTAGTATAATTCTTGTAGGGAATATCAGTTGTTGAGTGTCTACCGAATCTCACAAAAGAGAGGAGGTTTGATAAAAATGAAAACTAAGACTTTTATTTTGAAAGTCCTTAAGCTCATTGCTATCATTTTATTTCTCCTTATCATTATGATAGTAGTTATAAAAAAATGACACTTAATCTTTACATAGATTAAATGTCGAACTAAATTTAATTTGGGTAGACATTCAACTCGCTAAAATTGAATATTCCCTTTTTTATTTTATGCAAGTTCCCTTGACATATTCATGATAACATAAAAACGACTTTTTGGCAAGTCGTTTTCTATTGTTACTCGAAAAGTTCGAGTTTCCTATCAATCTGGTGGCCCGTATGGGATTTGAACCCATGAAGTATCGCCTTGAGAGGGCGACGTGTTAAACCGCTTCACCAACGGGTCACAAAAAACTACAACTTCATTTTAGCATAAAGAAGAGTTGGAAACAATAAAAAATAATCAATATATAACACGAATTTTTGTTTTGTTTTTCAATCAATGAGTGTATAATGTTATCAAGGAAGTGTTTATATGCTAAAAGTTGAAAATGTTACAAAATATTATGGTGACTTTAAAGCCGTAGATAATCTTTCTTTTGAAGTCAAAGATGGAGAAATCTTTGGTTTACTAGGAGTCAATGGAGCAGGAAAAACAACGACGTTTCGAATGATTATAGGTCTATTAGATAAATCAAAAGGAAGCATTACATTAGACGGGAAAAAAATAGATTACTCGCAAACAGATAAGATTGGATTCTTAACAGAAGAACGAAGTTTATTAACAAAACTGACTGTAGAAGAACAAGTAATTTATTACGGAGTATTAAAAGGATTGGATGAAAAAACAATCCAAAAAAGATTAGATATTTGGTTAGAAAGATTTCATATCAAAGAATACAAAAAGAAAAAAATAAAAGAATTAAGTAAAGGAAATCAACAAAAAATTCAGTTTATTACTGCAATCATAAATAATCCTAAACTATTAATTTTAGATGAACCGTTTTCCGGTTTAGACCCCATCAACGTAGAACAATTTATGGATGTAATTAAAGAATTAAAACAAAAA
>Ga0137298_11659_pt1 | contig 11064 bp, 10 predicted proteins | sample RamsorincwithD2O_2_FD_97182 | JGI IMG/M metagenome (GOLD analysis project Ga0137298, IMG submission 97182) | Mouse cecal microbial communities from Vienna, Austria - Glucosamine amended with D2O | ecosystem: Host-associated > Mammals > Digestive system > Large intestine > Cecum | place: Austria...
CACGGAGGGGGGCTGAAAGTCGGGAAATTGCTCGTAGGCGTATCTACATTGGTATTTGTAATCGCATTGGTTACCGGTGTGGTGGTCTGGTATCCACGTGCAAAGAGAAATTTAGCCCATAGTCTGTCCATTTCGTTCAAAGACGGCTGGCGCGGACTTTGGAAAGGTTTTCATGTGGCCGGAGGAATGTATGCGTTGATATTGCTGTTGGCGATGTCATTGACCGGGTTGACATGGTCTTTCAACTGGTATCGTACATTTTTCTATGCCGTTTGTGGAGTGGAACATACTCCCCGGAATTTCAATATCGCGGAAAAAGACCATCATAAAGATAAATCGGAGGGGGGCACTCATGACAGTGTCCGACGAGGAGATGACGGTAATAATCGTCACGGAAGAGATTTCAGTGAACATCGCGGTGAGGGCAACTGGCGTTCAGAGTTCAGCCGTTGGCAGCAGATATATAATGAGCTGAAAGCCCAAAATCCAGGTGCCGCACAAATAACTGTCGGAAATGAAACCGCAAATGTGACGCTTGGCACAGCCGGTAACAGCCGGTCAGCCGACCGTTACGGGTTCAACCGTCGTTCAGGCGAGATTACACCCGTCATGAAATATGTCGATTCTGCTCCTGCCGACAAATTGCGTGGCTGGATCTATTCAATCCATACAGGCAGTCTTGGCGGCATAATTACCCGGATTCTGTGGTTTCTCGGGGCATTGCTTGGCGCCAGCTTGCCGCTTACGGGTTACTATATCTGGTTAATACGAGGAAAATGCATGGGCAGCCTCTTCATAGGTAAGAAGATAGGTAATAAAACAGGCTGTTAGACGGGGCGTAGAGCCTTTGCTGGTTGTCATGTTTCTTATCAGTTGTTTTCATAGGGCGGGAATATGGAATATATTGTGATTTACGATTATGATATGCTACATCGCAGGAGACCTGAAAAACTCTTAAAATTTGATGAAAGATATGAACGGGTTCCGGCAACTATTTGTCGAGGGTCGGTGTTATAGTATCAAAACGATAAATAAATTTCACATATATAACTATTAACTATTTTGAGACTATGAAAGCGTTTAATTTTTGGGGACAGACCCGTTATTGGTGGGTTATCCTGCTTGTAGGGATTCTATTGGTGCTCGGTGGCTTCGCATATTGGTTCTGGCCTGAGGCCGGTTATGCTGTTGCGTCGCAGATTTTCGGGTGGTTGCTTGTGCTTGCCGGAATTGTGCAGGTTTGCGTGTCGGCGGGTGTTAACCGTCCCAGGGGATGGGGATGGTGGCTTGCCGGAGGTGTCATTGACATGTTCATAGGCTTCATGCTTGTGCGTTCAATCATCCTCTCTGAAATGGTATTCCCCTATTTCCTTGCCATAATATTCATTTTCTGGGGTATCGCGTCGATTATTTCATCTGTAACAACCCGTAGCCACCGCTACTGGTGGATGTATTTAATCAACGGCATCTTGTTGCTTATCATCGGATTCTTCTTCCTTGAAGCAGGTTGGGTTCAGAATATGATGATGGTCAGCTTCCTGACCGCTTTGGCATTCATCTATTGGGGCTTTACAATTGCAATGACGGCCTACGATATGAAACCGGCTGTTTATAACGACAAATAATCTGTGGCAACGGTGGGCATCATGGCAATCAATAGATTGTGCATGGCTTAGCGTGTAGCCCGTGATTAACCATAATAGACCGACCATTCGACAGCTGCAAAGGGCGTCGGATGGTCGGTTTTTGATTTTTTAGTAATATTGCGGAACGGTTATTCCATTAAGATTGTTATTTTTGTGAAAATTACCCGGTTGGGTTCTCTGTAGAGTATGCCGTCATTTGCCCCGTATTAAACTAATGGGCGTTTTTCGGGTCTAATATTAAAATTAATCCGGAAAATGGTGAAGTGCATTCCAGTGGTCACCGGATTTTAAACAGAAACTAATAGGAGACATTTGTCATGGCAGTTAAATTTTTATTCTTCAGGCTTTCGGCTTTGTCGATATCCTTGCTTGTAGGAGCTTCGGCTCTTATGGCTCAGGATTATTACGATGATGACATTTACTATGATGCCTCCAAGGCTAAGAAAGAAACAAAAAGGCCTCAGAAGGCAAAAAATAACGAGTCGCGTTATTCTGCAGAGCCGGCTTCGCAATATTATTATGACGGGGCTTCATATGTGCCCTGGAATAATGTAGGTGAATATCAGTCGGCCGACAGCTATAATGTGGCCGGAACATCGACCCGCGATGTTGATGAGTATAACCGCCGCACTCAATCTGCGGCATCAGAGCAGGTTGACTCAATAACTTTGCAGCAGTTTGAGGAAATGTCTAATACCCGCAATCTTGCCAGGTTTCACGGATCCCAAACGGCCAAAGACGCATATGTTGAGAACACCGGCGATTATGCAGATGGATATGATACATACGGATACCAGCAGCCGACATCAAATGTTACTATCAACCTTGTGGGCGGTTATCCCTATTATAATTCGTGGAACAGTCCATGGTATTGGAATTCATGGGGATATTACGATCCGTTCTGGGGATGGGGCTGGACCGGCCCGTCGTGGTCATGGGGCTGGGGGCCTTCTTGGGCATGGGGGCCGGCATGGGGCCCATCATGGAGCTGGGGTCCCTCCTGGGGGTGGGGGCCGTCGTGGGGATGGGGTGGCCCGGTATGGGGTGGCTCAGGCAGACCTCATTACACCTCTTCAGGAGCCTATGCACCTAACCGTCCACATACATCCTCCGGAACTTACCGCAATAATACCTACCGCAACGGTGCTGTGGGCGGCAACCGTGGGTCGATAGGCAACAGCCGTGGACGTCGCCCTTCCGCATCAGGCACGGTCAATTCCGGAAATATAAACGGGGCGGCATCAGGTTCGCGTCCGGGTTACCGGCAGCCTATTGGCCGACCGAATACATCTGGTAATGCAGGCACCGGCTCTTCATCAGGCGCCCATCGTGGTCGTGGCGGATATATCAATCGTCAGAGTGGTGTGAACCAAAATACCAATACCCAGCGTTATAACAACAGCTCGCCGAACCGCAGCAACAGTTATAATTCCGGCAGTTATAATCCAAGCCGTGGAAGAAGCGGCTCTATCGGTTCATCGTCGGGCTCGCGTGGCGGAGGGTTCTCAGGAGGAGGCTCATCGCGCGGCAGCAGCGGAGGACACCGCGGACGTTGATATGGGATGGTATTGCGGTCGTAGAATTAAGCCGCACACTATCAGGCTCGATTTGTTCAACACAGAATTTATGGGATTTCAGATTATGAAAAAGTCAATATTGGTACCTGCAATGATGCTCGCATCCATGGCGGCAGTTGCCCAAAGCAGCATCGATGCATATACTCTGTCGCAGGGTGAGCTTCGGGGAACTGCCCGATTCATGTCGATGGCTGGAGCGTTTACGGCACTTGGTGGAGATATTTCCACACTCAACCAGAATCCGGCCGGAATAGGCGTCTATCGAGGAAGTGATGTCGGGCTGACTCTCGACATAAATATGATGAATTCCAAAACATCAGGTATCTCAGGTGCGCAATCATGGAGCAACACCCATGCAGATGTTAATAATTTCGGTTATATAGGAACGTTCAATATCGGGAATCCTGTTATGCAGACATTCTCATGGGGAGTATCATATGGCCGTCGGAATTCTTTTGAGCGCCATTACCGTGGCAGCGGGGCTGCATTGAATACCTCGTTGTCAAATTATGTTGCATATATTACCGATGGGGTGGATCCATGGGATATGGATTTTAATGAATCACAAGATTACAACCCATATCGTGATACGGATATAAACTGGCTTAGTATTCTGTCGTATTCGGGGGGGATAGTCAATCCGTTATATACGATAAATCCTGATTTTAACCCTAACAGGCCTGTCAATGCAGATAATCCTGAATATCTACCTACCAATAGCTATGAAGGATTGTTTGAATACGGCACTCTTGACGGGATAATAAAGCCGACCGTCGGCACTGCCGGTTTTTCGGTTAGCGAGAAAGGTTATGTTGATGAGTATTCCCTGAACTTCGGAGGTAACCTTGCCAACGTGGTTTATTGGGGCCTAGGTATCGGAATCACTGATTTGAGTTTTGAACAGCAGACTTATTATGATGAATCGCTAAGGGGGGCAAATATTCCACGGCTTGATAATACCGGTATAGAAGAGGGCAATTGCGACTTCGAACTCGCTAATTACCGTAAAATCACCGGAACAGGTGTTAACGTTAAGTTCGGATTGATTTATAAGCCAATCAATGAATTACGCATAGGATTCGCAATCCATTCTCCAACATATTATTCTCTCAGAACTACATATCAGGCAGATTTGTCGTTTGGAGCTTCTAATGGATGCAAGGCAGACGAGTACACTGACGTTGCCGATTATAACTGGAATCTGAAATCCCCGTGGCGCATGATGGTTGGTGTGGCCGGTGTTATTGGTGGACGAGGAATTCTCAGTGCCGATTACGAATATCAGGCTTACCGCGACATGAAAACATCGGATAGCTATGGCGATTTCGACTTTTTCAACGAGGACATCCATGCCTATTTCCAATCGACCAACACGTTGAGGTTAGGTGCGGAATTCCGTGTGACACCAAGGTTCAGTATACGTGCGGGTTATAGCTACTCCTCGTCGGCGGTGAAAGATGATGTGCAGAACAATAACCTTGAAGTATACACCTCTGGGTGTAACCCTTCATATACGCTAAATAATGCAACCAGCTATATAACCGCAGGGTTGGGATATCGTATAGGTGGGTTCTACGCCGACCTGGCATATGCATATAAGCATCTCACTTCAGAATGGCATGGTTTTACATCATTTAAGGATTATGACGAATATTGGTACGACGGCCCACAAGCAAAAGTGACCACTAATTCAAACCATCTGGTGCTGACTCTCGGATATAAATTCTGACCGGCATACCCAAGTATAAGATACAACAAAAATATTCACCCGGAACGCGAACACTTTAAGCGTTCCGGGTGTTTCGTATGTAGGGTTTTCATCTCGTTCCGAGATTCAAATCCATTTGAATAGTAATCAATAATTCAATAACAAAACACTACAGAAATGAAATACACTCAGCCCGATCTTCCGTATGCTAATAATGCGCTTGAGCCAGCAATCAGCAAACAGACCGTTGAATTCCATTACGGCAAACATGAAAAGGCCTATATCGACAATCTCAACAACCTGATTGAGGGGACGGAGTTTGCCGACCTGCCGTTGGAAGAAGTAATACGTGATGCTAAAGGTGCACTTTTCAACAATGCATCCCAGGCCTGGAATCATATATTCTACTTCTTCTCATTTTCACCCGACGGGGGCGGGGAGCCCGACGGCGAGTTGCGTCATGCAATAGATCGCGATTTCGGTTCATTCGAGAATTTCAAACGGGAATTCGTTGATGCGGGGGTCAAGCTGTTCGGTTCAGGATGGGTATGGTTGTCGCGCGACAACGACGGCAAACTATTCATAACCCAGGAATCAAATGCCGGTTCTCCGTTGACTAAAGGCCTGACCCCCATTCTGACCTTCGACGTATGGGAACATGCCTACTACCTTGATTATCAGAACCGCCGTAAAGATGCCCTTGAACGTTTGTGGGATATTATCGACTGGCCTATCGTTCAGGGCCGTTATTAAGCATCTGTTCGTTAACGTATAGACGTTTAAATTCAGATTAATATCTAAATACGTATGCAGTATAAAATAGGTTTTAATCTACGCATTTTAGAATATAGAGGATGTTGCCCCCGTTATTTGCCACTAAATTGTAGGGATGCAACACCCACGAAGATATGATTACAAGAGCACTTAATTGTAAGCATAATGTGATGAATGGAGAGAGAGGCACTCGTGAGAGCCCCTCTCTTTTCTTGTGTATCAGGGTGAATAATAAATGGTTACGTTGGTAATATAAGACGATGAATCTGCGCACTGAGAACGAGATTTCGTGAAAATAAGCTCAGATTTGAGCTTTTTCCGTTGTCCGAAAAGTCGAAAACGACCCGTTTTTAAGGCGTTTTTTGCGTTAAATTGTCTTAAACGTTGTCTGAAAAACGACCGGATGACGGATGTGTAATCAAGAATTTCCGATACATCAGTGCTTAATATAGTCGCCTTATGCCTAAAATCACGCCAAGGATATTGGCTAATAGAAAGAAGAAAGACGGAAAACTCGAAATCATGCTCGCTTTGGCTCATAACGGAACTACCCGTTACATAAAATCGGGCATATTCATCGATTCTGCTGATGAACTTGCAGAAGGTGTCGTGGTCGGACGTAAAGACGCTCGGATGTTGAATCTGAATTTGAAGCGGATTGTATCTGACCTGCATGGACGCATCGCTGATATTGAGTATGCCCATGCCCTTACATGCAGCGAACTTGCCCTCAAACTACGGACACATGGGATTGAAGATAACCCGACGCTATCAGTGGTGTTCGCGGAATACATGGAAGTATCTTCAATGAAACCGGCCTCCAAAGAACTTTCAATGCAGTTGATTAAGTCCGCAACCGATTTTTTGGGGGCCGACTTCAATCTGCAAAGATTGTCGTTGAGAGATATAATGCGATATGACGCATATCTGAGACAAAGGAAGAATAAGCCGGCGACAATAGCAAGTAAAGTGTCATTAGTCTCAAAATTGTTCACCTATGCGCACAAGCTCGGCTATATACAATGCGATATCTCACCATTTTCCGGCTACAGACCACCGGAGATTATGGTCAGGGAATCATGGCTTTCTACTGATGAAATAATCAGATTGCGTGACTTGGAATTACCCAAAGGTATGGCATCTACCATCAGGGATTATATCATCCTTTCATATTACCTCGGAGGCATAAACATGGTTGACCTGCTTAAGGTGGATTTTGCCGCGTGTCGTCAAACTAAAATGCTCAAATACAGGCGCACTAAAACGGAAGGGCAGAGGAAAGTTAATAAATATGTCGAGTTTGGGATCCCCGACGAAGCATGGCCGATTATAGACCGTCTTGTCACTTCTGATGGATACTTTGGAACGTCATACCAACGTCAGAATAATATGCATTATTATTTTGCACAAGGGATAGGCGCGTTGCGTAAGGCGTCAGGATTGCCGCAGCTGGTGTATTATTCAGCCCGTAAGAGCTTTGCCCAACATGCATTCCAATTGGGGATCAGCACCGGAATCATAGATTATATTTTGGGTCATAAACTTAACCGTGGCGGTAATACTCTTTACACATATATAATTGTTACACCGGATATGGCGACAAATGCAGTTAGGCGAGTGTTGGATAATTTGAAATAATGTACTATCTTTGCATTAACAATAAGTCCTCTCATTTTAGGTGGCTTATTGGTTTGACTTGTGAGAGGGGGTGGTTCCCCTCTCTTTTTTATTCTGTTCTAATTTTTATCCAAGATGTATATCACATCAGAACCTGAAGCCCCGTTTGATAAATACGATGAGATGCGACTACATATGGAGCAGCTACTCTCGGCATCAATTACTGACTTTGACATTCCCATGAGGATTGCTATCCCTCTTGACGGCGCCGGTGTGAGGCGTGTTCGGGATCTGGTGCGAATGACGCGTGATGACATTTTCAAGGTTAACAGACTTGGCGAGAAGGCTGCCAACGAGATAGAGAGCATACTTGACAGATTCGGTCTTTCTCTCGGAATGGACGTATGACAAAGGGCTGCCATCACGACAGCCCGGCGGAACGCCCACACATCATCACTTACATCATCAGAGGCGTTCCAAAATAGGATTACAAACACTTTTCCCAAATATTCACTCGAAGAAAAATAAAATAGCCGCGTTTCCCAACGTGGCTATTCTTGTAATCAGTAGATGTCAATTTACAACCTTAAAATCTTGCGTAAAGTAGTAAGTATTGGTTTGCGGAAAATGTATATTGTGCTTATTAACGACACGCCGACAAGATACCAGAACGCCTCAAGCCGAATCTTTTCCCATTTGGTAAAATTACGCTCGATATACACAGGCTTAGGGTACGGAACAGGCATCTCTCTCACGCTCACCTCTGAATTGTTTGTCTGAGTATCCTTTACAGGCACCATAACATCCGCTTTAAGATTCTGCTCCTTATTCTTGATTGAATGGCCGAGAGTTCCATCCGGATTTAACCAGGCGTCGGACTCGGCAAGCGATGTTTCAAGATGGCTTGTGCTGTCTGGCACTACTTGTTTTGCGGACTCTTTCGGCACCGGAATCTCAACTATTACAGTGTCAATCCTGACAGTCTCAATATATTCAGTCTTTACGCTATCCGTATTGTTGACAATGATGGGCGTTGAGGGTAACATCTGTTTAGATGAGTGGCATCCGGAGAGCATGAGAGCCGCCACTATTATTACAAGGTTCTTCATCGGCTTATCCTTTGATAAGATGTTTGTATTCGGTAATCGCGTCAAAGCACGGACACCCTTTGATGAACTCAAACGGTTCAATCACTCCATTACCATTGAGGTCTGGAGAGGTATCGCGGTGGCCTATGATGCGCTTGATGGTCGGGTACTCGGTTAGGAGTCGTTTGCAGAGTGTAAGGATAGCTTCCTTTTGAGCAGTCGTCCGTGTGTCCTTAATCTTTGTTCCGTTGGTGTCTGTCTTGTCAAGGCCGCCTGCATAGCAGATGCCGATGGAGTTTGCATTGTGGTTTACAGCATGGCATCCGCGCACGTTGATAGGCCGACACTCTTCTATCGTTCCATCAAGGCGTATATAGAAATGGTAGCCGATGTATTTCACCTCTCCGTTTTTGGGGTCAACGTAAGTCGAAAACTTCCGGGCCTTGTGTGCAGCGTTGATTGAATTGCTTGTGTAATCAACGCCATCTTTTGTAGCGGTGCAGTGGAGAATAATCTCTTCGATACGGCGGGGCTTGGCTACTTCCGACGTGGAATAACCCAGCTTGCTCCATGTCTTGGCCCCGGCTATCCCGTCGGGAGTCAGTCCGTATTTCTTCTGATAGTCTTTTAGGGCAACTTCTGTCTTAAGGCCGAATATGCCATCCTCACGAAGTCCGTAGTTACCCACTTTGTTCAAAGCCTGCTGGAGCGTCTTCACATCAGCTCCGTTAATTCCTTTTTTGATTGTAGTCATATTATTCGTTTTTAGGTTTTATTTCTGACAGGTCTATGTCAAAGTGCCGCTCGGTCTTATCGACAACAATACGCTGAAGAAGTTTCGCCCACTTTGCGCCATTACAACTTGACTCGTTTTCAAGAATGGACCAGAGTTGCCAGAAGCAGATTGCGCCAGCCGCCACTTTGGTAAGGTCTATAGGCAGGCCGTCAGTGATATGTTTCTGAATCAAGAAAGCCATAATGATGAGTGCATAGGCTTTCAGCAGAGTAACGATGACTCTTCCAAAGTTGTGACTCTTGAACTTTTTGCCATCTTTGCTGACCTTGTCGGGATGCGATTTCCGCGCCCTCTTGGATAATGACCATGCTGTGTAACAGTCAGCCAGAATCATAATGGTGCAGATGAAAAGATATGGGAATGTTGGCTCAATGATTGCGACAATAGCACCAATGGCCGTGAATACCCAGCGGAGGATTTCGGATAAATTATTCATGTCTATATTATGTTAATGATTGATAAGCGAGAACAACTATCCAATAATAGAACCGACAATGGAGCCGACAATATCAGCGGCGGTGTCGCTACAATCAATCCCATTTATTTCCGAGAGAACCGCCAACGGGCTACTTGTATCAAGTCTTCGATACCGCCGACGCCACCTATTATTGTCAATAAATCCGTTGTTTTCATTGGTAGGATATTAATCATATCACCGGCTGAAAGTCCTCAAAGGCGGGGCACCAGTCGGTCGATATGCCGCCGCGCTCGAACTTGGCCTTGGTGATGGTGGATTTGCTTGTGCCGGTGTTTGGCATCTGGTAGATGCGCAGGGACTTATTGGAGGGGGTGGGCTGGCCGGAGCTTACCTTCTTAGTCCATTTGAACGTTGTCTTCGACACCATGCGCCCGTAACCGTCGGCTTTGAACTCGGCCAAGCGGCTGAGGGCTGCATAACCGCCGGAGTTGAAAGCCTGAAAGCGGGTGCGGTCTGAACCGAGCGACCCGTAGAGGGTGAGCGTCACTGTCTCACCCTCCTGCAAATCGTCGGCCAGGTCGTAATTTGCTATTTCGTAGTTGGCGTTAACGTGGGATACCGCCGACTTCTTCAGCAGGTTGCGTCCGCAACAATGTGCCATTTTATCCTCCGCCGAGGTTATTTCCGCCTGAAGGGCTTCCAGCACCAGCGTGACAGCGCGTTTGAGGGCATCGAACCCTATGAATTTCTTTGCCATCTGTGATATGGATTAGCGGTTATTCTTCAGATGCAGCCGCGACCGAGGCAAACCATGTGTCAACTTCCGCAGCGGTGATCTCGGATATGTTCAGGTTGGCGTCGGGTATTTTTTTATCGGAGTCGAGCGGGCAGAGGCCGTTGACGGCATTTTTGGAGTTTTTGAATGTGTTGAGTTCCGTGACCTCCGAGCGCAGCGTAGCGCCCGCCTCTCCATCGTAAGCTGTGCCTGCGGTTGTGCCGATGACGAGAGATTTCGGGAGTTCGACCAGCGCCGACCCGCTCCAGCGATAGCACTTGTTGGTGGTGGTATCGACGTATATCTTGCCTTTTTGCGGGGGATAGCCGTTGATAGGATCCTGGTCGGCCAATTCTCCCCAGGATGAAGCCCCGCCCCAGTTGGCATAGTAGGTCGTGCCCACTTTTATGATGAACTTCTTGGTCGGGGAGCAGTAATACACTTCCCCGCTCTGGGTGGTTGATGTCGTCGATATGGTCGGCTTGGTCGACAGGAATCCGGCGAACTCCAGCACGTCGTCGACGAAAGAGGGCAGCTGGGAGGTCGGGATTTTCATGTTTACGTCGAGCGAAGCCACGCCGTTTGGCACCCCTTTGCCGTTGCCGACCTTAGCCTTGATCATTTCGGCAACTTCGTCGGTTGTGGGAAGCTCGCCCACTACGCTG
>Ga0137298_11660_pt1 | contig 11024 bp, 9 predicted proteins | sample RamsorincwithD2O_2_FD_97182 | JGI IMG/M metagenome (GOLD analysis project Ga0137298, IMG submission 97182) | Mouse cecal microbial communities from Vienna, Austria - Glucosamine amended with D2O | ecosystem: Host-associated > Mammals > Digestive system > Large intestine > Cecum | place: Austria...
TTTTGTCGGCAAGTTGTTTGATTGCCAGTTCAATGCTGCCGAGTTTTTCGGCAAGGGCAAGCACCTCCATCTTTTCGGTTTCCTCCGTTGTGAACGTCAAATATTCCTCCGCACTAACTTCGGTAGCATAGACCGCCGATTGCGTACCGCCAAGTCCAATCCAAACCTCCTTATACAATCGGCTCGGATTGTTCGCCATGTTGATGGAGAGTATTTGCCCCCGTTCTTTATCCGTCAGACCCAGCAAGTCCTGAATCGCGTCGAACTTGTTCATGTACTTGCGTTGGTCTAACAAGATTTTACAGTCGGAGTTGTTGATGATACTTTCCTTCACCACAGGTGATGAGATTATATCATCCACCTCTTGGGTAACGACAATGGCTTCTCCGAAATACTTACGGACGGTCTTGTAAAGATACCGCATATACTCCGCCATATTATTGGAAGCCAGAGCCTTCCAAGCCTCCTCCACAATCAATTGTTTCCGGACACCTTTCAGGCGGCGCATCTTGTTGATAAACATCAATAGTTGATAGGACATGAAACGACAAACGAAGCAACTGTTTATTTGTTAGCACTTTATGTCTTTTAGTGGCATAACGGTAAGACAGGGTAAAATGCCAAGAACAGACAGAAATAGTCACCATTCCGTTACCAAGTCATTACCTACTTTTCGTTAGGAGCGACAAGGCAGAACAGTGGTTTTCATAGCTGATTGACAGAGCCGAAAGAAACGTTTCTTCATTCGTCCGTAGATGGCTTTCTTTGGCTACTGCTTCCATTCTTCAAGTAACTCACTTAAGTAATAATTTTGTAACTAATTAAAAGTGAGCGTATGAAAGAAGAATTAAAGGTGTTGTTCTACCTGAAAAAGAATCAAGTAAATGCCAGCGGGCTATGTTCCGTAATGGGGCGTATCACCATCGGGCAATCGATGGCACAGTTTTCGGCAAAGGTAGAAGCCGAGCCATCAAAATGGGATGCCAAAGCAGGGCGAATGGTTGGAAAGAGTAGTCACGCTTTACAGGTAAACCGCCAGATTGATAAAATCAATCTAAGCATTCACGCCCGTTACAAAGAGTATCTAACTAATCGGGGAAATGTGACAGCCGAAGAACTGAAAAACGCATTTCAAGGTATCGCCTCCACACATGAAACCCTACTGAAAGTATTTGCTGAACACAACGAAGTTTACGGTAAACGTGTTGGAATAGACAGAGTGAAAAGAACCTACAAAGGCTATTGTAACGCCTACAGTCATTTGGCTGACTTCCTGCAAAAGAAATACCATGTTCGGGATATGTCATTTAATCAACTCACATTCTCTTTTATAAAAGCCTATGACTTCTATCTGCGGGTGGATTTGAAAATGAAACCGAATACTATATTGGGTTATATTATCCCATTCAGAAAAATAGTCCGCATTGCTCTCAACAAAGGATTTATTACCCGTGACCCATTTACGGAGTACAAACCTGAACGGGGACAGAGTGAACACCGTACCCTAACGAGCGAGGAACTACAAAAGATAATGAATGCTACATTTGATTCTCCGAACCGTGCATTCATCCGTGACCTTTTTGTCTTTTCTTCTTTCTGTGGACTGGCATTTGCCGACTTGCGGAGATTGACTGAAAAGGAACTTATAACGACAGAAGACGGAAAACAATGGATTGTGATTGCACGAAAAAAAACGGGTACGGTTTCCCGTGTCCGGTTGTTGGATATTCCCCTGCAAATTATCGAGAAATACAAAAAAGACAGGGTTTCTGAAAAAATATTCTGTGTTCCCGGATATTCCACTGTTGATATTAACCTTAAACGTATTGCCGAAATATGCGGAATTGAAAAGACGCTCACCTACCACATGAGCCGTCATACTTTCGCTTCGGAATTGTGTCTCTCGCAAGGCGTACCTATTGAAACAGTCAGCCGGATGTTGGGACATAAGGACATACACACCACTCAAATTTATGCAACTGTTTCTACTCACAAAATAAGTGCGGATATGAAACAATTATCTGAACGGATGGCAGGTAAATTCTCTTTAGTTAAACAACAAAAATCATAATAACATCATGCGTAGTACATTCAAATACCTGTTTTATATCAACAGGAACAAAACAAAGAAGAACGGGTTTTGTCCCGTAATGGGGCGTATAACGTTGGACGGGGAAATCGCTCAATTCAGCACAGGATTGGAAACCAATCCTGACTTGTGGGACGCTAAAACGGGGCGTTCAATGGGGAGAACTGCATATGAAGCAGGTGTGAATAGAGAACTAAGAAGCCTTTCGGCTTCCATTGAGAAGCACTACGCCTGTATCGTAGAGAAAGATGGCTACGTCACAGCCGAACGGGTTAAAAATGCAGTTATGAATATAGCCCAAGAACCTACCACGCTACTAAAGGAATTGGACGAAGCAACCGAAGAAATACGAAAAAGCATAGGCATAAACCATACGATTGCCACCTATCGTGCGTATGTAAATGCTCATTTGAACCTATCCCGTTTCATACGTGATAAGTACGGCAAAAGTGATATACTGTTTTCTGCTTTGGAATACTCATTTATTGAGAATTACGATATGTATCTGAAAATAGAGCATAAAATGACAGCGGGTAGTGTGATGCAACATATTATTTTTCTTAAGAAGTTAGTAAAACGAGCCATGAACAAAGGAGTTATATCACGTAATCCATTTTTTGGTTATGTTCCCGACCAACCTAAAACATCTCGCAAATGGTTATCCTGTGAAGAAATAGAAAAGGTAATGACCACCCCGATAGAGCATCCCAGCGTGGCATTTGTACGGGATATGTTTGTTTTCGGATGCTGGACGGGCTTATCGTACTCGGACATCAAAAATTTGCAAGATATAAATATCGTGACAGATAGCGAGGGGAACCAATGGATAGATATTAAACGACAGAAAACGGGCAGTCGGTCATTGATTCCGCTATTGGATATTCCGAAAGAAATCATCAAGAAGTATAAAGGTACTGGCGAAAAGGGAAAGATATTCAAGATGTTGTGTATGAACGTTGTTTGTCAATACACCAAACGCATTGGTAAACTCTGCGGATTGGGGCATAAGCTCACCTTCCATCAAAGCCGTCATTCATTCGGAACGTCCATTTGTCTGACACAAGGCGTTCCAATAGAAACACTTAGTCAAATGATGGGACACCGAAATATCAAAACTACCCAAATTTACGCAGAGATAACAGGGGCTAAGATAGAGGAAGATATGCAACGGTTATCTGAAAAAATTGAGAATAAATACCAGTTGGCAGAAACCTAACATCATTTCTAAACCGCTCTTACACACTTGTAGGGCGGTTTGTTTTTTTGCACACATATTCAAACCAATATTTTTTTCCTTTTTTTCTCTGATAAGCATTGACTATATGGAGAGAATAAATAAGGCAACACTTTTGATAAATTTACTCTTTTTCGGCACGAAAAAGGAAGAAATTTATCAAAACCCGTAGGGCTCGGTGTTGCTGTTTTATTCTTGGAATATACCTTTGTGTTCAGAGAAAGAAAGGATTAATTAAGATTATTCCATTGAAAAATAAGAAATTAGATTGCTTACGACTATTGCGAAGTTTTCGCCATCTATGGAATAAAAGCCTAATTTCTTGGCTAACATGCCGCTTTTAGAGTTGGTACATTCAATGCCAATATGATTAAAGCCGTATTTTCGGGCGACTTCTGTCAGAAATCGAAGAAAGTGCGTTCCGTGTCCTATCCGCTCTTTACTGAACCCCAATCGGGCGATGATAAGACAATCAGGTGGGAATAGGCTTTCAACCTTTCTGACACGCAAATACAGGTCTATACGGCTGTTTCTTCGGGTGGCGATAACATTGTCTATCGTCAGACAGACAAGTGATTTACGATACTTGAAACGCTCCATCAGGTAGCGGTCTATATCATTTCTTAGTTCTTCATATTCAATCATCGCCTTATCCCTTTCTTCCTTTTCTTTTTGAGTTTCTTTGTCTGTAATTCCTCTGCCAATGCTGCATCATAATTATTGCTATCTCCCAATGAGAAGATAGATAATAGAGAATCACCACTACCGCTATTTTGCTGATTGTAAGACTGTTTATTATCCGCGTTGCTATCAAGATTGCGAGAAATCATGTTTTCTTTTTCACCGGATTGGAATATTTCTTTTTTATTTTCGCCAGTAAAATATTGTTTTGCCTCTTTCAACTCCTGCTCTTGCATTTTCAATTTATCGTCTATGCTACCGTTCTTCATGGTATTGGTATACTCAAAGGATTCTGACAATTGGCGGTTGTAGCCGAACAGTTTATCAAATCCCTGCTCTGCCTGTAGGAATAGGTTTACACGGTCAAAACATCCGGTTACCGTTCCTTTTTTGGTGTTCTTATGGTTGGTAAGCGGTGATAGTTTCTTTTTATTCGATTGGTCTTTCCGGCTCACAATCAAATGACAGTGCATATTTAGCTCGTTGTCGGAACGGTTGCGGTCAAAATGAATCTTACCGTAAAACTTTATATCTGCTTCGGATAGTCCTTTGTTGAAGTTCTTGGCATATTCAGGGATAAATACTTCCCGAATATACCGTTTCATGGCTTCGGCTTTCTCCTGTTCGGTGTTCCCCATTACCCGAAGTTCGTTTTCCGATGGGCTGACATGGATAGCGAAAAACTTAGCATCCGTTTTCAGTAATTGCCCGATATTGCTGTCTATATCCTTAATAACCTTTGATTTGTAGATATTATCATCCGTCAGGTCGAAAAAGCCATCGGTATAGATTCCTTTCTCCATCCGCTCCAAATCCTCATGCTCGCAATATGAAACTAATTGTCGGCTACTTCCTGCATTGTTGTATGTTCCGCCCGATGATGGGGCAAAATCTATGTGCATGGCTCTATGTATTTATTAGGTTGGTAATTTCAGCCTTTAGGCTATCTTTCTTCTTGCTATCCATCACACCGCAAGCGGAAAGTTCCGAATAGAGTTGTATCAGTTGAAGCAACTTCTTATAATCCCGTTGGTGTATCTGATACAGGGCGGTAAGTTGTTTCCCCTGCTGGTTGATTACATCAGCGTGCTTGCCGAATTGTTCACTTACCTTTTGTAATACGGCTGTTTGTTTCCCCTGACTGGATTCCAATTGCGAAAGAATAAGCGTTTCCAATGTCTTGCCAATACCATCAAACCGAACTGCAATAGAATTAGCGGTTCGTATCATGGGATTTAGTTGTTCTTCCTCGTAGTGTCGGATGAAACGGATTATATCATCCTGCCTTTTGTTTATCTTCGCCAGTTCCGATTTTACGGATTCCGGTGCTTCCGATGGGTTGATACACGCTTTATCAATATAGACAAATGCCAACCGGACTATTTCACCCTTTTTCAGCGAATAGCGTTTGCAGAGTTTATCTATCAACTTTCCCGTCTGTCGGTCTATCCCGATAGTGGTAAGCGTGGATATATTACTGGTCTTATCCATGATTATAAGTTTTTTATAAAGAAATCAACATTCATTCGGTTGATTATAAGCAAAATACATTTTCGGCTTATAATCACTGTTATAAACGGTTACGAACGTAACCTATTAAAGCCGAAGGCTTTGCCCCGCAGGGCAAGAGGGAAGAACAGGACTTGTCCAGTTCCCTCTTGCTTCATTTAGCGAAACGAGCCGAGCCACAGGGCAAGGCGGTTTCTGCTAAATGGGGAGTGGTGGCACTTTACAGGATGAGTAAATTACCCACCTTGTTTTGCATCGGTTTGCGTATCGAGTTGATTTTCCTTTTTGAACCGTTCATAAGTCTTACAATCGGCATTTTCCTGTACAAATGCACGAATATCCGACGCACGATAATAGGTCTTATGGCTAATCATAAAGAAAGGGAGCTTGCCACTTGCCCGATACCGTTGCAAGGTTCGGAAAGATACTTTCAACAGGAAAGCTAAATCCTGATTGTCGAGTATCTTCTCATTCTCATCGAATACGGTATCGGTATTGATAAGAGATTTCAGGTCTTGCCCGATTTCAGATAGTTTCGTGGATAACTTCGCCATCCACTTCTCAAAGTTTTCGTTGTCTATATACATTTTGCTTCATTGTTTTAGTTGAACATTAAGATTACCAATCGATTGATGAAGCAAAGTTCGGCAAATGGACGCAAACAAATTAGGGGAGTAGATATACTACACCCCTAATAATTGTTGATAAGTTACTGATTTACAAATAGCCTTTCTTTTCACTTTCCTCGGAAATGGCTTTCCGAAGTATATCCAAAAACTCGGTGCGTTTGTTGGCTTTCCGGCAAATTACATTCTCATGCTTTTTGTGGATGTCTCCCAATTTTATATTGAAGAGACATTCAAAGGCTCGTCCGATTTCTGTCAGTGGTGATTTTGTTCCGTTGTGGGTTACAACTCTTTCGGATAGAAACAATCCGCTAACCATTTCCATCACTTCAATGAGATTAGTTTTATCCGTTAGATAAAGCGGCGATTGCCATGCGGTTTCTATCCTGATAAAGTATTTCGGAAACTCCATTTGCTTATGGATTAGCTCTAACTCTTTTTGAACGAAAGATAATACTTTGTCAGAATAGGCAATTTTCAATACATCTTTTTTCGCCCCATAAGAAACCTCTAAAGATTTCACCGTTTCAATCTCTATATGAATCAAATTGAGGGTACGAATGCGTTTCATATTATCAGTCTCAGAATCTAAATAGAAGATTAATCTTTCCACAAACTCTCTATATGCATCTTTGATTTGCGGTTCAAGGTCACTTTCTGTATCGGAAGCTGATAAGAACTTGAATAGCTTTGTTTCCAGAATATCCCACATAGATAAATCGTTGTTAGGATTAAACACTCTTATTGAACCATCCGCCTTTTTTCATATAAACATAAGACATCAGCAACAACATTAGCACGTATATTTGCTCGGAAGTCCAATATAGAGCAAGTGGAATATTTGGAAATTGGGACAAAGCAAATAGATATGACAGGTAGATAATAATATTTATCATCTGAAACACAAAAACTATCTTCGTATTACCTGTGCCAATTACTGTATTACAATATATATAAGCTGGCACGGAGATAATAAACGTAGAAAGCATTACACAGAATGGATAAAATGCTGTCTGAACAACTATTTTATCATTTGTGAACAACCCTAAAAGGCTCCCCGAAAAAGCAAAAGACAACAAAATCAGTGAAATACCTATTGCATAAGTTAGCAATATGATGCGACGGGAAAGTGGCATTACACCTGAAATTTGTTTTGCCCCGATAAGGTTACTAACCAGTGAAATAGCAGTAGTGGCAAATGAATTGACAATCACAAAAAAGAGCATTGAGATACTTCTTACTACGTTTGCTGCTGCAAGTTCGCTTTCTCCTAAATGTTCAATTGCCACAAAGAATAAAAACCAAGGAGTGATGCAAAAAAACGAACGTACCATCGTCCAAACAGAAATATTTAAGAGGTGAAGTGACAGTCCTAAGTCAAAACTTGCACGTAATCCATACCGTTTCCTGTCTACACGCTTCCACATGTATAGAATCAAGAATAGCAATCCTACAAACTCTGCAAGTGATGAACCTATAGCAGCCCCACTAATACCCAATTTAGGGAAACCCGCATTTCCGAATATTAGTACGTAGTTAAATAGGATATTACAGATTACCATAATAATAGAGTTGGCTGTAAGAATTTTGGTATTGGTTGTTCCAATGAAGAAAGCCCGAATTGCCAATAAAGGAAATGCAAACAGATAACTGTAATCTCGCCATTCCATATATTTCATGGTGGCTTGATAGACACTATCAGACGAGATCGTCATGCGAAGTAACACAGAGGAAAACTGTTTGGATAATATGAAACTGATAACGGCAAAAACAGACAAGAAAATCAATCCCTGATAAAATACTCTGCCGACATCCGCATATCGCCCTTCACCGTTTCGCCTTGCAATAACAACTTGTGCTCCAAGGCTGAACCCAAAGCCGAGCATATAAATGGCTGTGTAATACATTGTAGCCAGTGCCGATGCTCCTAAATCTATCTGACTGACATGACCAAGAAAAATGGAATCTGTGAAATTAATCAATTGCTCCATGAGCAGGCTCACCATTATAGGCAAGTTGATGAGCCAAATTTGTTTATATGTATAATTCATTATTCAACTTAATATAACATGACCGTTAAACACTACTTTTTGCAGTGCCATAAATCATAATCAGAAATGTAATTGAGAAAACTCTGCGTTTAGAATAGGGTATAAAAATATAGGTCGAAGATTTATTAGCTCTCCGACCGCCCTGAAGCATTTAAGCTATATACAGAGTTGCCATTTCATAAGTTGAACGATATATTAACTTGTTGAATGCAAAGATATATATTTTCAGAGAAATAGAACTATGTAACTGGATTTTTATTACCTTTGCGGTGATTTAAAGAGTTATTTGAAATGATGGAAAAATACAGCAGACTAAAGTAGTTCGCTCGTTTCTTATCCATTCCCTATTTCAGTTTTCCGTTTTGTAAAACACTGACAATCAATTATATATCTCAAGATGTTATAGTAGAAGCAAAAGTATGCCTTCTTGTGTGGAAGGTGATATTCTTATTTATCCCGCACAAATCTCCAATTTCTTTCAAATACGAATTTAATTTTAGATTGGTCAATACGGGTAACAATTCTCCTTTGGGCAATTGTCCCTCATACTTTTTCAATATAGCTAATGGCACTTTCAGAAGTGGAACATTCACCGGAGTATCTGTTTTTTGACGATGTTTCATAATCCACGGCTTACCATCAAAAGAAATACTAATTTCACTCGCTTTTAACGTTTTCAGATCAATATACGCCAAGCCCGTAAAACATGAAAAAATGAAAACATCCCGCACCTGTTCCAATCGTTTCGTGGGAAACTTCTTCTTCATTATTTTTTGCAGTTCCGCATCCGTCAAATACCCTCTATCCACACGCTTCAAACGAATTTTATAATTCACGAATGGATCAGTAAAAATCCAGCCATTATTTTTCGCCATAATCACAATCATCCGGAAAGTCTGCATAAATTTAGCAGTTGTATTTTCATTACATAGACTAACGGTACGTAAATACGTCTCAAAGTCCGTGATGAACATATGATTAATCTCTTTCAGAGCAATATCCGTAATATTATACTTAGCCTTCATAAATTCCTCCATCCTACGATAACACCTATCATACTTAGCTAATGTAGCTGCAGTCTTACTAATACCTACTAACTTTTGTGCATCATCATTATGCTTTCTGAATAATTCCAATAGTGTTTGTTGTTTAATAGTATATCCTAGGAAAGCATTTCTTACTTTCTCCGCAGTAACAAATGATTCATGCATTTCAATATCACGATAGTGATTTTTCAGGGAAGTACGTATATCTTCCAACAAATCATTCAACTGACGTGCCTTTACGGAGTTACCTGCCGCTTTACCTTGCTTAACGTCCCATGCCTTAGGATCAATATTCAATTTAGAGCTAAATTGAGATACCTCACCACTTACTGTCAGTCTGACCATTATGCAGACTGTACCATCTTTGTTCACTTGATTTTTTCTAATGTAGAAAAGAATCTTAAAAGTACTTTTGCTCATATACGTTGTTCTTTTTATGTCCGTTACAATAGGAATCTTACTTCCCGTTGCAAAGGAACGATTATCAATTCGTGTATGAACAGACACCTAAGAGACAACTAACGACAAATCAGCGACTTACAGTTAAAATCGTTACTATTTTTATTGGCTGATTTTCAGTAACGATTTAGTAACACTACTTTGTCCAAACAGGGCATTTTCATGTCTTTCACTTGTCCAAGCACAAACATAAAAAAGTCCCGTAAAACCTTGATTTTACGGGACTTGTCTTTGCTTTTCCGTCATTTGTCTTTGACGTTTCGCGGAGAAAGAGGGATTCGAACCCCCGGAACCTCTCGGTTCAACGGTTTTCAAGACCGCCGCAATCGACCACTCTGCCATCTCTCCAGTATGTTTTTACAATCATTTTTTTGATTGCGGTGCAAAGGTAGGGATTATTTTTGAATAACCAAGTTTTGGGGTGGATATTTTTCTTTTCACTCTATTCTTTTTCTTTTAACCATTGGGAATAAACGTTTGTGTGTTTTTATTGTTTATTTTTGTAAGTGGTAATAATTAAATAGTAATAAGTTTTATATGAGAAGTTTGAAAAGTCTATTGATGGTTGCGGTCGCGCTGATCTTGGTTAGTTGCTCCATGTCCGCTAAACCGGAAAAAAATGAAACGGAAAAGGCATCAGTACAGGGGGAAGTGATTGCTTTGAACTTCTATGCAGACTGGTGCGGTCCCTGCAAGAAAGTATCTCCGATTCTGAAAGAACTGGCTGCGCAGTACAAGGACGATATCGTTATTTATAAGATAAATGTAGATAATGAAAAGGAGTTGGCCTCGGCATTCGGTATACAGAGTATCCCGACATTACTGTTCATTCCTAAGACAGGTAAACCCCAGATCGCTCAGGGAGCTTTATCGAAAGAACAGTTTGTGGAGCAAATAGACAATTTCTTATTGAAAAAATAAAGTCTTTATATATTCCTGTTAGAAATGTTGCAATTTGGAACGCCTGATTCTTTTGTGGGATCGGGCGTTTGTTTTTTTTGCAAAGAACTGCCGGATAGGAGGTAGGGGCAATAAAAAAGAGGACACCTTTGTGGGATGTCCTCTTCTTATTTTGGCAAAGCCCGAATTATTCAGCGCTTTCTGCTGCAGGAGCTTCTTCTGCCGGAGCGGCAGCAGCTGCTTCTTCAGCTTGCTTAGCAGCTTCAGCGGCTGCCAATTCTGCTTTCTTTTTAGCTACGATTTCTGCTTTTGCCTTGTTTGCTTCTTTTTCTGCTTCCAGACGAGCTTTTTCTGCTGCTTTTGCAGCTTCGCTATCTTTGTCCTTTACAGCCTGAACAGAAGCTTGTTTGTTTTTCAACCAAGCCTGAA
>Ga0137298_11665_pt1 | contig 10998 bp, 7 predicted proteins | sample RamsorincwithD2O_2_FD_97182 | JGI IMG/M metagenome (GOLD analysis project Ga0137298, IMG submission 97182) | Mouse cecal microbial communities from Vienna, Austria - Glucosamine amended with D2O | ecosystem: Host-associated > Mammals > Digestive system > Large intestine > Cecum | place: Austria...
TACCAAATGTTCGGGCAAATAATATTAAAAGTCTGTTCAAGCAACCACTACCAGAACGGACTTTCAACACTCAACAAAACATACTTACCATTACCGTGACCTGACTTCCCGTTTCATGAAGTATGACATACGAAAGGACAAAACAGATAACAGTAGCTTCAATCAGTCCGGTGAGTTGCAGCCCCCCCAAAAAAAGGCCTCTGTCCCAATGGCAGCGGGCTAGAACCACTTTATCACTTTACTCTGAATGATTATACCGACGTGTGGTCGTAATAGTTCCTATTCCCGGATACTTTTCCGCCAAATAATCAAAGGCACGACGGGGAAGAAAACCTGCAATTTGAACGAAGATATATTTGCCCCGATTCATTGTTTTGAGTTTTTGAACAAAGCTAAAACAACTTTTCAACTCAAATCGTCACGCCCCAAAAAGAGAGGTAATTATGCGATTATCAAGGAAATCTCCACTTTTGGATACAACAGCACAGGAAAAAAAACAAGGAGTTTCTCATGATACCGATTGACAACGCGTTCGGGTCAAAATGGTAACTGCCGGATATATCAGCATGTCATCGTTCGAAATACCCAAACACCCAATTTCACATTTTTACGCTGAATATATAATAAAAGTAACCTATATGTAACAGCAATCTGAAAGTTATTATTTAAATTTGCAACGTTTTTTAATAGTTTAATCAAATTAATTAAAATCTCATGGCAAAAAGAATGCGATTCATTCTTTCCACAATTATGGTGATAGTTGCAATGACAGCCAAGGCTCAGGTAACTACCGCCTCATTAAGTGGAAAGGTAACAGACCCAACCAAGGAAGCCATTATCGGTGCAACAGTTCAGGCTATACACGAGCCTTCTGGAACACGATATGGCGCAATTACGAACATTGATGGTCGTTATACCATTCAAGGTATGCGAGCAGGCGGACCTTACAGTGTGGAAGTTTCTTACATCGGTTACCAAACAATGATGTTTAAGGATGTGACCCTTCAATTAGGTGAAGTCTACAATTTGAATGTACAGATGCAAGAATCATCTGAACTTCTTGACGAAGTAATCGTTACAGCTCAAAAGACTAAATTCGCTTCCGAGAAGACTGGAGCGACAACCAACATTTCCAATACACAGATTGCCAACATGCCTTCTATAAGCCGCAGCATTACCGACTATTCCCGTTTGTCTGCTTACGGTGGCAATGGTATGTCGTTTGCTGGATCTGACGGCCGTACTGCCAACTTCACAATCGATGGTGCCAATTTCAACAATAACTTCGGTTTGAGTTCTAACCTACCTGGTGGTGGCAATCCCGTCTCTATCGAGGCAATTGACGAAATTCAGATTGTCATCTCTCCGTTTGACGTACGCCAGACCAACTTCATTGGTGGCGGTATCAATGCCATTACCAAATCTGGTACTAACACTTATAAGGGTACAGCTTATGTTTATCACCAAAATGAAAACATGCGCGGTGACGCCATTGACCGTGAAGCAATTTCCGGTGCTCGCGAGAAAGACCAGTCTACTACATACGGCTTTACTATCGGTGGTCCAATAATCAAGGACAAGCTCTTCTTCTTTGCAAACGGCGAGATGCGGAACACTCCGGCAATCGCCAATCGTTGGCGTGCCTCCGAAGACGGAGTTGCCAATGCAGATGCTTACATCTCACGTGCAACTGTTGCCGATTTGCAGACAGTATCCGACATAGCAAAAGAAAAATATGGCTATGACACCGGTTCGTTCAGCAGCTTCCCTTCTGACAATAAGAATACTAAATTATTGGCACGTATAGACTGGAACATCAACAACAACCATCACTTGGCTTTGCGTTATAACTATACCAAGAATATCATATGGAATAGTCCTAACTCTTCCTCTATGGACGGTGGTACTCGCATGTCGGGTGGTCGTACTTCACAGTATGCCATGTCGTATGCCAACTCCATGTATTCAATGGACAACCTGGTACATTCAGTGTCTTTCGACCTTAACAGCCGCTTCTCCGCTGCCTTGTCCAACCAGTTTTTGGCAACATTCTCTAAGTTGGATGACGTACGTGGTACCAATTCCAGCATTTTCCCGTTTGTCGATATCTTGAAAGACAATCAGAACTACATTTCTTTTGGTGAAGAACTTTTCACTTACAATAACGCAGTCCACAACACAGTATGGAACATTAAGGACGATGTAACTTACTATGCCGGCAATCATAAAATCATGGTTGGCTTGAACTATGAGCATCAAATGGCCGACAACCAGTATCTACGTAACGGTACAGGATATTACCGCTATACCAGCCTGGATGACTTTATTCAAGGAGCTGCTCCGGAAATTGTATGTTTGACTTATGGCTATAACGGTGAAAACGAACCTGCATCACGTGTTCAGTACAATAAATTGGGCTTCTACTTGCAAGACGAATGGAACGTACGCTCTGATTTCAAGGTTACAGCAGGAGTACGCTTCGATGGACTCTTCTTTGATAATAGTGACTTGATGACCAACAATGCTATTCTCAATCTCGACTACAACGGTCGTCATATCGATACCGGCAAATGGCCAGGAAGCTCATTGACAGTATCTCCTCGTGTAGGTTTTACTTGGGATATTTTGGGAGACAACACTTTGAAGCTGCGTGGTGGTAGCGGTTTGTTCTCCGGACGTCTGCCTTTGGTATTCTTTACCAATATGCCTACCAATGGCGGTATGATTCAATATCAGGCACAGATTAATGCCAAGAATGCAGCAGACAAAGGTTTCACTATGGATGAATTCAAAGGTGGAATCCTTGGTACAGAAGCTCTGAAACAAAAGCTTTATGATTTGGGGTATCCTAAGACAATCACACCGGAGGACGGTACAGTTCCTTCAAGCATTTGCGGTGTCGATCCCGACTTTAAAATGCCACAGGTCTGGAAGTCTTCAATTGCTGTAGATTATACAGTACCCGTATCATTCCCATTGAACGTAACGGTAGAGGGAATCTACAACAAGACTCTAAATGCCGCCATGTTGAGAGACTGGAGCCAGAAAGACGTAAACGGCTTTACACGCTTCAATGGTGCTGATAACCGTCCTGTATTCCCGTCCGACGCTACTTATACGAACGAAGCCGGCAAGAGTCTGCCAAGTGCTTACATGCTTGAGAATACAAGTCGTGGTTATGGATGGTCGACCAGCATTACCGTGAACGCAACGCCTGCCAAATGGATTAACTTGATGGCTGCTTATACGCATACAGTATCCAAAGAGGTGACTTCACTTCCGGGTTCCAATGCGTCATCAGTACTCAACTACCTTTCTACATACGAAGGTGTCAACAACTTCCGTTTGCACAATGGCCTTAACGTTACTCCCGACCGTTTCATTGCAAGTGCCACTATCAACGACAAGAGTGGCAACCACTATAGTTTTATTTACGAAACTTGGCGTGGCGGTTACAATTACTCTTACATGCTTGCCAACGACATGAATGGTGACGGTTATAATTACGATGCTATTTATATTCCTACAGACAAGCAAGTTGCCGATGGTTCATTCCGTTTCGTCAGCGAGGATGACAAGACACGCTTCATGGATTATGTACACAACAACTCATACCTTAAGAATAATCAGGGTAAATATGCTGAACCTAACAGCCTTTATTCTCCTTGGGTACACCGTATAGATTTCTCTTATAAGCACGATTTCAACTTAAATGTACGTGGTGCCAAGCACAAATTGCAGTTGAGCTTTGACATGAAGAACGTGCTTAACTTCTTCAATTCAAGCTGGGGAGTAAGTAAGCATTTGAATCCTGCTATCGGTAACGAAGCCCGTATCTTGAAGTATGAAGGTGTAGACGCTGAAGGTTTTGCTACATTCTCAACTCCGACGTCTATAAATGGCAACACCAAGACTTGGACTCTCAACCATGCTATCGGTCAGTGCTGGTATGCTTCTATCGGTATTAAGTATTGTTTTAACTGATTATCAAATTAAGAATAATTGAAGAAAATGAAAAAACATCTATTTATAGTACTTGCTGCTGTGATTTCTCTTTTCTCAAGCTGCGCTGAAGATGATGCAGCAATAGGCTTGTCAGGATTGAAAGTTTCACAGTCGTATATTGCGCTGCCGATTGAAGGAGGTAGCACCGACATTACAATTGAATCGAAGTCCGAATGGATTATCACAGGTAACGACAAGGCCGATTGGCTTACCATCTCTACTACTCAAGGTCTTCAAGGCGAAAGCAAAATCACATTCTCTGCTGATGAAGCTGTGGATGGCCGTTCAGTGGAACTGAAGCTGAGCAGTGCCAATGAAACTCAGAACTTGACTATCATGCAAGGCTTGCCAGTCATTTCGGAAGCTACTTGTGCCGAGGTAATAGCCGGTCCCGAAAAGAAGATTTATAAAGTGACCGGTGTTGTTTCAAATATTTCCAACACCGTTTACGGCAACTGGAATATTGTGGATGCCACCGGTAAGGTTTACGTCTATGGTACTTTGGATGCCAAAGGCAATGAGAAGAATTTTGCCAGCCTTGGTCTGGAAGAAGGTGATGAAGTAACAATACAAGGTCCCAAAGAAAGCTACCAAGGTACTCCTCAGCTTAAAAATGTTACTGTGCTCAAGATTAACAAATCGCTCATCAAGGTCGACTCTGTCTACAATGATGTACTTCCGGTTGAGGGTGGTATCTTCGAAGCATACATTATAACCAAAGGTGACGGCGTTTCTGTAGAAATTCCTGAGGATGCCAAAGAATGGTTGTCTATTGTCTCTATCGACCAGAACGGTACAGATGCTTGCGTGAAGTTCCAGGCTGCCCGAAACGAAGGTGGTGACCGTTCAACCAGCATTACATTCCGCACTACTGACGGTAAGAAAGATTACACAAGCAAGACTGAACTCTCACAGAAGGGCGCTATTGTGGAAGCTACTGTTGCTGAATTCATTGCCGCCGAGGTTGGTGCTACACAATACCGCATTAGTGGTGTAGTAACCAAGATTGCTAATGAAAAATATGGTAATATCTACATCAAGGATTTCTCGGGTGATGTATATATCTATGGTATCAAAGATTTTGCTGATTCTAATATCAAGGAAGGTGATATTGTAACTCTCGTTGGTCCACGTGCCGAATACAAAGGTACTCCGCAGATGACCAATGCCGTTGCAGAGGACGTGAAGAGTGTAAAAGCAGTTACTGTTGCCGAATTCCTTGAAAAAGAAGAAAGTACTTCACAATATTACCAGTTGACCGGTACTGTATCAAATATCGCAAATACCGTTTATGGTAATTTTGATATTACAGATGAAAGCGGCAAAGTATATGTTTATGGTCTTCTTACAGGCTGGAATGGCGCAAGCAAACAGTTCGAATCACTGGGTATTGTTGAAGGTGATAAGATTACTATATGCGGTGTTCGTGCCAGCTACAGAGATTCCGATCAAGTGGGAAGCGGATTCTTCATTTCTAAAGTGACTGAATAAAGAATTTTGTATCATACAGTAAATCCGCAATGTCATCTACATACACAGTGATGGCAGTGCGGATTTCTTTTAATAATTATATGTCATGAATAAAAGATATTACAATCTGATTTTAGCGATTTGCTTGTTGCTGCCATTGTTCTGTGGATGTAGTTCAGATGATTCTTCAGAAATGAGCGAACATCCCACTATCAATGACATCCAACTCACCGAACAGGGTTCCAAGCGTGAAGTACTATATGCTATTGATGGCGGCAAAGGCTTAACATTGGATGAATCAATCCGTTCTCAAATCAATATTGCAGCAAATAAGACTATTTCCGGTAACGGATTCACCTTTTCAGAAGAATTTGATACTAATGACCTATCGTCACTTCCCGATTACTCCACCATAAAGCAATGGAGTGACAAGGCTGTGGCAAAAGCAAAAACTTCTTATTGGGTACGCTATCAGCTTCCTTCACAAGTTGCCATGTTCAAGCTCCGCATCGCATACATTGATGGAATAAATGTAGGAGTGGAACACAATGCAGCCCAAAGAATTGTGATAGAAAACAAAAATATGAATATATCCACCCAAGGACAAAATTATGTGACAGAATACGAAATACCACATCTTATGGAGGGTAATATCTACGTGGAGCATGAAGTTACAGTCGGTGGCAACAAGGTGCTTAACTATGCAATGGAATGGAACGACCACATGAAACATTCTCGCTGGGTGGCCTATAGCTACGATGCCATTACAGGTGCAAAAAATGTAACCAGAAGTGATGATGCCTGGGCAGTAGACCCATTGCTACCGGAGAGCATGAGGGTTGACAACAGCTGGCATACCAATGATGGGTTCGACCGAGGACATCTCTGTGCCTCCGATGACCGTTCTTTTTCTACAGAAGCCAATAAGCAGACTTTCTACTTCAGCAACATGAGCCCACAACTCAACTCATTTAATAGCGGTTACTGGGTTACCTTCGAGCAGTTACTCAATTCATGGGCGCGCAAAGGCAATGTCTTTGGAAGTACATACGACAAAATCTATGTGGCAAAAGGCGGAACGCTCGACAAGCTTTTGACCGATTATAAGGGAACTAAGGCAGGAGGAGATGGAGTGATGCCTGCTACAGACTCAAAGGGGTTCACATCAAAAGGATTGCCTGTTCCGCAATATTACTTCATCGCCATATTAGCTCATCGTGCCAATCAGCTTGTCGACATAGCTACATCATATCAGGCCATCGGTTTTTGGGTGGAACATCGTGATGATTACGGCTATACTCTCGAACATCCGCTGAATAGGAATGACGCCCAAGCAAAAGCCATCAGCATTGATGAACTTGAAAAAAAGACAGGCATAGACTTCTTCTGCAATCTTCCCGATTATATTGAGGATGAAGTGGAAAGTAGCTATAATGTCGACGATTGGACCTGGTAGTATCATGTGTTATCCACAAAGAAATATTCGTGAATCCAAACATAAACAACGATATTACAGCATTACTTTATCGGCATTAAAGTGATACTTTATCGGTATCACAGCGATACTTTATTTCAAATAAATATAAAGTAGGAACATTCGGTAAATGTCCCTAAAACGTAAGATGGCATATAAAGTGATAGAATATAATCACTTTATATGCCATTGTTATTGTCCTTTTTCTGGGTCACTCGTAAATTCTAGTGGGGTTATGCATAAATTTTAGTTAGTCTATACAAGAAAAACGGTATATCTATAACTCCTCTAAGTTGTGCTCTGAACTGTTTTATTTTCGCGTTAAACGATTCTGCTGCCGCATTTGATGCCCTATGAATATAGAAGTTTAATATTTCCTCGCTTCTGTCGTATAATGTAGCTGCTATGGTGTTAAACGAGTCAAACCCTGATTGCTCTACTTCCTGATACCACTTCGCCAAATTGGTTCTTGCTCCTGCCTTTATCGATCCTTTATTAAAAATCATCCTTAAGGAATGACTAAGGGAATATGCCCGTTTAATATCCGGATATTCTCTGAATAATATTGCAGCTCTGCGTTTCTGTGATTCAGTCCATTTTTCAGCAGATTTGAAAAGCAGATACCGGCCCCTCGCCAATAGCTCCTTACGTGTGTCACCATTCTCAAAAGTAGGAGAAAGATATTTCTTCTTTAATCCTTTCGCTGCCTGTCTGGCATCTGTTTCTTCTTGTATAGCTTCCCAGCGATGTCCGATTCTGATTTCTTGTACAGCATCACAGGCTAACTTTTGAATGTGGAAGCGGTCTATCACACGGATGGCTGAAGTGAAGCATCTGCGAACAATTTTGCGCATGCTTTCTGACAAGTCAAGTTTCCTTGCCTCTTACTATTGGACGTACATAATGGCGGTCAATGCTGACGATGCGGTCAATGACTTTCTTCCCTTCAAACATTTACTTTTCCTGTACAAAAACCTTTCTGATGATGGAAAGACGCTTCTGGTAATCCTGAGTATAGCGGAGTAAGGTTCCGTACTCTCGATGAATCTCATCTCTCTATATGAGGAGTTTCTCAAGAAGTCTGATTATACGACGCTTGAGCATCCTTGTCCTTGAAGCCTTCCTTTTTCTTTTCTTGCAATAGGACAGATAGGACTCCGCTACACTCTTGTATTTGTTGCGGGGACGTCTTATGCCAAGCTCCCCACAATGCCTGCAGATATATCTGTAGAGCCATTTGAGGCTTTCCCGGAGGAGTTTCATGTCCGTAGGAAAACGCATGTGACTCTCATAGCATGTAGCATCGGTCATGCACACGTGAAGGTTATCAAGATAAGGTTTCCAGTGTGAGGCCAGTATCTCTTGAAGGGAATCAATATCAAGACGGGATGCTATCTCATTACGGATGGCACTGACTATCTTATAGTTGGTTATGGGAAAAGACGGATTTATCATGATTCCGCAGAACATCTGGTAGTGTATGTTTCCGTTTAGATGTTCCACCAGATGCCTGTCAGAGAATCCGGTGTATGCTTTTAGGACTATAAGGGCAATCTTTGCGGAAGGACTGAATATATTCCTACGCCCCAGATGCTGTTCAGACAGACATGCGGCTTTTGCCATACGCTCAAACGGAAAGACTGAATGAAGTCTGCCAAGCTCACTCTCATTAAAACTCTTGCGATATTTTTCCAGCACATCAAATTCTGTAAAGCCCAAAGTAGGGTGAATTTCTGAAATATTTTGTATCTTAGCCATATCTTTATTGAGGGATTTCCCCCGTTTGGGCTACCAAACCTCATTTTCGAGGGAATACCTACAGATACAAAAAGCCAACCAGTTCGCAATACTTTGTGTATAAATTAATTAGCTAATTTTATACTATTTACTGAATGTCCCTAAAGTAAGAAAGAACCGATTGATAATGAAATACAAACGGGAAAGTATCCGATGTCATCATTCACGAAACAACCCGTTGGCGAAATTGACTTAGCGCAATATTCAATTCTGCCAACGGGTATATTACACACTCCCCTAAGTGGTGAGTAGATAAGAAGAAATACTCAAATCAGTCATTCATCAACTTTCTATAACGTACACGGGTAGGCTCTTCTTTCCCAAGACGTTTCTGTTTATTCTCCTCATATTCTGAATATGACCCCTCAAAGAAGAACACATTGGAATCTCCTTCGAAAGCGAGAATATGCGTACAGATACGATCGAGGAACCAACGGTCGTGACTGATGACCACGGCACATCCGGCAAAGTCCTCCAAACCTTCTTCGAGGGCACGGAGCGTATTCACATCGATGTCGTTGGTGGGTTCGTCCAGTAATAGCACATTACCTTCCTCCTTCAGACATAGTGCCAGATGCAGGCGGTTGCGCTCACCACCGGAAAGTACTCCGCAAAGCTTCTCCTGATCGGCACCGGAAAAGTTGAAACGGGACAGATAGGCGCGTGCATTGATATCTCGTCCCCCCATGCGGATAAGGTCGTTTCCACCAGAGATAACCTGATATACGCTCTTGTTGGGGTCTATGTCCTTATGCTGCTGGTCCACGTAGGCCACCTTTACGGTCTCCCCTACCTCAAACTCGCCCTTGTCTGCTTTTTCCAAGCCCATAATAAGGCGGAAAAGCGTGGTCTTACCGGCACCGTTGGGACCGATGATACCCACGATGCCGTTGGGCGGAAGCATGAAGTTAAGGTCATCGAACAGCAATTTGTCGCCGAACGCCTTCGCCACATGCTTGGCTTCAATCACCTTATTACCCAGACGGGGACCGTTCGGGATAAAGATTTCCAATTTCTCTTCCTTCTCCTTCACGTCCTCGTTCAGCAATTTGTCATAGGAGTTCAAACGCGCCTTCCCCTTTGCCTGGCGGGCCTTGGGAGCCATGCGCACCCACTCCAGCTCGCGTTCCAGCGTCTTGCGGCGCTTGCTGGCAGACTTTTCCTCCTGTTCCATACGCTTAGTCTTCTGTTCCAGCCAGCTGGAGTAGTTGCCCTTCCAAGGAATACCTTCACCACGGTCCAACTCAAGAATCCAGCCTGCTACATGGTCGAGGAAATAGCGGTCGTGCGTTACGGCAATCACTGTACCCTCATACTGCTGCAAGTGTTGTTCCAGCCAATCGATAGATTCGGCATCAAGATGATTGGTGGGCTCGTCGAGGAGAAGCACGTCGGGCTTCTGCAACAATAGGCGGCAGAGGGCCACACGGCGGCGCTCACCACCGGAAAGATGTTCTACGGACTGGCCTTCGGGCGGACAACGGAGGGCATCCATGGCGCGCTCCAGCTTACTGTCGAGGTTCCAGGCATCGGTCGCATCGATGATGTCCTGCAACTCGGCCTGACGGGAGAAGAGTTTGTCCATCTTGTCCTGATTCTCATAATATTCGGGCAAGCCGAACTTTTGGTTGATTTCCTCGTATTCTGCGAGCGCATCCACAATGGGCTGCACACCTTCCATAACAATTTCCTTCACGGTCTTTGTGGGATCGAGGTACGGTTCCTGAGCCAGATACCCCACTGAATATCCCGGCGAGAACACCACTTCGCCTTGATAGGACTTATCCAATCCGGCGATAATCTTCAGCAGGGTCGATTTACCCGAACCGTTCAGACCGATAATGCCGATTTTTGCCCCATAGAAGAACGAGAGATAAATGTTCTTCAGTACCTGCTTGTTGTTCTGCTGAATGGTTTTATTCAGCCCAACCATAGAAAAGATAATCTTTTTATCGTCTACTGTTGCCATGTATTTAATGATTAATGTTCAGTGATTAATGATCAATATCAAGGATTAACGGGGACAAAGATAAGAAAAAAGATGGTATTGTTTTGCTAATTTCAAAAAAGTATCTATCTTTGCACCCGCTTAACAGCAATGAAGGATTGATTCGCTAGCTCAGCAGGTAGAGCACAACACTTTTAATGTTGGGGTCCTGGGTTCGAGCCCCAGGCGGATCACCAAAAGAAAAGCCAAAAGGCGACAAGAAAAAGAAAAGTCCTACAAAATCAATATTTTGTGGGACTTTTTT
>Ga0137298_11667_pt1 | contig 10973 bp, 8 predicted proteins | sample RamsorincwithD2O_2_FD_97182 | JGI IMG/M metagenome (GOLD analysis project Ga0137298, IMG submission 97182) | Mouse cecal microbial communities from Vienna, Austria - Glucosamine amended with D2O | ecosystem: Host-associated > Mammals > Digestive system > Large intestine > Cecum | place: Austria...
AAATAAAAATATTATTGTTTCCGTTTTTCCTATTCCTTGTAATCTGTGTTTATCTTGGGATTTATTGTACAAGGAGTCATGTCCGAAATGTGGAACTTGATTATGGCAAACCACAGTTGTATACATTTGAGGAAGTAAAAGCAGCAGGGAATGTTTTGATTGAGGACTTTAAAACAAACGATATATTCAGAGGATACAAATTGAAACGACTCCATTACGAAGAGGAGGATTCGAGAGATACGAGCCGTGATCACAGAAAAGAAATGATTGTTATTCGATCCTATTATAAGGCGGGGGTATTCCCAAGTGATGTTACTGATGACAATCCTTTTGAAAACAAGGATCAGTATTGGATACTTGGACGCGAAAGTTCGGATGACCCATGGGTGATTGAGGATTATTATTAGAGGAATTACTATGAGAAATAGTAAAAATATCTACAAATATAGGCAATCCAAGGTAGTGTAAAATAAGTTGTGTCTTTGGAAATAAATGGCTCCTTTTTGGTAAGAATTAGGATATGAAAATTTTTATCGAAAAGGAGTATTTTTTATGGCAGTTGCAAAGGAACAAATTCGACAAATCATCTCAGAAAACAACATTAGTAGCGTTGCAGATGTTTATACACTTCTGAAAGACAGTTTCAAAGATATCCTGCAAGAACTGATGGAGGCTGAATTGGATGCAACTCTTGGTTATGAAAAAAATCATAAGGGAACTTTGCAGACAGACAATAAAAGAAATGGACATTCTATAAAAAATTTAAAGAGCCAGTACGGCGAATTCCAAATTGATGTACCAAGAGACCGTAACGGGGAATTTAAATCAACGCTAATCCCCAAATATCAGAGAGATATTTCCGGGATTGAAGAAAAAGTTATTTCTTTGTATGCCCGAGGTTTGAGCACGCGTGACATTCATGACCAGCTTCAGGATCTTTATGGGATTGAATTGTCGGCAGAAATGGTCAGTAAGATTACAGATAAGATTCTTCCGCAGGTCAAGGAGTGGCAGTCCCGTCCTCTGAATCCTGTTTATCCGTTTGTCTTTATGGACTGTATTCATTATAAAGTCCGGGAGGACGGGAGGATTCTAAGTCGTGCCGCCTATGTTGTTCTGGGTGTTACAGCAGAAGGTTACAAAGACATACTCAGCATCACTGTAGGAGCCAACGAAACCAGTAAATTTTGGCTCGGCATGCTCAACGATTTGAAAAACCGCGGGGTAAAGGATGTTCTCTTCTTCTGTGTAGATGGGCTTCCTGGTTTTAAAGAAGCTATCCAGGCAGTTTATCCGCAGGCAGAGATCCAGAGATGTGTCATTCATATGCTGCGTAACTCCTTTAAATATGTGAATTATAATGATCTGAAAAAGTTTTCTTCTGATTTCAAAGCAGTATATAATGCCCCCAATGAGACCGCCGCCTTGTCAGAACTGGAAAGCATAAAAGAAAAATGGGGAAAGAAATATCCCTATGCGGTCAGCAACTGGGAAAATAATTGGGAAGATGTAAGTTCCTTTTTTCAGTTTTCCAATGAGATCAGGCGCATAATGTATACGACTTATACCGACAAGAAAACTATACCGACATTATGTTGGAGCCAGCCATCCACTGTAATCCACAGAAAAATGTCGGTATAGTTTTTGCATTTAATGAAAATATCCTTCATCATAGAAAGAAAAGGAGGTTTCTGAAGATGAAGGGTAATGAAATAACACTAAATGGATTAATTGAAGAAGTGTTGGCGCAGATGCGCGAACAAAATTATGGCAAAAAAATTTACAGCCATTACCAGTATAGCTTTTCACTTCTTAAATCTGTAGCTGCAGATCTGGGAATAGATGCTCTGTCTGAACCCCTTGTGAAAGCCTTTCTGGATTCTCCCGTGAATTGTAGAGAAAGATGGGGCAAAAAAGAACGTATCCACCGGAAGCGTTGTATCAGGATGCTTCTGTCCCTTGCGGAAAACGGTATGATCGACTGGGGAAGGCAAAAGTCTGAAAGTATCTGTCAGCTTCTCCATGTCAGAGCATTCCGCATGGAACTGGAAAAATTCCTCAAACAGATGGAAGAGGATGGCCTCAGCCGGAATACTATCGTTGGATATAGACGCATTGTTACATATTTTCTGATTTTTTGTCAGGAAAACAACTACGAATCTTTATCTGATCTTAAAAGCAATGATATAAGCCGGTTTATCACGTCACTCTACCGTGATGGGAAATACCGCCCAACGACAATCGGCAGTGCACTGTCCGGGTTTCGGAGGTTCCTATCGAGTAATGCATATACAAAAAGGTTTTTATTGGAAATACCTGCACATCTCCCCCGTGAAGCAAAGATCATAGAAGTCTATAGCAAAGAAGAATCTGAAGCCATTGGAGTTCTACTCGCATCCGGACAGTTGACCATGAGAGACACGGCGGTCTGCAGGCTTTTGCTGGAAACGGGACTGCGCGGAACGGATATCTGTTCATTAAAGCTTAAAGATATTGATTGGGAAATGGATGTCATTTACATTTGCCAGGACAAGACCAAAAAGCCGTTGGCTATACCGCTGAGGGCATCTTATGGAAATGCGATCGCTGATTATATCCTGAAAGAACGCCCGAAAAGCGAAGATGCACATGTATTTCTAAAGAATACGGCACCGTTTGGGAAACTGGGTGCAGGAGCCATACGACCGATCCTGCAAAAAATGGAACGATTAGCCGGTGTCCAAAAAGAAGGGCGGATGTCCGGCAGCCGCATGACAAGGCACCATGCTGCTTCCTCCATGCTCCGGTCGGGTGTTCCCATGTCCGATATTTCAGCGGTGCTCGGACACAGGGATCCGAACATTGTCTCGGTATATCTCTCGACAGATGCGGTCTCCCTTGCCGCCTGTACCCTGCCGCTTCCAATTGTCTGGAAGGGAGGGAGCGCAGATGTTTAATCCTTCTCTGATTACTTTGGCAGATCAGTTTGTTGCATATAAAAAGCAGAATGGAGGCGTATACCAGACAGGAGCTTATTATCTGGAAAAGTATATCCAGTTTGCAACGGAAACCAACCCGAAGATCACAGCCCCAGACAGAAAAAGTGTTGAAGCTTTCCTGGAAAAATATGAAGATGCTCCGGGAAGCCTTTATAATGCTGCTGCATTCCTACGTGAATTCAGCCGTTATCTTATCGCCCGTGGATATCTGGATGCATATCTGATTCCAACAGGCAAAACCCGGCTTCCGGCACCGGCTCCGCCTTATTTTTTTACAGAGGAAGAGATTTCCGCATTTTTCCGGGAATGCGACAACGTCAGGGATGATCCGCATTACAAAGGCCGCCATCTGGTACTACCGGCTATGTTCCGTCTTCTGTACTGTTGTGGTCTCCGCTGTAAGGAAGTGCGCATACTTGCCAGAAAAGATGTGCGTCTGGATAAAGGCTATTTTGATGTCCTTCAATCCAAAGGGCCCAAAAGCCGGAGGATCTATATTTCCAGAGATCTTATAGAATATTTGGATGATTATGACCGGCATATCAGCTGCTTGTTCCCAGAACGTAGAATGTTTTTCCCGAACAGGGCTGATAAACCTTATGGTGCTGCTATGCTTGAAAAAAACTTTCTGCGGTTCTGGTATTCTGCCTTTCCAGAAAAGAAAGATTCCGGAGTAAGCATTCGCGCATATGATTTTCGGCATCATTTTGTCTATGCAAATATGAACAGATGGCTCCGGTCTGGAAAGGATGTAAATGCAATGCTCCCTTACCTTATGCGCTATATGGGGCATACTGATGTAAAAAACACACTTTACTACTTTCACCTTGTGCCAGACATTTATGGTGAAATAGCCGCTCGTTCTAAATGTTCAGAAAGGCTGATACCGGAGGTGGATGACAATGAGGAAAACTAAGACAAAAGACCTTGACAATGTTTTTTTCTGGGAGACAGCCCGGCGTTTTCTGGACTATGAATTATTAAAGATAAGAAAGAAGAGCCTGAATACGGTTGCCGCTTATCGGGCCTCATTAAATATTTGTATTGATTATCTTGAGAATGTAAAAGGAATCCAGCGTGAAAACATTTGTTTCTCTGACTTGGGCAAAGAAAATCTGAAAGAGTATCTTATGTGGATGGCAGAAGATAAAAAATGGAGCCCTAAGACCTGCAACCTTCGGATGACCGCGATAAGATCCCTGCTATCTTATGCATCAGAAGAATGTATAGACATTACGCCTCTTTCTGCTTCAAGCAAGACCATACAAAGTCTGAGTGCTCCGGCTGGGGAGATCGAATATTTCGAGGATTACCAGATGAAAGCAATCCTTAACGCGCCTGGAACAGAAAAACAGTCGGAACGTCGAAACAAGATGCTGCTGATTCTCGGCTATGATGCCGCCATGCGGATTGGGGAAATGACAAAACTAAAAGTTGGTAGCCTGTTTCTTGATGCGGAAAAACCTTATATCAGGATACTTGGGAAAGGGGAAAAATGCCGCAGTGTCCCCCTAATGGGTAAAACCGTCCAGCATCTGCGCAGGTATATCAGGGAATTCCATGGTGATATCCCGGATATGGAAGCACCTTTATTTTATTCTGTTACCCATGGCCGGATACACGGTCTCTCTGATGACGGAATACAGAAAGTATTGAAAAAATATACAGAAAAATGCAGGAATGAAGGTATCGACATGCCATCATCAGTACATTTTCATATGGTACGGAAAACGCGTGCTATGAGCCTGTATCAGGAGGGTTGCCCTTTATCCTATATCCAGCAGATGCTTGGGCATGAAAATATTTCTACTACATCTGGTTTCTATGCTTTTGTAACACTGGATACCCTTTCCAAGGCGATTGAAAAGGCAAATCCGAGTGGAGAGAATGCGGAGAAAAACTGGAAGAGAAAGGATATAGCAAAATCCTTATATCGTTTATAAGCAAAAACTATGCCGACATTTTTCTGTGGATTACAGTGGATGGCTGGCTCCAACATAATGTCGGTATAGTTTTCTTGTCGGTATAAGTCGTGTTATAACGATTTCGTTATAGCACGACAAACATTATAGAGGGATTGAACCGTCAGTATCGGAAGGCCACGAAAACCAAAAGTGTATTTCCAAGTGATACAGCGCTGGAAAAGATGCTGTACCTTGTCAGTGAAAATATAGTCAAGAAGTGGACACAAAGATATCGAAACTGGGATCAGGTGATAAACCAACTGATTGTCCTGTATGGGGAACGGCTTACGGATTATCTGTAAAAAGGAAAAGCAGGAATGGTATTGTCCTCAGGCTTACCATTCCCGCTTTCTTGCCATTCCGTCGGCATTTGTATTATTGCCAGGATTTTCCGATTCTATTCCAGATGTCGGGGGAGGACAGAGCCCACAAAAGGCAATCAATACAATGTCTTATTTGTTATGCAAAAAAACACAAAAAATGTATAAAATCTTCTCACATGGTTATACTGTAAATAGAAGATATCTTCGACAACAACAAAATCATAAATTCGACAGCAAAATCTTACATATCTATTTCTTATCAGGAAGATTTATTTTCCAAAGACACAAAAATTTTTACAGCCTCCAATCCAAAAAACGGGGGCTGTCATAAAGCAGACAGCCCCTCGTATTATACCTTCTTCAATTTTTCCCCAACTCTAATCGGATACCCTCTGAGGAAAGCCCCGGCATCCATCTTCTTTTTACCCGGAATCTGAAGCTCTGTCACTTTAAGCACCCCGTCTCCGGTCTGCACATAAAAACCACCTTTTTCTACCCTGACAACTGTCCCAGGCGCCGGATGTTCACTGACAGCCAAGGCACCTTCATCTCCCTGTCCGTCCGCTGCCAGATCTTCCTGAGCGCACACCTCCGCCGCCCACAGCTTCATCACTTTTCCGTTCCAATCCGTATACGCACTGGGCCATGAATTAAGCCCCCGGATGAGCCGCTCGATGGACACCGCAGATTTCTCCCAATCGATATTTCCAAGCTCCTTGTCCAGCATCCTTGCGTATTCTGTCGGACTTTCTCCCTGTTTTTCCGGCTTAACCGTCCCTTCCTCAAGGGCTTTGAGTGTTCTGACACAAAGCTTTGCACCTGCTTTGGCAAGCTTATCATGAAGGCTCTCCCCAGTCTCCTTTTCCTCTAAGACAACCTCCGCTTTAAGAAGCATATCTCCGGTATCAAGTCCTTCATCCATCTGCATCGTCGTAACACCAGACACTTGTTCTCCGTTGATGACCGCCCACTGGATCGGCGCGGCGCCGCGGTACTTTGGAAGGAGCGAGGCATGTACATTCACGCAGCCGAAAGGCGTCAGCTCAAGGATTTCCTTCGGAAGGATCTGCCCGAAAGCAATAACGACCATGATATCTGCTTCATATTTTTTTAATTCTTCGATGCATTCCGGCGTCCGGATCTTTTTCGGCTGAAATACCGGAATCTTATGTGCAAGCGCCGCTTCTTTTACCGGCGTAAGCTGCATCTTCCCGCCCCGGCCCTTGGGCTTATCCGGCTGTGTGACCGCAAGGACCACCTCATGTCCTGCTTCCACCAGGGCTTCAAGCGTCCCCACGGAAAAATCCGGTGTCCCCATAAATATCACTTTCATACGCTACTCCTTTTCATCCTCCACATCATGAAGTCCGTCTTCCGCCAGCTCCACATAAAGCTTTCCGTCCAAGTGCTCAATCTCATGGCAGAGCGCCCGTGCAAGAAGCTCCTCACCCTCAATAAACACTTCTTCCATGCCCTCCGTCAAGGTCTTCACCTTCACATAATTCGGCCTCGTCACGATTCCATATTTCCCCGGCACACTAAGACAGCCTTCCTCGCCTGTCTGCTCTCCATCCTGCCCGACAATCTCCGGATTGATCAAAACAATCGGGCCGTCCCCGATATCAACTACCGCAATCCTTTTTAAAATGCCTACCTGCGGGGCAGCCAGTCCCACTCCTCCTGCCTCATACATCGTGTCTAACAAGTCATTGATCAAAAGCTTTGTGCGAAGATTCATCTTCGTAACCTCTTTGCAGTGCTTCGTCAGCACTTCCTCACCCATCTCACGAATCTTTCTTAACGCCATGACATTTCCTCCTAATACTATATAAAAATATTTCAAAATATTCCCATGGGATTAAAATCAAATTGTATCTTTATGCAGTCAAACCCTCTGTTAATCTCAATATATTGCTCCAAAAGATCTTTTATCCCTATCAGATCTTCTTTCTTTTTGCACTTCAGATACATAACTTTGCGGTATTCGTCGCTCACCTTGCTTACATAAGGACTCGCAGGGCCGATGATCTGAAGTACCTTTTCCTTATCTGCCCGCACAGCAAAACTTTTAAGATACCCTGCTGCCAGCTCCAGGTACTTCTCGTCTGCACCGGTCATCAACACCGCAAGAAGATCACTGACCGGCGGATAACCCATCAGCTCCCTGTATCGCATCTCTTCTTTATAAAACCCTTCATAATCCTGCGCCGCAGCCATACGGATACTGTAATGATCCGGACTGTAGGTCTGGATCACCACCTCACCCTTAAGATTCCCCCGGCCTGCCCGGCCCGCCGCCTGTACAAGCAGCTCAAAGGTCCGCTCGCCGGACCGGTAATCATTCGAATACAGCGACATATCCGCCGCTAATATCCCTACCAGCGTCACATTAGGGAAATCATGCCCCTTGACGATCATCTGCGTTCCGATCAATATATCCGCTTCTCCGTTGGAAAACGCTGACAATATCTTCTCATGACTATCCTTTTTTTTCGTGGTATCCATATCCATGCGGAGCACTTTGGCTCCGGCAAACTCCCGCTTTACGATGTCCTCAATCTGCTGCGTCCCCGCCTTGAATCCGCCGATACAGCCAGAGCCGCAGGAAGGACAGGTCTTCCTCGTGCGTTCCTCATATCCGCAGTAATGGCAGACGAGCCTGCCGCCTTTGTGGGCGGACAGCGACACATCGCAATGAGGACATTTTACTACATATCCGCAAGACCTGCAAGAAACAAATCCTGCATATCCCCGCCGATTAAGAAAAAGCATGGTCTGTTGTCCTTTTTTTAACCGCTCCCGGACAAGCTCCTTTAATCGGTCACTAATCATTGAACGGTTCCCTTGCTTTAATTCTTCCCGCATATCCACCGTATATACCCTGGGAAGTTCCTGTCCTGCTGCCCGGGCGGGCAGTCTAAGGAGTGTGCAGTCTCCCGTCTTACATCGGTAAAACGCTTCCAGTGACGGAGTCGCCGAGCCGAGCACCACGCTTGCCCCCTCCATCTTGCCTCTTGCAATCGCCGTCTCTCTGGCATGGTATCTCGGAACCTGTTCGCTCTTATAGGCAGACTCATGTTCCTCATCCACCACGATCAGCCCAAGATTCTTAAAAGGCGTAAAAAGGGCAGAACGGGGACCGATCATCACATCCACCTCGCCCCGCTTTACCCGTTCCATCTGATCATACCGCTCGCCCGCTGACATGCGGGAATTTAAGATCGATACCCGGTCCCCGAATCGGGCATAAAAGCGCATCACCGTCTGATAAGTAAGAGCAATCTCCGGAATCAGCACAATTGCCTGCCGTCCCTGTCCCACAACCTTTCGTATCATCTCGATATACACTTCTGTCTTTCCGCTCCCGGTAATCCCGTACACGAGGTAGTTCCCGTATATCCCCCTGCGGTAATCCTCCCAGAACCGGCCTGCTGCTCTTCTTTGCTCCTCATTAAAATGTACCGTATCTTCCTCATGCTTTCGGTAACGCACCAAACCGCGCATCATCTCTTCTGACTCAAGGGCAAGTACTCCCTGCTCCTCGAGAGAACGGATAACGGCAAGGGTTACATGAAGCTTTTTCGTCACCAGTTCATATTCCTGCTCCGGCTGATCCATAAGCCCTGCCAGCAGTCTTGCCCGCGCTTTCTGGTTCTTGTCAAGATAAAACTTAAGACGCTCTTTCGCCTCCTCCGTATCAAGCAAAAGTCTTACCTTTCGCTTCATGCGCGCAGCTTCTTTCCGCTTGATCGGAAGGACTGTCTTCAATGCCTGGATCATCGTTCCGCCATACTGTTCCTTCATCCACGCCGCCAGCGACACCAGCTTTGACTCGATGGCAATACTTTTTTCTGCTTTATTAAGTACCGGTTTTATCTTTTCCGCCGGATAATCCGGTTTTCCGGAAAAAGCCACCACGTATCCGGACGTCTCTCTATTGCCCTTCCCGAAAGGTACGATAACTTCTGTCCCAACAGAAAGCGCCCCCTCCAGTTCGGAGGGGATGCTGTACTGAAATACTTTGTCAAGCTTTTCATGAGTAATATCTACAATAATATCTGCGTACATCTGTAATCCGTTTTATCTTCCTTCTGCTATTTCTTTCAAGGCTTCCTGAATCAGCACCCTGTCATCCATATCGTACTTTACGCCTTTGATTTCCTGATAAGTCTCATGCCCTTTTCCGGCAATCACGATCACATCACCCGGACGCCCGTGTGCGATGGCATACTTGATCGCCTCGCCTCTGTCACAGATATCAATGTATTTCCCGTCCGTCTTTTTCATACCTGTGATGATATCATTGATAATCTCCTGGGGCTCCTCGAATCTCGGATTATCCGAAGTAATGATGGTAAAGTCCGCAAGACGCCCGGACACCTCTCCCATCTCATAACGTCTCGTCCTCGAGCGGTTTCCGCCGCAGCCGAATACAGCAACGATACGTCCCGGGTCATAATCCCTGAGCGTATGAAGAAGGCTTTCAAGAGCCATCGCATTGTGGGCATAGTCAATCATTAGTGTAAATTCATCCGACACCTTCACCATCTCAATGCGCCCTTTCACTCTCGCATCTTTAAGCGCTTCCTTTATCTTCTCCACAGGTACGTCAAAATGTCTGCACACTGCAATGGCCGTCAGGGAATTATAGACACTGAACTCTCCGGGAATATCAATCTCTACGTCAAAGTCCATCAACCCGGCTACGCGGTACTTCACCCCCAGATACCCCGGCCTTGAGATATGTTCGATATCTACCGCCCGAAGTCCTGCTCTTTCCGACAGACCGAACGTCTCTATCTTACAGGTAGCCCCGGCAAACACATCCTCGTACCATTTATCATCAACATTTGCAATACCAAGCCTGCACTGCTTAAAGAGCAAGCCCTTGCAGCGCTTGTAATCTTCAAAATCTTTGTGCTCATTGGGTCCGATGTGGTCTTCCCCGAGATTCGTAAAGATACCGATCTCAAATGGAATCCCCGCCGTCCGGTGAAGCATAAGTCCCTGCGAAGACACTTCCATGACCACGCTGTCACAGCCCGCCTCAACCATCTCGGCAAAATACTTTTGGATCACATAAGACTCCGGCGTAGTGTTATTCGCCGGGATTACCTTATCACCGATGATCGCCTCTATAGTCCCAATCAGTCCCACCTTATGCCCCACGCCTTCAAGGATGGACTTCACCATATAAGTGGTCGTCGTCTTTCCTTTTGTGCCGGTGATTCCGATCACCTTAAGCTTATCCGCCGGATAACCGAAGTAGGCTGCCGACATCAGTGCCAGCCCATAGCGGGTATCCGGTACCTTGATCACCGTCAGGTTCTCCGGCACCTCGATATCCTTTTAAACAATCCTTGCCCCCGCACCCTTTTCTGCCACATCCGCGATATAGGCATGGCCGTCCGACACTGCCCCGCTGATACACACAAACACACTGCCCTCACAGACCTTGCGGGAATCGTTCACAAGTTCTGTCACCGGGATATCATCCTTTCCCTGGACGACTTCATATTGCAAATGCTCTAATAACTGAGATAACTTCATAAACTATGCCTCCTGAAATATTTCCTCCTAAGTTTAGCATAATCCAAATAAAAATAACAGTGCAAAGCAAAATTTTGAAAACATTGACATCACCAAACCTCAAGGTTTATATTAATTGAAAGACCTGTTAACATTTATTACCATAAGATTCTAAGGAG
>Ga0137298_11668_pt1 | contig 10971 bp, 10 predicted proteins | sample RamsorincwithD2O_2_FD_97182 | JGI IMG/M metagenome (GOLD analysis project Ga0137298, IMG submission 97182) | Mouse cecal microbial communities from Vienna, Austria - Glucosamine amended with D2O | ecosystem: Host-associated > Mammals > Digestive system > Large intestine > Cecum | place: Austria...
GGGGTCTGGCTGTCTTTGATTACTATCTGACGGATGTGACGCTTATCGTCAGGATGCTGACAGATATTCTTCTGACAGGGATATGGGTGGTATTTTTAAATAGAAGGAAATTCGAGGACGTGAAGGGAATCCGGTTTGCCGGCCTGTTTCTGCCTCCGGCTGTCAGCGTGTTCATCATATTTTCCCTGATCAGCATCGGAGATGTGTTCATGCAGATGTACGGGGCGTTTCTTATTATATTGGATATCTTCTTCCTGGTCGTGATGAATCTCTATATATGGTTTTTATTCTCTTACCAGTCTAAGAATAAGAAGCTTGAGGCAGAACTTAAGATCAGGATGAAGCAAAATGAACTGCAGTATCAATATTATGAGATGGTGGAACAGCAGTATCAGTCATCGCGCAAGATGATCCACGATATGAGGAACCATCTCCAGGCGATCGAGGAGCTTAGGAAGCAGGATGCAGAGCAGGGGAAGGAATACGTGAAGGATATGCAGGGTATGCTGGACTCTCTTTCAATCGTGAATTATACAGACAGCCGGATGCTGAACATCATTCTAAATGACAAGGCGAAGGCGGCAAAGAGCAAAGGGATAGAGATGGACGTCAGGATCGGCCGGATCAGCCTTGAGCATATCAGGGATATGGATATCACGGCAATATTTGCCAATCTGCTGGACAATGCACTGGATGCGGCGCAGCAGGCGGAAGGAGAGAGATGGATCAAGATGCGGATGGAAACGTTTCATGATTTTGTGGTGATGAAGCTTGAGAACTCCATGTCTGTTCAGAAAGCAGGGAAGGCAGATCTTAAGCAGGAGAGGGAAGGTGAGAGGAAGCATATGGGGATCGGACTTGAAAATGTGCGCCTTACATTGGAAAAATACGGCGGCGGAATCCTGACGGAGACGCTTGGAAATGAGTTTGTTGTAAATATAACGATACCGGAGAAGGACATAGAGTAAAGGAGAAGGAAAATTATGAGAACGAGAAGAATGAGAAGGCTCATGGGCATGCTTATGGCAGCGGGTATGCTTGCGGGTATGTTTACAGGATGTGCAGGAGGGCAGAAGCTTTCGGACAAATTTGACGAGGCAGAGGTCAGGGAAGAGGCCAAGGAAGTGATCGGGATCCTGAATGAAGGAGATGTGGATACGCTGGTCGATGACAGGTGGAACGCCATGTTAAAAAGCGCTTTTGACAAGGATCAGGTACGGTCCCAGGTGATGCCGGTCATCGAAGAACTTGGCGCATTTGAAGGCTATGATAAGGAGGCGGTGACCGGAAGCAAGGATCCGGATACAGAACAGGAATACGCGGTTGCCGTGATAAAGGTAAAGTATGAGAAACGAAAAGCGCAGTTCACCATATCATTTGACGAGGATATGAAGGTGGGCGGCTTCTATATTAAATAGCGGGCAAGCTGCGGCAGATTGTCTGCCGGGGAGGTGAAAGGGATGGATATGTGGACGGGAACTTGTAAATGGGCAGGTATTATCTTTGGGGTTACGGCGCTTCTCTTCGCGGTTCTTAGGGAAAAGGGCGCGATGCTGATCGCCGGGTTCAATACCATGCCGAAGGAAAAAAGAGAACTGTATGATAAGAAGAGGATGAGCCGGGATCAGAGAAATGCGTTCGCCCTGTGGGCGGTGATACTGGAGGCGGGAGGAATCCTGTCTGATCTGACAATGTCGTAGAATGCGGCGATTCTTGCGATCATCATATGGCTTGTGCTGTTCTTTCGGGAGGTGCATGTGGACGAAGAGAAGGCGTTTGGAAAGTACAGGATGAAGTAAGGGTAGTACAGCATTCACTTATGGAAAAAATTACACTTAAGACGCATATGTATATTGCAAAAATCTCATCAGGAAGATATAATGAATATGGGTTTATGGCCGCTAAAACCGATAGTTGGACAGACCTTAGAAAGGAATAAGCAGGAGGAAGATCTAACATGTACGAGATGTTTAAGGCGGGATCTGATGTCATATTCTATGCGGTGGCAGCAGTAGTTATTATCAGCGCTGTCATTAGGATTATGAAGTCCAAAAAAGATAAAAAGGATGAGAAATAGTTGTGAAAGGAGAGGAATATGAAGCGGATTGTTTCATATCTGCTGGCAGCAGTATTGGTTCTTGCGCCGTGTATGAGTGTTTATGCTACAGGATTGGATGATGCAGTTGAGAGCGGCGGTTCGGCAGCGGATCAGGCAGATACAGGCGACCAGCAGAATACGGGAAATGGGCCGGATGAGAGCGGCCAGGAGAACACAGGAGATCCTCCGTCAGCCACTTCTGAGGCGGACATAACAGTGCCGGGAAGCGGGGAGGAAGAAGCAGGAATCAACCTTGCAAGCGAGGAAGAGGCGAAAGAAGCCGATTTGAACAAGGGACAGGTGGACGTCTATATCGCCCAGACATTAGAATGGGGAGAACCGGTGACATTCACCGTCAAACTGGAAGGACAGGATTCCAAGACGATCACGCTGCCGTCAGAAGGCGTCAGGGAAGTACAGGAGGGAGTCACATTCGACAATCTGACAGAAGGACTCTATGCGCTGGAGGTATCAGCTCCAGGGTTCGCCACATATAAGCAGCAGCTTCAGGTTGAGGGCTGGGCGTATAAGGTGAGCCTTGCGACCGGAATTATCGGCGGATATGATTATACTGCAGGGGGAAAGCATCCGGGAGCGGTCCTGATCGGCGATGTGAATGGGAACGGAGTTATTACAGAAAAGGATGAGACCGAGCTTATAGATCTGATCGATCAGGAGAAGGAGCCGAAGGACAATCCTCTGGCAGACCTTAATCGGGACGGCAGGCTCGACCTTACGGATCTGGATTATTTTGTTCAGGGGTATAAGGTGAGCGAGGATACCGCGTCATTCGTGGAACAGCATGTGCCGTCGTCTGCCATCACACAGAGCGCAGGCGATAAGACCCTTGTGAAGGGGTCTCTTGAGAATCTGTCCAGAGGTGAAGGAGCTGTGACTCTGACGCGGGAGGATCAGGCGAAGATCTCTGATAAGACGCCGGTGACGATGGTGTTTGACATTGACGGAGACAGCTTCCCTACCGGCGGGATCGTGATCGATTCGAAGGAGGATAATCCGATCGATACTGCTGCGGTTGAGATTACATATACGGAGACTGTCACGGGTGAAGACGGGAGCGAGACGAAGAACGATCACACGATCGAAGTTCCCGTTGTGCCGGAAGGGATCGAACCGCTGCTTACGGCTGAAGAGGTGACGGTAACGCAGGACGGATTTGGCAAGATCATGATCGATCTTGGCAGCCAGATCGCGGTGAAGAAGGTTACCATCAAGATCACGGGCATGAAGAATAATAATAACCTTGCGGAGATCGCCAAGGTGGAATTCGTGAATGATATGGAGAACCGGATCCCTGAACCGCAAAGGGATATCCCGGAGGGACTTGCCTCAGAAGCGGGGAATAAGAAGTTCACTGTGACCTGGAATGCATGTGTGAACGTTACGGGATATGAGGTACTGATCGAGGATGAAAACGGAGAGCAGGAAGTAATTGCTACGAAGGGCAATATGCTGAATGTCAGCTCATTTAAGCAGGATAAGCTCGTCAACGGCAAGGAGTATAAGGTTCGTGTACAGTCTGTGAACGGTGCATGGAGAAGCGGATATTGCAGTCCGATCGGAGTGGTTCCTAAGGTAGATAAGGTGCCGGATGCTCCTGACGGCCTGAAGGCGGAGGGCAAATACCGCGCGATAGACGCATCCTGGAAGATGATGGAGGATACAGACTCCTATAATCTCTATTACAGAGAGAGCGGGACGAAGGAATATACTAAGATAGAAGGAATTACCGCAAGCAAGCATACGATAACGGATCTGAAGGATAAGACGAGTTATGAGTTATATGTGACAGGTGTGAATGACTTAGGAGAGGGTAAGGCGTCTCTTACGTCTAAGGCTGTTACTACAGACCAGGATCCGGCTGCGATGCCGAAGTATAAGCTGATCAACAGGGCAGACCCGGGTAAGGTGAGCGGACATATCATCAGCGCGGTGACCGGAACAGGCGCGATGAAGGACAGCCCGCTTGATACGGAAGCCGGAACCGTATGGGGAACGGTGGATAATAATGCGCTTTCCCATCATGTATTTAATACCTGGGACGGAGGCGGATTTAATGCTCTGTCGCTGAAACATGGTTTCACCTATGAGTTTGACCAGGCATATGAGCTTGACCGGATCGCGCTTCAGGAAGTAGTGCCCCAGAGTCCGAACTACGGCTATGTACAGGTCAGATATTGGGATGAGAACGGCAATGTCAATGTACTTCCAAGGATGGGAATCCAGAAGAAGGCAGATTCAGATAACAGGCCTTACTATCTGATCAAGCTTTCAGAGCCGATCAAGGCTAAGAAGCTCCAGTTTGGGCTTGCGCGTGCCGTAGCATCCGGTACGATCACGGTATCGGAGGTGTATTTCTATCATTATGATTCGATAGAGAGAGATATTATGGCGCTCTATGAGGACGATCTTCATACAGTGCTGAGAAGCGATGTGGATCAGTCGGTTATTGACGCTCTGAGGAAACGGATCAATACCCAGGATCCGGAAAGCAAAGAATATCATCCGGATAAGGATTATCTGGAGCGTGAATTGAAGACTGCAGAAGACATCCTGAACTCCAAGCAGCTAACGGAGACGGTAGGTATCTACAATACCATCACGACCAGGGATGTGGGACGCGGTTTCGGCGGATTGAATGCATGGCAGCCTCTGGGAGTGACAGCGGCGGCAGGAGAGGAGATCACGGTCTATGTCGGACATAATACGAAGAAGACTGGTGATACGACCAACTTACAGCTTGTAAGCACGCAGTATCATTCGGAGTCAGGCTCAATGTTCCGGGCGGTAGCGACGCTTAAGATCGGAAGAAATGACATTACAATTCCGAAGCTCTGGTCCGTCGATGCAGAGTCAGGAGGCGCGCTGTATGTACAGTATACAGGAAACAATGCCAATGACCGTTATGCGGTTCGCGTGAACGGCGGCGTAGAGGTTCCAAGGCTTGATCTGTATAAGGTCAGCGATGCCGGTGAACGCCTTGCGAGGGCCGAAGCGTATATCACGAAGCTGGATGCCTATGTAGGCGGCATACAGGCAAAACATAACGAGGTTCATAAGAATTCCAAGAATACGTCAGTACAGTATGAGTATAAGGCGGCGGACTGTATCCTTGGAGCATCTGATATTATGCTGGATACGATGATGTTATCCCTTCCGGCACAGCAGATCCTTGCCGGTACAGGATCGGGAAGCGTACAGGCCAGAGCACAGAAGCTTGTGACGTCTATGGACGCCATGGAAGGCATGATGGGCTTGTTCTATCAGCATAAGGGATTGAACAATAATGCGACAGAAGCGAAAGACAAGATTCCGGCGAATCATCTGAACATCCGTTATCAGAGGATGTTCGCAGGTGCGTTCATGTACGCGTCAGGCAACCATATAGGTATCGAGTGGGGGTCGGCGCCGGGAATGATAAACGGAGTTCCGGTACAGTCTGATGATAGCGGCAGGTATCAAAGCGGTCAGTATTTTGGCTGGGGAATCGCCCATGAGATCGGACATTGTATCAACCAGGGAACCTACGCGGTCGCAGAGATCACGAACAATTATTTTGCGGTGCTTGCACAGGCACATGATGATAATGACACTGTACGGTTCAAATACGATAATGTGTATGATAAGGTTACATCCGGTACGAAGGGCCGTGCGTCCAATGTGTTTACGCAGCTTGGTATGTACTGGCAGCTTCATCTGGCGTATGACAGCGGATTCAATTATAAGACTTATTCGGATTATACGGACCAGCTCAATAACCTCTTCTTTGCAAGGGTGGACAGTTATTCGAGGACTCCGGCAAAAGCACCGGCGCCGGGAGGCGTGGCGCTTGCACTGTCAGGAGACAGGGATCAGGATTTGATGCGCTTAGCCTGCGCGGCGGCACAGAAGAACATCCTGGACTTCTTCGTACGCTGGGGTATGACACCGAATCAGGATACTGTAAACTATGCAGATCAGTTTGCGGCAGAGACAAGGGCGATCTACTATGTAGATGATAATTCCCGTGTATATCGGGTAAATGGCAGCGGCAGTTCGCTTGGTACGGCCGGGGCAGTAGAAGCGGTCGGCGACAGCACAGCAGCCGTTATCAATGCCAGTGCTGCGAATCAGGTAGATATTACGCTGAGTTCCAAGAATATCAGCGCGGAGGATATCCAGGGATATGAGATCGTGCGCTGTACGACTTCGAACGGACAGGTTGAGAGAGAGGTCGTAGGATTTACGACTGGAAGCCAGTTTACGGATGTTGTGACAACAATGAATAATCGCGTGGTGACCTATGAGATCACGCTGATCGACAAGTATCTGAACCGTTCTGCGGTAAAGACTCTGCCGCCGCTTAAGATCATGCACGAGGGCGAGATCGACAAGACGCACTGGACGGCCAGCACCAATGATATGACCGCTACAAGTGCATTGGCATCAGACGACGAAGATATTGAGGATTCATGCAGTCCGGTTAAGGAGGCGCCGATTAAAAATGCGATCGACAATAAGAGCGATACGGTATATACCGGAAAGGCGGGCGTCAATGCTGAAGTCCTGATAGAATTCAATCAGCCTACCAGGGTTGCCGGCCTTAAGTATACGGTGAACAGCGGCAATCCGATCAAGGATTACAGCGTCTATGTGAAGAACGATGCGGACGGTACCTGGATAGAAGCAGCAGCAGGATCATTCGAAGCTTCCGGCAGCAGGAGTGTTCATTTCGCTAAGGAAGGCACTAAGAATATTGCGCTGTATCAGACGACGGCGATGAAGCTTGCTATTAAGAACCAGAAGGGAAGAGAGATTGCGATCACAGAGCTGGATGTGTTTGGAGTGACCGGAGATAATGTAGAATTCAGGAAGGCTTCCGGCAGCGGTACTGCGGCGATCGGCAAGCTGGATAACGCATATCAGTACGGACAGAAGGATACGGATGTGATCCCGGCAGGTTCGATCGTATTTACCGGAACCTACAAGGGAAATTCGGCTTACAATGTAGTGCTGCTCTATGACCAGAACGGCAATATCGTCGGAGGTACGGGGACTGACGGTTCTCTGAATGCAGAACAGGTGGTATTTTCAACGGTATCGGAATCAGGCCCGATCGAAGATACCTATGACGGAACCTGGATCTATTGGATCAAACCGGAGCAGGCGGATCTTACAAGTCTTAAGCAGGTACGCGCGGAGCTGTACCGTGTGGATAATGCTTTGACCCTTGAGGGACAGAGGATGGTCAGCGATACCGTGTTCGAGACTATGCCGTCAACGCTTCCGAGTATAACGCTCAGCGGCAAGAAACAACAGCGATAAAAGGAGTAGAACATGAAGAAATATATATTAAGTATGGGCATGATCATGGCAGTGTTCGCATTTATCGCAATGCTGCCGCTCAAGGCATCGGCTGCGGTGTCGGCGATCAATGCGACTGAGAGTGAAGAGGGGAAGGCTTCTGTGAAGCTGACCCTCCCCAATGCGGCGCAGGAAGGAATTACTACGGTTTCGATCAGTCTTTCATTAGACTTGAAGGATACGGCGGGAAGCGCAGATGGGATCGTGCCGGGAGTAGAGTTTACGGAGTGGATCTTAGGGAATACCAAGGTTCATACGTTCCGGTCAGACCAGGGACGGATCTTGAATATCTATATTGCGGGAACAACGCCGTTATTTACGGCAGATGAGGATGGAGATTTCCTGGATGTCGGAACGGTATATGTGAAGAGGGCGGACGGAAGTCTGATACCTTTTACAGTTAATATTGATGAAAGCCAGCTTAAGGTGGTCCGGGGTAATACGACGGCGCTGGTCACGGAAGCAGACCTGCTTGGATATGGCAGTGAATCGGACAGCCCAAGTAAGCCGTCAGAGGGGAATCCGCCGGGCGGAACGCCGGAGATCGACGCCATAAGAGCTGAGCTTAAGGCTCTTATAGAGAAGGCGGAGACGATTCCGGCAGACCAACGGACGGAGGATCTGCAAAGAGCGATCGACGAGGCAAAGAGGGTTCTTGAAGATCCTAATGCGACTCTGGAGGAGCTGCAGGCGGCGCTTATGAATCTGGAGAATGCGCTGGCGCTCTTCGATAGTAATCAGAATACCGGAAGCAATAGCACTAATACCTGCGACCGCGCAGGGCATCACCATTACAATATCCGCCCGGGATCTCCCCATCTGCTTTTCTTCGATGATCCGAATCTTCCCGTAACGCTCCTCCAGGAAATCAAACAGCGGTTCCCTGATATCCTTATCATATAATTTCACCATTCCTCATATCACCGCACAAAGGCTGAACCTCCCCGCCCTGGGAATGCTCAGCCTTTCTCTTTTGTAAATATATCTACAGCTTGACCTTCACCACATCCACATCAAGATCCCACAGGAACTTATCCAGATCCTTGAAAGATAAGAATACCGTCGCCGTATTCTCAAGCGGATGGATTCCGAGACTCTTACATCTACTCAAATCCTTATCAATAAAAAATTCCACCGCATGATCCGTATCGTTCATCAAACCAAAGGGCGTCACGCTTCCCTGCTTAAGTCCCAGATACTTCTCTAAGCGGTCCTCCGAAGCAAAGCTTAAGTTCCCTCCGCCAAGCTGCCTGCCAAGGGCCTTAAGATCTACCTTCTTATCCTCCTCACAGGTTACAAGAAAATGCCTCTTCCCCTTCGAGTCCCTCAAAAACAGGTTCTTACACAGCGTTCCCTTCTCCGGGAGCCCCAGCCTGTCCATATCCTCCATAGTATATACCGGCTCATGCTCCACCACCTCGTACTTAATCTTCAGCTTATCCAGCGCATCATATACCCGCTGCTTTTGATCCTCCATGCTGCGATCACTCCTTCCTATCCGGGATAATGGACTACGATACTCGCAGTCACCATCCCCATTCCTGTATTCTTATATACATACTCGTCGAAGGCATTGTAAGACGCTGAATCTCCTGCCTTCAATACATACTCTCTGCCGTTAAAAATCAACGTCAGTTCTCCGGAATAAACGGTAATAAATTCCCTGGTTCCACTCATCTGCCGATTCCCCTGCATCCTGCCTCCTTCATCGAATTCCAGGTCAAAGATCTCAAAATCCTGTCTCTCCCTGAATTCAAAGACCGGATATAGCCGGTACTTTCCTTCGTCACCGATCAGCGGCGTTACCACCGACTTGCCCGTCTTCGAGAAAGGCTTGGGCTTGTCCGCTGTAAATGCAGTCACCGGAACCTTCAAGCCAAGAGACAGCTTATACACTGTCGAAATCGTGGGATTGACTTCCCCACGCTCCAATTGGCTTAACATACTCTTGCTGATAGAAGTAAGGGATGATACCTGTTCCAGACTCAATTCCTTTCGCTTCCTGATATCTCTCAGATTACCCGCAATAATATGATTCAAGTTCTCCAAAGGGATTCCTCCTTAAAATTCCTGTATATTAAATTTTTATCTATTATATTGCATAGCATAAGAAAAGTAAAGATAAAAATAACAAGGGCAGAATAAAAAGCTACCCTCCAAAACATTCTGCCACCGCTTCTTCATATCTGTCCGTCTTTTCTGCTTTTTTAATCCGCTTCAGCTGCTTCTCGCATCCCGGAAATGATCTGCCCATATAACACCAGATCTCCTTCATCTTAAACAGCACGTTTTTATCCCCCATGCCGGTGCCGCGGTATTCTTCATATATCCGGTCATGGAACCTTCGGATCAGCGCCCTGTCCGGCGATCCGGCGCCCTCGATCTCGCTTAGAAGTCCCGGATTCTCTATAATTCCCCTTCCGATCATACAGGTATCCACCGAAGGAAATCTGTTTTGAATCATCCCTGCATCTTCCTTTGAACAGATATCTCCGTTATAACACAAATCGATCTTGCTCGTCCTGACCGCCTCTTCAAACATCTCAAGATTCGGCTTATTCTTATAGAAATCAGTCTGAATCCTGGGATGAATGATCAGCTCCTCTGCCGGATACCGGTTATAGATCTTAAGAAGTTCCAAAAACTCCTCAGGATCGTCCTTCCCGATCCTGGTCTTGATCGAGATCTTAACCTTTGCCTTCGAATAGATCTCATCCAAAAAACGGTCAAGTCCTTCCGGGTCTGCAAGGAATCCAGATCCCCTTCCCTTCGAAACCACCGTTTTGGACGGACAGCCCAGATTCAGATTGATCTCTCCGTATCCGTAATATGTAAGCTTCTCGGCCGTTCCCAGGAAATCCTCAGCCCGGTTCGTCAATATCTGGGGGACCAGCCGCATCCCCTTGTTATTCTCCGGCAGGATCTCCGCCAACTCCTTCGCGTTAAATCCTCTCTTCGTGTGCGGAGACAAAAAAGGTGTAAAATATTTGTCCATGGGCCGGAAACAGTCATGGTACGCCCTTCGGTATATCCGCGTGGTAATCCCCTCTAACGGAGCCAGATAATATCTCATCGCCTTCGCTGTCCTTTCTCCCTGTCCTGCGGGACAGAATATTCATGTGCTTTTTATCATACCACAATTCTCCCATCCCGCGCCACTCTTATTTTTCCGTTCCGCTTAATCCGGCTTCTCTATTTTGACCGATACCTCTGTAAGCTTCACAATATTTGTCTGTTCCGTACTCTTTTTTCCCTTATCTTTCTGCTGCTCCGCCCTCTTCTTGGCAGCGTACAGATTACCCGGCAGAAGATCCAGCTTCAATTCCTTCATATTCTACGTGCTCCTTTCAGCAAGACAAGTCTTCCTGATAGATAGTATGCACGCCCCTGCCCCGATTATACACCCCGATAAAAAGAACAGACCCCAGCCAATGAAGTTCTTCTCATTGACCGAGATCTGTCCTGATCTTATATCCTATCCGTCCGGCTTGCCGCCTTACGAATCCCTTTAC
>Ga0137298_11671_pt1 | contig 10938 bp, 10 predicted proteins | sample RamsorincwithD2O_2_FD_97182 | JGI IMG/M metagenome (GOLD analysis project Ga0137298, IMG submission 97182) | Mouse cecal microbial communities from Vienna, Austria - Glucosamine amended with D2O | ecosystem: Host-associated > Mammals > Digestive system > Large intestine > Cecum | place: Austria...
AAGTCGGCCGGGTCGTCGGAGTTGACCATCGTGCTTTCGATCCCCAAACGGGGCAAGCGTACGGTGAACATGGTGAACGTGCCTCCGTAAACGCTCGAAGACGATACTATGTGGTCGCCGCTTTTAAGCAGGCATAGCAGGGCGGAAAAAAGCGCCGCCGTACCGGATGAGAATACGCAGCAGCCTACTCCGCCGTCGAGTGCTGCCAGGCGGCGTTCGAGGATGTCGTTTGTTGGATTATTGAGCCGCGAATAGATGAATCCGGGTTTGGACAGTGAAAATACGGCTGCGCCGTGATCCGCATTTGGAAAACTGTAAGCGGATGTCAGGTACACGGGCACAGCCCTGGTGCCCTGGTGTTCTTCAGGGGAATACGCTTCCTGAAGCGCGGTTGTCGAGAGGTGTTTTTCGCTCATCTTCTTTTGTTTTTTTGGTTTTTATATCTTTTTTTCCGTCAGGGAGGTCGTTTGTTTTATCCATATATACTTAAAGACCGCGCTCCCTTTTCCGGGCGCGCGGTCTTTAAGTATGGTCGTTAGTGTTTGTTTTTTACATCACAGGTACATACAAAAAAACAGCCTTTCCGCCCTTTTCGTGAGCCGAAGCGTTCATAGCCTGCATGTACATTCGTTTTGTTTCCATTTTTTTTGTGCGTCGAAACCGCAACCGGACAAAAATAGGTATTTTCACAAATAAAAAAAATGTTTTTGGTACTTTTGCATATATTTCTGCGTCCGGACAAGAAAACATGAAACGGCTTATGGCCGTGTGCGCGTCGGAGCAGATTATAAAACAGTTTGTAAGTTCATAGTGTTGCATCTAAAATAAAAGATTATATATGAAAGAAATACGGATGGTCGACCTTAAAGGCCAGTACGAGAAAATCAAAGACGAAGTCGATGCTGCAGTCGTTTCCGTTATGGAATCCAGTGCGTTTATAAACGGTCCGGAAGTATCGGCATTTCAGAAGGAACTTGAAGCGTACCTCGGAGTAAAGCACGTAATTCCGTGCGCCAACGGTACCGATGCGCTCCAGATATCGCTCATGGCTTTGGGGTTGGAAAAAGGCGACGAAGTGATAACGAGCGACTTTACGTTTGCCGCTACGGTCGAGGTGATAGCGCTTCTGGGACTCAAGCAGGTGCTCGTCGATGTGGACCGCGATACTATGGTAATGGATGTCAAAGCCCTGGAAAAGGCGATAACTCCACGCACGAAAGCCATAATTCCCGTACATCTTTTCGGTCAGTGCGCCGATATGGAACCGATAATGGAAATAGCCCGAAAATATAACCTGGCCGTGGTCGAAGATACGGCGCAGGCCATAGGAGCGGAATATACTTTTTCCGACGGCACGGTAAAGAAAGCGGGCACGATAGGCACTCTTGGCGCCACGTCTTTCTTTCCGTCTAAAAATCTGGGCTGTTACGGCGACGGCGGAGCTATTTTTACCAATGACGATGATTTGGCTCACCGTGTGCGTGGAATAGTAAACCACGGGATGTACCGCCGTTATTACCACGATGAGATAGGCGTTAATTCCCGCCTGGATAGTATACAGGCCGCAATACTTCGTATAAAACTGCGCCGGTTGGACCTGTACAACGATGCCAGGCGCGCGGCGGCGGCGATGTATGACGAAGCATTTTCCGGATGCGCACATGTGAAGACTCCTGCCGTTGCTCCGCACAGCCGCCACGTGTTCCATCAATATACGCTCCAGTTGGCAGAGGGAACGGACAGGGACGCGCTGATAGCGCATCTGAACTCCAAGGGAATACCGGCGATGATATATTATCCGGTTCCGTTGCGCAAACAAAAAGCTTACGATACGCACGATTACGACGATTCGGCGTATCCGAATACGGATTTTCTGGTACGGAGCGTCCTGTCCCTGCCTATGCATACCGAACTGGACAGGGAGCAGGTGGATTACATCTCCGGTGCGGTAAAGGAGTTTTTCTCTAAATAATATCGGCCGGTTTTTATGCCGGCGTGATTGCGCAGTCCGGTCTTTCCGTGTAAGGAAGACCGGACTGTTTCGTGTTGCGGGATCATATTTGCGATTCGTGTATCGGGCGGGAGGTTATTTTATTTTACCTGTTCGGATACGACATGCATGCGTTAAAAAAATATATCATATCTTTGCTAATAAAGCCGGGGAAAATGCGTAAGAGATACAACCCGGCACGGTACGCAAATGGGATTTAAAAACATCGTTCCTCGTGTTTTGACGGACTTTTTCGGGCGGCTATGGCGTTGCCTGGTGAGAATTCTTTTGTATCTGCGTCATTTGGTACGCCAGGGACTTTATTCTGTGAAGATAAGTTCTATGGGCGGGTTGTCGCTGTACAGGATAGTCAGCCTGTATCTTAGCGGCCTTGTAAACGGAACCATAGCGGCCCGTGCGGAAAGTATAGCTTACAGTTTTTTCATGGCAGTCTTTCCGGCAGTGGTGTTTATCTTTTCGATAATACCGTATATACCGATAGAAGGTCTTCAGGAAACGCTCATGCAGGTGATAGAGGAGGCTCTTCCTCCCAATACGTGGGATACGGTAGCTTCGACTGTTAACGATATTGTGAACATAAAACGCGGCGGACTTCTTTCCATATCGTTCGTTGGCGTGATATTTTTCACGACCAACGGCATAAACGGCCTGATAGCCAATTTCAAGACATCGTACAACAAAATAACGATGCGTCCTTATCTGAACCAGTACCTGGTGTCGCTCAATTTGTTGTTCATGCTTATCGTGATACTTCTGGTTACGGTGGCTCTGATAATAACCATCAAGATATTCTGGAGCAATCTTGGCGACCGCGAATTTTTAGGTATCGAGGTGACGTCCATAATAGCGTTCGGGAAATATCTCCTGATAGGTTTTGCAATGTTGTTGAGCGTATCGCTGATATTTTATTTCGGCCCCAAACACAAAGGTCTGCCTTTCTTTTCTCCGGGAGCTATACTGTCAACGGTATTGATACTCGTCTCGTCGTACGTATTTGCGTTTTATATAAATAACTTCGCGCAGTACAACAGGTTGTACGGTTCGATAGGTGCGGTGTTGATATTCATGTTCTGGCTGTTTATCAACGCTTTTTTGCTGTTGGTAGGTTTTGAACTGAATGCCGCTATCGTAAAAAGCGCCAACCAGATTAAAAAGAAACTCGGCCGATGATACGCTGCATGATAATAGACTCGGACCATGCGTCCAGACGGACGCTTTCGCGGGAGCTGGCGAAGGACGATACGTTCAGCGTTACGGGCATGTACGATTATCCGTCCGAAGTCCCTTTTCCGGTAAACAGGAAAACGGTCGATGTGCTTTTTATAGAGGCGGTGTTCAGGGGCGAGAGCGGGCTGGATTTCGTCCGTTCGCTGCGCAATCCTCCGCTTGTGGTCATAACCACCGCTTACCGGGATTATGCGGTCGAATGTTTTGAACTGGATATACTGGACTACTTGGTAAAACCGGTAGAACAGGCGAGGTTTTCGCGCACGCTGTCAAAAATAGAACGTATTTTATCTTCTGGTCATGACGCCGTGCAACAGGGATTGGCCGGTATGGTAAGCGAAGATGACCATACCTTTATCCGCGCGGATAAAAAGAGAATACGCCTCCGTTATGCCGAAATACTTTATATCGAAAGCGTGAAAGATTATATATGTATACATACGGCCTCCGCGCAATATATAGTACACCAGACGCTTTCCGGATTTACGGCATTGCTTCCCGAAGGCAAATTCATGCGTATCCACCGTTCGTATACTGTTAATCTTGGCGTGATAGATTCGGTGTCAGGTTCTACGGTCCATATAGGCGAGCATAATCTGCCGATAGGTAGAAATTATCTGCAGTCAGTGCGAAAAAAAATACTGGGAGAATAGGCCTGTTTGCCGTGATAGGCACGAAAGTGTCATTTTGTCACCCGGACGTATGCCATTTTCTGCCAAAACAGCTTTGGCACGCTATATGCACTGTAATATGCGAAATTAAAAAATACAATTAACCAAAAATATATTTAAAAATGGCAAAAGTTAACATCAGACCGTTGGCCGACAGAGTGTTGGTCGAACCTCTGGAGGCGGAGACAAAGACCGCATCCGGTATCATAATTCCGGACTCGGCTAAGGAAAAACCACAACAGGGAGTAGTCGTTGCGGTAGGGGCCGGCAAAAAGGACGAGCCTATGACAGTCAAGGAAGGCGACAAGGTCATATACGGTAAGTATTCCGGCAGCGAATTTGCCGTAGACGGCAAAAAGTACCTGATAATGCGCGAATCCGATATTTTCGCCATCATCTGATAAGTTATCCGGATTTTTAAAACTCAACTAAAAAAAACAGAAAAAACAATGGCAAAAGATATTAAATTCAATCTCGATGCACGCGACGGACTTCGCCGCGGTGTGGATAAACTGGCCAATACGGTAAAAGTAACCCTCGGTCCGAAAGGCCGTAATGTGGTTATCGACAAATCTTTCGGCGGTCCGCAGATAACCAAGGACGGCGTGACTGTAGCCAAGGAAATAGAACTGGAAGACCGCCTGGAAAACATGGGCGCACAGATGCTCAAACAGGTAGCTTCGAAAACCAATGATCTGGCCGGCGACGGTACCACTACCGCTACTGTGCTGGCACAGGCTATCGTGAAGGAAGGCCTTAAGAACGTGGCTGCCGGCGCAAATCCGCTGGACCTTAAGCGCGGTATAGACAAGGCTGTTGCCGCCGCTGTTGAAAACCTCAAAACGCAGGCGCAGACCGTAGGCGAGGATTCCGAAAAAATCAAACAGGTGGCTGCGATTTCGGCCAACAACGACGATACTATAGGCGAACTCATAGCCGAGGCATTCGTTAAAGTAGGTAAGGAAGGCGTTATCACTGTCGAGGAAGCGAAAGGCATGGACACCAATGTAGAGGTTGTCGAAGGTATGCAGTTCGACCGCGGTTACCTGTCGCCTTATTTTGTTACCAATACGGAAAAAATGGACGCCGTGCTTGAAAATCCGTATATTTTGCTCTATGACAAGAAGATATCTTCGATGAAGGAACTTCTTCCGGTACTCGAACCGGTGGTGCAGAACGGACGCTCGCTACTTATCGTAGCCGAGGACGTTGACGGTGAAGCGCTTGCTACTCTCGTTGTCAACAGAATACGCGGTACGATCAAGGTTTGCGCTGTTAAGGCTCCAGGCTTCGGCGACCGCCGCAAGGCCATGCTCGAAGACATAGCCATACTTACAGGTGGTACGGTCATAAGCGAAGAGCGCGGTTATACGCTTGAAAACGCTTCTCTCGACATGCTCGGAAGTGCCAAGAACGTAACCGTTGACAAGGACAACACCACTATCGTAAACGGCAGCGGTTCTTCGGATGCGATAGCTGCCCGTGTTAAACAGATAAAAGCTCAGATAGAGTCCACCACTTCGGACTACGACCGTGAAAAACTCCAGGAACGCCTTGCAAAACTGGCCGGCGGTGTGGCAGTGCTTTACGTGGGAGCCGCTTCCGAAGTAGAGATGAAAGAAAAGAAAGACCGTGTCGACGATGCCCTGCACGCTACCCGTGCGGCTGTCGAAGAGGGCATAGTACCCGGTGGCGGCGTGGCTCTGATACGTGCCAAAGAAGCCGTAAAAGGTGTCAAGGCCTCCAACAAGGATGAGCAGACCGGTGTTGAGATAGTCCTCCGTGCTATCGAAGAACCCCTGCGCACTATAGTCGACAACGCCGGCGGCGAAGGCTCGGTAGTAGTTGCCAAAGTCGAAGAAGGCAAAGGTGACTACGGTTTCAATGCCAAGAACGACGAATATGTGCAGATGTTTGCCGCAGGTATCATAGACCCGACGAAAGTTACCCGTGTGGCATTGGAAAACGCCGCTTCAGTAGCCGGTATGATACTTACCACCGAAGCTGCCATAACCGATATCAAGGAAGACAATCCTGCCGCAGCCATGCCGCCTATGGGTGGAATGGGCGGTATGATGTAATCCAGGCAACCGATAAAATTTGAAAAGCCGCAGGCAATTGCCTGCGGCTTTTTTTTACTGTTCCTTATAATAGAAACTTTCTTTCATCAGTTTCCTGGCCAATGTCCTGGCCTGACGGCCGTTCATGGTTTTTCCGTTTTTGAAGATGTAAATTTTGTCCAGGTTTGAGAGTATTTCGTCTGTGATAGGAGTGGTGTGAGGGTTTATTATCTCTTCGAGCAATATGCCCTCCATTTTGTAAGATATACGTACCATAGCGTATGAGGATTTAGATTGTGGGTATTTTTGAAAAGATTGTATTACAAATATACTTTTGTATGTGTTAATGCTGAAAATAAAATGATATATTTTTGAAAAACTTAACATCCGTTTTTGTTTTATTTAAGATATAAAGGTCGTAGCGGATGTTTTTAACCGTATTAGTGGTGAAAAAAATGGAGAAATATTTTAGAAATACAATAAAAATGCGTAAAATTGCAATCCAATTCGGGGTGTAGCGCAGCCTGGCAGCGCGCTGCGTTCGGGTCGCAGAGGTCGGAAGTTCGAATCTTCTCACCCCGACGAGAAAAAGCCGGCAGAACAACGTTCTGCCGGCTTTTTGTTTTGCCGTAAATATTATGTCTTGCGGTTATTCCGGCAAAACAGCCGCGGCTGTTTTTACTATGTTTATAAACTCGGCGCGTTCCCCGAGCAGGTCATTTCCTTTTGCTTTTTGCGCCGTGGAGATAACATGTCCGAACGACGACTTTCCTTTGTATGCATTGTCCGAAAGCAACTGGGCGAATTCCACTACGGCTGCGGCGAAACGCACGTCGACGTGTGCTTTTTCAAAAGGCGTGACCGTATTGGCTATGGGTGTTTCTATCTTGCGGCTCGTGTTCCCTTCGGGAGATTTGTAGCGTATTTTTACAAAGGCGGCTTCGGCCATGTTAGCCGGAACGTCTTTGTTTTTTATTTTCTTGCCGTAGCGCAACGGGTCCGTACCGCGCAGATACGGGCTTTTCGCTCCTGCTGGAATTATTTCATATACGGCTGTCATTGTTTGTCCCATGCCCAACTCGCCGGCATCGACAGTGTCATCGTTGAAGTCGTCCTTGTCGAGCATGCGGCTCTCATAGCCTATAAGACGGTACGCGCCCACGACAGCGGGGTTAAATTCGACCTGTATCTTCACGTCTTTTGCCAGTGTGAAAGCCGTACCGGCAAAAAGACCGTTCATAAGGCGTTCGGCCTCTTTGGCGGAATCGATATAGGCGTGTGTGCCGTTGCCTTTTTCGGCCAGCCGTTGCATCATATCGCTGCGGTAGTTGCCAATACCGAAACCAAGTACGGTTATGAATATGTTATCCTTGCGTTTGCCGGCGATGAAATCCTCTATCTCTTTCGGCGAAGATGCACCGACATTGAAATCGCCGTCCGACACCATTATCACGCGGTTGTTGCCGCCTTTGATGAAGTGTTTGCCGGCGAGCGAGTAGGCGGTTTCGAGTCCCTGCTGGCCGGCGGTGTATCCGGATGCCTTTATTTGATCGAGAGTCTGTAATATTTGTTCTTTGTGTTTTCCTGTCGCTCCGTTCACGAGGATTTTAGAGCCTCCGCCGTATGTCACTACCGATATGCAGTCGTCGTCGCGGAGTTGTTTTACCAGCATTTTGAGCGACGATATGGCCAGGGGCAACCGGTTTTCCTGGGACATGGAGCCGGAGTTGTCTATCAGAAAAACGAAATTAGAGGCAGGCAGTCCTTCTCGCGCTACTTCTTTGGCTTTCAGTCCTATCATAAGCAGGCGGTTGCCTTCGTTCCACGGACATTCGGTCATGTGGGATGTAATACGGATTATATCGTCGTCTTTGCCGGGTGCAGGGTGGTCGTATGTGAAATAATTGACGAACTCCTCTGTTCGTACTGCATCCTTGGGAACAACTTTACGTCCTGAGAGTATCATCCTGCGCACGTTGGTGTATGACTCCTGATCGACATCGAGCGAAAAGGTGGACAGCGGTTCGCGTGATGTGCTTATGAATTTGTTGGGTTCGAACGTGGAGTACGTCTCGCGGTCCATGTCGTTGTACGACGGTCGCGGATAGCAGCCCATTGGCATTGTTGTACCGTAACTTACTACTACTACGTCTTGCAGTATTGCGTTGTCCTGGTCTAAGTAAATGTCGAGCTTTCTGCTCCTGTCTTTTTCGGAGATTTTCACGACTTTCGTTTTGTATCCGACGAAAGATATCTCGATTATCGTGCCGGCTTTGACACTGTCCAGACGGAAGCGGCCGTCGTAATCGGTATTGGCCACTGCTTTTTTGTTCTTGGAGAGTACTATTCTCGCGCCGGGTATGGTTTCTTTCGTTTCTTTGTCGAAAACGGTGCCGCTTACGGAAAATGATGGACCGTTTTGTGCGTACAGGCAGGCGCTGAAGGCTGCGACGATGGTCATGAGCAGAAGTCTTTTCATAATGCGGTGATTTGTGTTACGGGTTGATGTTTCTTATAGTCTTGCACCTAAGATACATACAAATCCCGTGCCTGCAAATGTGTTTGCGGCTGCAAGATGGTTAAAAAAAGTTTGTAAGGGTTATTCGTACTTGAGCGTTTCGGCCGGTTTGATGCGCGATATGAAGTAAGAGGGCACTATAAGCATGGTCATATTGATAAAAGCGGCCCCTGCGTTAAGCGCCAGTATTACCCATACATCGAGGTAAACAGGTACGGTATCCACGCTGTATGTGCTGCTGTCCAGGGTTACGAAGCCGGTGTATTTTTGGGCAAAAAGCAATGCCAGGGCGATGAGGTTGCCCCAGAAGAGCCCTCGGAGGATTATGTAAAAAGCGTTCCACAGGAATACTTTGCGTACAAGATGGTTGGATGCTCCCAAAGATTTTAGAAGACCTATGAGCGATGTTTTTTCCAGTATAAGTATAAGAAGCACGGTTATCATGTTTACTCCGCATACGATGATCATTATACCCAGAATGACCGCTATGTTGACGTCGAACATGGCCACCCAGTCCAGAAGAGCGGCATGTGTGGAGGCGATTGACGAAATGCCCAGTTCCCATCCGGTTTCGAGATATATCTTGCGTGTGGCTTCGGGAAGCTGCGAGGTGTTTTCCAATATGACTTCGAATCCTCCTACCATGTCCGGTGTCCATTGGTTTATGTTCTGCAACATGTCCAGCGAGCCTATGGCGTAGTTGTCGTCGAAATCCGGGATGCCGGTCTTAAACGTGGCCGCTATTGTGAAATACCGCATTATTGGCTTGCCGGAATCGCGGACGAAGTACATTTTTACCCTGTCTCCGATATCGGCTTTCAACGCATCGGCTGTTTTTTGTGAAACGATTATGCTGTCACCTGCATCTTCGTGTATGCCGAAACCGGGTATGCTGCCGGATTTTATGAAACTGCGGAAGTTGTCCCATAGGTAGTCCGACGATACGCCTTTGAGTACGACTCCTTCAAATTCGTCATCCGTTTTCAGCAGAATGCCTGGACGCGTGGCGAATACCTGTATGTGTTTTACTTGGGGGACGGATGTGAACTGCGGATAAAAATCCTGTGCGATAGATATAGGCGCCGAACTGTACGATTCATTCGTGTCCATCGCCATTATTTGCACGTGTCCTGAGAAGGCCGCAACATTTGACTGTATGGTTTTCTGAAGGCCCAGTCCGGTGGATACCGCCACGAGCATTACGACCATGCCCAAAGCTACGGCCCCTACCGCTATTTTGAGAATAGGGGAGGAAATATGTCGGCCATATCCACCTTTTTTGTATATTCGCCTAGATATGAAATATCCTAAGTTCAATAGTCTAACTTCTTTATTATGATGAATTACAAATTTACCATTAAATTGTTATGCGCCGTAGTTTTGAGCATATTTTGTTTTTCTGCGGCCGATGCCAAGCCTAAAACGAAAGCCAAAATAGAGCCGGGTGCAGCGCAGTTCGATATGTACCTGCCGCTTCTCAAGGGAAAACGTGTCGCTTTTATGGGAAACCAGACTTCTGAAGTCAATGGCGTACATGTGGTGGACCTGCTTATGGAAAAGGGGGTCAATATAGTGAAAGCCTTCGCTCCGGAGCACGGTTTCCGCAATATGGCCGATGCGGGTGAAAAGATTAACGACCAGATAGATGAAAAAACAGGTATTCCTATCGTTTCGCTGTACGGCAGGGTCAATAAACCGACGCCTGAAATGCTCAAGGATGTCGATGTGATGGTATTCGACATACAGGACGTGGGAGCGCGTTTTTATACTTATATATATTCCATGCAGAGACTTATGGAGGCTGGAGCCGAAAACGGCGTGCCTGTTATCGTGCTCGACCGTCCGAATCCTCTGGGATATTACATAGACGGCCCTGTGCTGGAAGATACGTGTACTTCTGGAATAGGCCGTAACCCGATACCTATCGTTTACGGTATGACCGAGGGCGAACTTGCCCTGATGATGAACGGTGAAGGCTGGCTCAAGGACGGCGTCAAATGCGATCTTACCGTTATACCGTGCAAGAATTACGACCACTCTATGCGTTACAGCCTGCCTATACTGCCTTCCCCCAACCTTCCGACCGACCGTTCGGTAAACCTGTTCCCCAGCGTATGCTTTTTCGAAGGCACTCCTTTGTCCGAAGGGCGCGGCACCAAGTGGCCTTTCGAGGTTTTCGGTTCTCCTCTGATAGATTCTACGGCTACCGACTTTACATTTACTCCCGAACCTACATTCGGCGACAAACGCCCGAAACAGAACGGAAAACTGTGCTACGGGCGCGACCTGCGCAACGAGCCGGAACAGAAAGAGATAAACCTCGAATATATCATTTGGGCGTACAACAACTACACGGACAAGGAAAAGTTCTTCAACCATAGAGGCTTTTCTCTTCGCGCGGGCAACTATGACCTGGAAGAACAGATAAAAGCCGGCATGAGCCCTAAGGAT
>Ga0137298_11673_pt1 | contig 10927 bp, 13 predicted proteins | sample RamsorincwithD2O_2_FD_97182 | JGI IMG/M metagenome (GOLD analysis project Ga0137298, IMG submission 97182) | Mouse cecal microbial communities from Vienna, Austria - Glucosamine amended with D2O | ecosystem: Host-associated > Mammals > Digestive system > Large intestine > Cecum | place: Austria...
CGACGGGTATGGCGTATGCACCGACGTCGTAGGCGCAGCCCTGCGCGGAGCCGGTTACGACCTGATGACACTCGTGCATGAAGACATACTCGCCCACCCTGAGCGTTATGACATCGACGTGCCTGACGCCAATATCGATTTCCGCCGCGTCCCCGTACTCAACTCATACTTTGCCGCGCATGCGATCAGTCTCACGACAGACACCACAGACGTCGGCGCATGGCAGGGCGGCGACATCGTCGTCTACAGCAACCACATCGGCATTGCCTCCGACACACGCAACGCAGACGGATTGCCGCTGCTCATCCACCACGTGAGCGCGAAGCAGAAGCAGTACGAAGAGGATGTGCTCGGCACGTTTCCGCAGGAGCTGGTCGGGCACTACCGGATCAGTTGAGTGCGGAGGCGGGATGGAACAGCCGCTTCATTGCGCTTCTGCTTCCGTTTTGCATACGTCGCAAAAGAACACAAGGTCATGGTCAGCTATCTGTCTCACCGATGGCCGCCGAAGCACGCGTGTCGGCGTATGCGAAATAGCGGGCGCGTACAGCGAAGTACGCAGGGTAGAGCGTGGAGAGAAACGCCGCGAAAAAGTACGCGTAGCATTCGATTCGCCCGACACTCCAAAACTGTTCCGAAACCAATGGGCGACTATGGACCCAATCAGGCAGTACGCACAGCACAACCGCGGATAGTCCCACAATCAGCGCGGAAGTGACGACGATAGTGGTGCGGCGGGAGGCGGCGGATTCGCGCGCATCAAAGCAGGCGAGCAGAAGACGGTAGATGGAGTAGGCGAAAACAACCCAGAGCAAGATCGACCCGAGGCAGAAGACGAGCGAACGCGTGTACTCCCCGAAGTGCTGGGGCACGGATCCATGAACGAGCAGCCCGGCGGAATGTCGGGGGTGTTGTCGGTGACCGCCCACCACATGAAAAACGCCAGAAGAAGAACCACCGGAACATCGAGCAGGAAGATGAGGCCGAGCACCCATGTGATCCAAGCCGGAGGCTGGCGGAAACGGCGCGTGGGCACTGGTTTTGGGAGTGGAGATGATTGGTGGGGCAACGCTTCTCCTTGGTTTGGGTGAAGACTTGTGTTCAAGTGTAGGTTGGATGTGAGAGGGCGGGAAAAGATTAGATTATCAGAACGTCCGCGCCATTATCTCGCATGGCTTCTTCCCTATCAAAGAGCCTAGGAAACCAACGTAACCGCATATGACCACGCATCACAGCACAGTCTAGACTTCGAAGCTTGCGCGGATATGACCGAATTCTTCCTATTATGAGCGATAGGCCTACACGGACTCTATCCTCAAGCATCAGGCATTGCCCAACCCCCACGATCAAATGCTGACAATAGAGCCAGCCGCAAAAGGAGGGCCATCTAGAATCAGCTGAAAGGTACATGGGCGGAAAGGATCGGCATGGCAGAGGGCATCGATTTTGAGTTAGTGTTGCGAAACGCTGTCCAACTTCCTCTTGTACGCATAGACAGAACGTCATTCCTCCGCACTGCCCTACAGAAACACTTCCCGGCATATGTGGTGGAGCAAGCAATCAGCGAATCCCCGGCGGCGGCCGGAATCATCACCGATGAGCTCAACAGCATCGCAGACAATTCCATCAATTATGAGACCACAAAGGTGACAGCGCTTTCTTTTGCCACGGGACTGCCAGGCGGCATCGCCATGGCAGGCACAGTCCCCGCTGACCTCACGCAGCAAATGGCCCATATACTGCGAATCATGCAAAAACTTGCATACCTCTATGGTTGGCCGAGCCTCATGGATGAGGAGAACAGCACCATTGACGATGGAATGGTGAACGATCTCATCATTTTCGCAGGCATCATGTTCGGCGTGGAGGGGGCCGGCCATGCGATTCACCGCATAGCAGCCCAAGTAGCCCTCCGTGTAGCCAAGAAGCTGCCACAAAAAGCCTTGACTAAAGGAATTGTCTATCCGGCGGTCAAGAGGATGGCACTCACTCTGGGCATGCGAATGACAGAGCAGACCTTTGCCAAAGGTGTCTCCAAGGTTATACCAATTGTCGGCGGGGTAGTTTCAGGCGGCCTTACTTTCGCCACTTATCGTCCGATGGCATGCAGGCTAAAGAAACATCTCTCATCATTGCCGACAGCGAGTGTGGAATTCTATGAGCGGCAGCGCATGAGGACCACAGAAGACAACTGTGACGATGAAGAGTATATCGAGGTCAGCGTTGTTGAGGAAGACTGATGCCCCATCATCTCTAGAGAATCTCATCTTTCATCGCCTTCCGCAAATTGAACCTCACACATATCCAGTAATCTAGCTAGAAAGCTATATGCTGCTAGCTGTTCCATTGCTTCTTGCTCCGTGAGAAGACGCTGCGCATGCGCCGACACATTGCGCGACGTCAATGCCATACCAACAGCCAAATCTTTAAGCGAAGTCGCCAAAGAAGGAAGACCGTTCTTCATACTCTTCTTTGTTTTGTCTCTGTCATCACCGGGCCACACAATTTTGGGATTCCCCAGAGTAGGTGGAGTAGGAGAGAGTGATTGCTGCCAGAACTGAGTCCCGTCCACATCCAATCTATGCAGTTTTTCCCTCCAGTAATTTGTTAATGCTGTTGCAGCTTCACTAATCGCAATCCTGTATTCATGTATTGTCCATTGAGGTGCAGCTGCTTGCCATACTATTGGATGGAGATTTGCGGGGCTAAATACAGGAATTGCACTGTCTTCAGCAGCTTCAGCATCCCTGATCAACGCTTCGAGCCTCCCCTTCACGTTTGCTATCGTGAGACGTATGTCTCGCGGCGAAAAGACAGCCTTTGGCTGAGTCATAGTTGACCAATTTGAAAGTGGATCTAATGCACCTAAACCCTGCACAACAATACGCGCTCCCGTAATATCCACCGCAATAGCGGCCAGACCAGCAACCTCTGCCAGTGCCACCTCCCGCTGTCGGATATCCGCATCGGAGACACCCTCCCTCCTCCAAACAGTGGGAAGAAGACCCCTGGACTGCAGGGGATCGGATTCTACCTGCGTCGACATCCATTCATCAAAACACTCTTCATATTCATCGACCGCTTCGACCAGTCTTTGCAAGTAATCTATGCCATAATTCACAATATTACTCCATAATTTTTAGATATAGATGCATTACGCGCAATAGTCTAATATTTTCACAGTCCTTCGTGGCGTCTCATTTGGAATCTGATTCATACACCCCGGTTTCCGCCAACAAAACTGCTCACATCTGGCAATGCAGAAAGCGGACGACACCGAGCCAGAAGATCATCAAGATCAGGAGCCAGCAGTGACTGAGGCGTTCTGTTATCCACTTTTCCACAATAACCATCTTTTTTCAAGTAATCCGGCCTACTACAGAAGAAGTACTCAGTATTATCTACTGACAAAATTAATTTATTAACAGCTCTCAGTTCTTTATGATTCAACGAACAGCCATCAAATTTGTGCCTGTCATCATTCGTATAACACACACAGATTTCAGAAGACATCGGCATCCACAAAACATTTCCGTCCGTTGCTATCACCGGAGCCGAACAACCAACGAAAGGATGCCCTTGGCATGTCACTAAAATATGCATACTGCTATTCAACAGCGAATCCAGAAGTCGCTTCCCTTTAGTCTCCATACTCTCGGGAGCTATCAGAGGAAAAACTCGAACAACCTTTGCAATGGATTCAGCCACATGCTCAAGATCAAAACTACCATCGACAAAGTCTTCTCGTTCTGCTGCATGGAAATTACTAACATATTCATCTATAGTCCTCGCATCATTACGTTTGAGCACCTCTATCATTTTGCCGACATCATCTTTGGCTGCTGCCACCTCATGTGGCATCCTCGACACAAGTGACACAATAAAACTTGATATCAGCGCGCGCATATATCCTTCTTGATTCATACCTAATCGCTTCTCATACAAACTTCCCATTATCAACTCATATTGCTCTCTCAGCCTCTTAGCAAACATTTCCTCAGTGGATCTAAGAGTATTTTCTAGACTATTAGGAAACAAGGCATCTTCATTCCCTTTAGAAAGATGAGTCTCATACAAGTTATTTTTATAACATATGCTCTTTGGGGAGACATTATGTCTCAATCTCTTGTTATGTAGTACTGCAAACGCCCCATTCTCATCAGTAAAGAATCTAAGAAAAAACTGCGGCACGTAATGCTGACGCTTCGTTTTCGGCTCACCCACCATATTCATTTCATCATCCTTTGAGTTTTTTGACATACGAATAAAGACTGGACGAATCTCTTCCGCTTTCACAACAGGAACAACAGGATAAGCGCCAAATATGCGTGACGTTGCCACACTTCGCCAAGACCACGCACGTCGGGGGAGGCCGTTTCTTCGGACAACTCTTATTCGTTCTTTCCCTCATTTGCGCCAGAATCATCTTCTGGGCCCTTGTATGGCTTTCCTTCCTTGTTGTACGTCAGATTGAACACCATGCTGGTCAGCCACTCCTTGAAAGATGAATTGTCTTGGAATTGCTTGAATAGTTCCATGTTGTCCGCCATGATGGAGAAGATGACATTCTGCAGAGCACGTTCGCTTTCAGTCCGCGCCTCTTGCTCATCAGAATTACGCATGGCATTCTGGTACTTCTCGTCACGCGACACCATCCCGGGAATCCTCAAGATCTGTTTTTGCACATTGCCGGCATCATTCCACTGAATGTTGCCGATCATCGGCAATCCCCCAGATGAAGCTGACTATCGAGTTGTACTCTTGGTTGTCCATTGCCATTCCTCCATGATCGTCACTCACTGACGGCGACTTTCCTTTTCTGATTTTTTATTGTGTGTTACAGTCTGTATTGCTGTCCATCATTCCGACAGCCAGCTTCTTCATCTTCTTCAGCACCAAACCTGATGGCGTTGCAGAAGGTGGTGGCATAGTCGGCTGCGGCGGCACTCAAACGCTTCAGTTCATCGGCGGCGCGCTGGATCTCCACGAGTTTGCGCTGCATCTCAAGCGAAACCACGGGCAGTTCCATATCTAATGGGTCGATTTGGCCGGCGATGTTTCGTGGAGTGTCTTTTTGGTTCCATGCTGCTTGCAGACAGATGGCAACAAAATCGGGAATCCAGTTGTCGCCCTTCATACGGAGCGCCAATACCGTGTGGGACATTCGGTGCCCACCTTCAACATCTACCGCCGCATGGGTGGATCCGAGTTTGCGGAACACGATATCGCCAGGCTTCGTTATGTGCTCTCGCTTGCCAACATCCTCGCTCTTCGTCAGCGATGCCATACCTTCAGAAAGAACCTTTGGTGTGATCACATCTTCCTGATACACCGCGGCCCTGCCAACTGATTGCGTGTTCCCTCGTATGAGTTCGGCTTCATTGCTATTCACCAGTTCCCGCAACGTGAAGACTCTGCTCTCCTTCATGTTTGCGAGCGAGTTCGGCAAATCCCGTAATGGGTTGGACTCATCATCTATCAGGTCCAGCCCTTGTCTGATTTCCGAAATCTCCTCAGTACTCTCGAGGCAGATATTCTTGGGATTCATTCCTTCCGGTTTGATCCACTTATCCGGAGCAAGCGAGACATTGTCCTCGGCGAGTATCTCGGCGCACGTCACATCCATCCACCGGTACTTACCATCGGCGTATCCATTGAGCGGTTCAGACAGATAGACAGGCAATCCCTCTTGTGCCACCTCTTCCGTAGTCGATGCACAGTCGATGAGGTGCACTTGATTTCGCCCCTCCACTTTTGACAGCACCCATATATCAATAGGGATGCTCGTGTCACGGAGCTGCCGACGTGGCAGAGACACGATGGCCTCGACTACCCCGTCCGCGACCATACGTCGGCGAAGATTCGCGAATGACCTGCCTGTGGTAAAACTGGGCCGCAATGCAACGAATGCCCTACCCGCCTCACCCAGATGGAAGATGCAATCCTGCAAGAACGCCGTCTCCGACGGGAACGCAGGCCGGCGACCTCCTCCATTTGAAGCAGCATATGCCCATCGCGGATCGGTCACCCCAGTATCAGAACTGGCAGAAAGTCCCATCGGTGGCGTGACTACCGAAAGATTGCATTTCAGATCTGGGAAGGGGTCATTGCGAACCAGGTCATTGAGAACAATGGTCTCGGTGGCGCTTTTACCGAACTGCAGGAAGAACCTGGCTTGAGCGATGACAGCGGCAACTGAATTGATGTCCGCAAGCGCAAAACGGTACTGCGGATTACGCGATGCCACCCGCATTGCGACGAAAGCACCACCACACGCGGGATCGTAGAAGGTCGGATTCGGTTCGGAACAAGTCTTCGCCCATGTATTCGCCATCTCGGCCATCACATGATAGAGGGGCGAACCGTTATCCCCAAGGTAGACTTGCCGGTTGTTCCACATGGCGTCAATCACCATATCCGCAGCCTCCATGATGTTCGGCAAATCGATGGCATCAACGAGTGCAACATCGTCTTGAATGGTTTCGATATCGTCGCTCTCGACAAGGCCCCGAACATAATCGACAACATAATTCGATAAAAGATGTTCCATCTCACGCTCTATGGTTTCGATGGCGTCCACATAGGATACCCATGATTCCTTCTCTCCACCGTCTACAAGTGTCTGCCATTGAACTTCAAGACCATACTCACTTGCCGCTTTGCGAAGATGGAGAAGAGCAACAAACCGCGCACTGCCTTCAATGGCATCCATCTTCCCTCGCACTCGGTTGGCATACTCCCAGACAAGGCTGCGCATACGGTTGTCATGGAACTCCTTGTTGTTGTCCCGCAACCACCCGGACACCCGATCGTAGTCGAATGCCGGCTTCCCATCCTTGGTGCCGACAGGTCCCGGGAACGTATCGCTACGACGTTTCCAGTTGGAGACGGTGGATACGCTCACATTCGCCATCTGAGCGATTTCCGTCGTGTTGATAAACAAATTGCGAGGCGCTGGACGACGCTGTTTGCCATTGGACATATTAAGCTCCTTGATGATGGTCGCCACCCGTCGATTGAAAACCATGTTTTCAATCTTTTTCATATAGATACACGGAAAACTGAAAACATGCAAGTTGAAAACACCGTTTTCAGTCTACTCCATAAGAATCGATTCGCAGTAACACCACCGGTGGAATCGAGCAGTCGCCACAAATCCTTTTTCCGTATACTGAAAATCAACGTTCGACAACCCAAAGGAGACCCCAATGTCCACAGGCGTACTCTACGCGATGTCGACGGTCGTGTCGGGATTGATCAAGATCGGTAAGACGACGACGGATCGTTTCGACGGTCGCATGTACGAGCTTGAGCACAACGGGTACCGCAACGTGACAGGGTTGCGGCGCAGGTTCGCAATCGAGGTCGAGGATTACGACGAGAAGGAACGTATGCTCGACGACATCTTCTCGAAGGCGCGCGTCCCTGGGTCCGAATTGTTCGCGCTCGACATCAATCTCGCGATTGAGCTGCTCTCGTCATTCGAAGGTCGTCAAATCTATCCGAAGTCGAGTACAGAATCCAAGAGCAAAGTCTTCGACGACGCCGCGAAAAACCATCAGGAGAATACAGACATCCAATGCATTCCCGAAGGCACCTACTATCTTGACAGAAAACGGCCGCCGTTGCACGTGGAGATGGTCGTCGAGGATGGCGCGCTCACAATCCGCGCGGGGCAGCACGTAGCCGAACATGAGAGCGACAGCATAGGCGACCGCGTACGCGAGCTGCGGCATCGCAATGTCGGTGCCGACGGAACAGTGCGCGCGGACATGCGCTTCAGCTCACCCTCACAAGCCGGCGCATTCGCCACCGGCCACTCATGCAACGGTTGGGCGCAGTGGAAAACGCAGGATGGTCGATCAATCGACATCTTCCGTTCAAATCACGCATAGCACGGGCTGCGCATAAGATGGCACCCATGATCTCCGATGACACGCTCCGCATGATTCACCAGTTCAGCGTAGACCGCGACTGGCAGCAATTCCACGCGCCTGCCAACATGGCGAAATCCGTGAGCATAGAAGCGGGCGAGCTGCTCGAGTGCTTCCAGTGGAGCGACGAACCGCGCGACGGCGACTGGGAACACGTGTACGAGGAGCTCGCCGACGTGATGATCTACTGCATCCAGATGGCCGACGTGCTCGGCGTCGACCTCAACGAGATCATCCGCAGCAAAATGGCGAAAAACGCCAAGAAATACCCAGTGGATGCAAGCCGCGGCTCCAGCGCGAAAGCGGAGTGAGACAATACCCGCGCTCCGTCCGCCGTTCCGCATCTCGGCTGCGCAAAAAGAGTCAGATCATGACACCACCCCGACCCTATTTACGCAGGGAAAGCAGTATAGGGGCCGGTCATCTCCAGACTGCCTGCTCACACTACTATTCCCAAGTCCTACTATCCCCAAGGCTCCCTGCGCATTGCCAATCCTGATATCATATCTCAATCTGCTTAAGAAACATTGAACATGAACAACCTCATCAACGGTGGTGTGGGTGCACAGGTGAACGTCTACGAGGGCGTCGCCGGCTTCCACTCCACAAGCTGTGGGGTATGGGAAAAGATGCAGTAGGGATTTCATCCGCTCAGTTCCGATCATCCACACGACGACACCCCGCCATCTTACTGGTGTCGGGGCGTCATCATCTTCAAAATCGGGAAAGGGACTACTCATCGGGTTGGTTATAATTCCAAGCTCATAATCATTCGAATTACGGTTGATTGATGTCGATCAGCTTCCCATCAACTGGTGCTTGATAGAAATTGGTGCTGTCCGCTGAACCACGGTGCCAGTTGACCGACGTCACTTTTATGTGCCTGATCTTTCCCGTTATATCCGGAGACACCAGAAAGTCAACGGAGATGGAAGCTCCCGGCTGCACCGGGGTCGACGATTGCGGGTAGGTTTCCCCCAGAGAATTACCCTCCGAGTCGAGGAAGGTGATCGTAGGGGTCACTGCATAGGTCACGATCCCCAGATCGTTCTTGACTACCACCCTGCCATTGCCGTAATCGGATCCGGGCATGGTCCCCGTATACTCGCCGCCGGGGGACGAGAAGGGAAGGAAACCCGCCGGCGCTTCCGGCAGATTGAGCACCTTCCTCAAGGCAGCCGTGGCCGAACCATCCGAGGCGTCAACTGACATCGATTCCAATTCATCCATGCTTGCCGCGCCGGAAAACTGCCTATACACATCTGCGTCATTCTTGAAATCAGCGGCCACCTTCTGCGCATATTTAACCGCCCTGTCCGGCCACTCCGCGGATTCTATCTTCAGGCCGCCTCATCGTAGTTCTTTGCAAGAAGCTCGCTGGATTCCGTCAGGGCCACTACATCGCCCTCATAGTAGGCTTTCTGAACGTTGTCATGAACCGAATTAATCGGTTCCACCAACCGTTCATAGTATTCTCCGGCCTCTTTCTCACTCATCACAGGCTTCACCGATCCGGCGGACGATGTGGCACTATCCGAACTGTTCGCCGTCGTTTTCCCACTCTTCGATGAATCCGCCTGTGGGCCGCAACCCAGGAGGGCAAAAGTCAAAAACCCCGTCATTGCAAGGGCCACCACTTTCATCCATCCCCTATTCCCCATGCCCCGCCCTTTCACATCGTGGATCAATATTGCAAATACAGATAATTCAATACTAGGAGACCAACTTCACGTTCATCCATAAACATTCGGCATATTCCATCAATCTTTTCCATACTCCAGCAAACGGAAGTTTCCGACCAGCCCCCATTCCCACATCGCCAGCGTCCGAGACACGCAACGGTACGCGCGTCAAAACCCATCCCGAAAACTACGTTCCGCAAAAAGAATGCAACTTTTGATTTTCGACACACTGCCAAGTCATGAGCGCAAAGCTCGTCGGGTACGTCAGGGCGAGCTTTAGAGATTAGCGAGCCACTCCACAACATGACAGACTACTAAATCGGGATGCGCAACCTGACGTTCGAGAACGTCACAAACGAAGCCTAGACTCGCCGTCCAAAATTGGATCGCATACCTTCAATACTACGCGGGGAAACACAGCACCCCCTGTGTAAAAAGAGTCAAATAATGGCCTTATCTGTCTCTTTTTACGCAAGATAATCAACATATCTAGCCAGCGCAAGCCCCATTCACGACACAATGTACAGAATTTTTCGCAAAAACAATCACCGCCTACACGCTCACGTCATAGTGAAGAGGAAATCGCAACGTTGTACACTGCAGCAATGGCAATCGAACACACCGATGAGAAAAGGTTCACCCAGGAACAAGTAAGTGAACTGTTCAAGTCTGTGGGGTGGCAATCCGCGCAGTATCCGGACCGCGTCTACCGCGCGCTAATGGGCAGCAACACCGTGATCAGCGCATGGGGCGGTGAGCATCTCGCCGGTCTCGCACGTGTCATCGACGACGGCTCGATGCTCGCATACATGCATTGGGTGCTCGTGAATCCCGCATATCAAGGCATGCACGTGGGCAGCGGCCTCGCACAGCGCATCAAACAACACTATGCCGACTACATGTTCCTTGAAGTCATGCCTGAGGAAAGCAAGAATGCCCCGTTCTACCGACGACACGGTTTCACGCTGATGGAGGACGGTCGCGCCATGCAGATTGTAACCCCCTCCTGACCCCCGCTTAGATTAGCGCCTGCCGCCATTCCGCAGCCGCGCACCAACTGCCCCGCATATCAGAACTCTTCCTCGCAATCATTGCAGTGATAGCGCGGCATCGGATGGAAAATGTCGATGTCGCATCCGCCCAGCACCACCTCAACAGCCAGTTTATAGCCATACCTGCCGGTTTGTCGGTGCCCGTTGAATGGCATGAAGGATTCGGACTGCGTCTTCATGGCTGACCACACCCACATAATCTTGTAGCTGATCTACCGCTTCCAGCTTTGAGGCAGTACCGGCGTTCCATCTGCGTCAG
>Ga0137298_11675_pt1 | contig 10914 bp, 8 predicted proteins | sample RamsorincwithD2O_2_FD_97182 | JGI IMG/M metagenome (GOLD analysis project Ga0137298, IMG submission 97182) | Mouse cecal microbial communities from Vienna, Austria - Glucosamine amended with D2O | ecosystem: Host-associated > Mammals > Digestive system > Large intestine > Cecum | place: Austria...
AAAAAATTGTTGATATTGCTAATAAGCATAACATAGATAAAAAAGACATAATTGATATGATTGAATTAATGTATGAGGAGGAAAATTAATGGATAGTGTTATTGAAATTACAGGTTTAAAAAAGAAATATGACAATAAATTTGAATTAGGAGAAATCGATATTGATATTCCAAGTGGCTCAATAGTTGGTCTTATTGGAGAGAATGGGGCAGGAAAAACTACATTAATAAAATCAATACTAAATATTATAAAAATTGATAAAGGTAATATAAAAATATTTGGTAAAGATTATAAAAATGAAAATGTAAAAGAAGAGATAGGTGTAGTGTTAGATAATACTTTTTTTCCTGAACTATTGACGCCAAAAGATATAAATAATTCTATGAAAAGTATTTATAAAAATTGGGATAGCGATTTATATTTTTCTTATTTAAAAGAATTTGATTTACCAGAAAATAAAACAATAAAATCGTTATCAAAGGGAATGAGAAAAAAATTAGAAATTGCGACAAGTTTAGCACATAAACCTAAATTATTAATATTAGATGAACCTACGAGTGGATTAGATCCAGTAATTAGATCAGAAGTATTAGATATCTTTTTAAAATTTATTGAAGATGATGAGCATTCTATTTTATTATCAACTCATATTACGAGTGATTTAGAGCATATAGCAGATAAAATTGTATTTATTGATGAAGGGAAGATTGTTCTTGAGAAATCAAGAGATGAAATAATGGATGATTATGCAATATTAAAATGTGACATAGATTATTTTTCTAAGATTGATAAAGAAGATATTTTAAGATTAAGAAAAACGAAATATTCATATGAAATATTGGTTAATGAAAAACAAAAGATGAGTAAGAAATATCAAGATTGTGTTTTAGATAAAATTTCAATTGAGGATTTAATGTTATTGATGATTAAGGGGGAAAGAATATGATAGGTTTTATAAAAAAAGATTTATTTATGATAAAAGCTAATTTAAAAACATTTCTAATTACATTTGTACTGTATTTAATATTAGCAATACAAGGTAGCTTTGACATTACATTTGTAATACCATTAATAGGAATAATGTTGTTTATTACTACATTTAGTTATGATGATTATAATAATTGGAATGCGTATGTTGCTACAATTCCTAATGGAAGAAAAAATGCAGTTAGAGCCAAATACATTACTTCAACTATTTTAATGATAACATTAGCTATCATATCATTTGTAATGGCTATGGGCATCGATTATTTTATAAAGAATCAGGTTTATATAGAACAAAATTTGTCATCAGTATTAGAAATAGTATTGTCAATTGTTATCATTATTTCAGTATTATATCCAATAATGTTTAAATTTGGTTCTACTAATGGAAGAATCATATTATTTGTTGTAGTATTTGCTTTTGTAGCAATAATTGGATTTGTGGCCAATTATATAGATATATCTTTTAATACTAGAGTATTAGAGTTGTTAGAAAAATATGTATATATAGCTATTCCAGTAGTATCAGTAATCTTATTAACTATATCATATTTAATATCTAGTAGAATATACAAAAATAAAGAATTTTAAGAATATAAACTACTGAAAGGTAGATTATATAGAAACTCTAAACAAAATATTTTTTGGCGGAGGTATTAGTATGAATAGAAATTTATCTTACGGCGGGAAAAACGTGCACGAAAAGACAACAGAGGAGTTGAAAAGACAACTGGAGATTAACAAGAAAAGAATGACTGGTAATAAGCTAGTGATGGTTGTTATTACAGGAGCAACATTAATTGCATGTGCTCCTGTAGCTGTACTGGTAATTGCTATTGGCGTTCTGAGGAGAAACTGGTTGTTAGAGAATAATGCAGTATTGCAGGAGGAACTGAATAAAAGATAAATGATTTTCTATTTATGAGTAAGAGAAAGCCTATTATCTTAGATAATAGGCTTTTTCCTTTATAGTTATAATTGCTTGAAAATAAAGTTAATAAAAAGGAGATTTGAAGATTCCGTTGGTGCAAGAATAAAAGCAATTATTTTTGATAATGAATATGAGGGGATTTTAGCAAGTGGAAGTCAAAATGAAAGTTACTGGATTGAAAGAGTAGGAAAAGAATAAATTTAATTAGTAAGAATATCCATATTGGTGTCGCTGCCTAGTTTATAGCGATGCCTTTTTCTTTTTTAGGTGATAAATTAAAGATTAATTTACATAATTCTTAGTAAAGTATTGATTTATTAAGGAAAATAGTGTAAAATAGTATTTATGTAAACCGAGATAGGAGGTATTGTTTTGGAAAATAATAAATTAAAAATAAAGATTAATTTAAAAACTGGAAAATATGCATTTGATAATGAAGAAGAAGTTTATACAACATTAATGAAAAATGAGGATACATCACTTATATCAAAAATGAAAAGAATAAGAGATGAGATAGTAGATGAATATGGTTTTTCAGCAGAAATGATTTCAAGAGTAGATCCTATTTTATATGAGAAATTAAAGGAATATGATGCTAAAAAAGGAACTAGGTATAATACAAGATATTTGAACGTAGTTGCTAAAGAGATAGAGAAAAAAGAAAATGAACCTATGGGAGTATATCTAGAGAGATGTGCTAAAATAAGAAAAAAAGCATTAGAAGAAACAGGAATAGAAATAGATTATGTAATGGCAACAAGATCAGAAATGCAAGATATGTCTTTAATAGAAAAATTAGAAGTACTAAGAATGGCTAAAAGGCAAACAGCAATTGGTGCAACAATAAGTGAAAAGTCAATATATGATGAAGATATAGCTAAAAAGGATGAAAGTGCAGTTGTTTTGGGAAATCAAGTTAAAGAGATTGAAGTTGATACAGATAGTGAAATAAAACAAGAACAGGTTCTTGAAACACAAACAGATAGTGAAAATATAGTAGAACAAGAAGTTGTTAATCAACCTAAAATGACAATGCCAAGTTTTTTACAGGAAGTACTTGATAAGAGAGATTCTGTTGGTAAAAACGTGGAAACAGATACTACAATGCCAGAGAAAAGAGTCGAAGTGGTTAAGGCTGAGAATTCCCAAGAACAAACTGTAAAACAAGAAAGAACTAGAGTGGCTAAGAAAACACTTAGTAGAAGACAAACTATACAAGCTTCAAAAAAGGCTATGAGAGAAAGTAGAAAAATGAAAAACATTTATAAACAAAAAATGCAGCAAGATAGTAAAACTCAAACAACTACTACTCGACCTGTTAGAAAGGAAAAGCCTAAAACTCAACAGAGAGCAACAATGGATACACCAAATAAATGTGTTGAGTTTATTCCAATAAAAGATGGCAAAATGATTGGAATTGATGAAAACAAACCAAGTGCAATAGTAAGGACTTTTGTTTTAGAAAATCCTAAAAAAGAAAAAAGTGAAGAACCTAAGTCTGTACAAGATATTACTAATCCTCAAACTATAGTAGTAGGAGCACCAAAGCAGGAAGGTATAGCTTGCAGGTATACAAGAAAACTAAAGAATAAAGCAGATTCAATAAAAAATAGAATTGCTATGAGTAAGGACAGATTTAAAAGAGCAGCTGCAGTTGTTGCAGCAGGAGCAGCTATTGTTGTAGCTGGTATATTAATCATACCTAAAGCAGTGGCAACTATTCCATTAGTACCAGAGCAAGCTTCAGAGATAACTATACAAGCATATGATGGTATAGAACAAGTATCAGCCAAAGAATTGGAAGTAGATGCAGAACCTCCAATTGTAGAAATATCTGGCGATACTGTTGAATTAGAAAGAGATGTATCATCATATATAAGAAATATAGAACTTACATCTACAGGAAATGTTACAGAGAAAGAATCTTTATCTGCAGGAGTACCACAAACTGTTCAAAAAATAGAACAGGAAACTATAGAGAATTCTCAACCAGAAGTTGAAGAAAAGTCTGAACAAGAACGTGAAGAAGATTCTAGTCAAAAAGATAGAGAAGAATCTCAAGAAGATGGAAAAGGAGAGGATTTACAAGAAGAAAGTGGAAGTTCAAAAGAAGATATAGATGAAAATGATTCTTATAGTTATCTTGATTCAATTAAAATTGGTAGTAGAATGAAAATTGATAGTGGAAGATATTTTGCAAATCCAGATGGTACTGGAAATAGCGGTAAATTTGAAAATCATGCTGGAGAAGCTAAAATACTTACTATAATAGGAATTGCTACAGAAAAAGGGTATATTTCGATAATGAATGATAGTGGTGATGTAAGTTTACTTGACTTAAAACAACAGTATCCAAATGCTAAATTTTCATATCATTTTGAAGATGAAAATGGACATGTTTTAGGATGGCTTACAAGTGAAAGTTTTGAAAATATGGCAGAGCAACAAGTTGATGATAGTATGGAGAGATAATTTTAATAATGTGAAAATACAGTTTGAATTGTTTTATATTCAGACTGTATTTTTTATTGCTAAAAGTAGATTATGATGATATAATTTGGTAAAAATAATATTTTTAATTTGCAATATCAAATTAGAATAGGAGCTCAATATGGAGAAAAGAATTGATAAAATAAACTACTATTTAGATATAGCAGAAACTGTAGCTTCAAGGTCAACATGTTTGAGAAAAAAATATGGAAGCGTAATTGTAAATCATGACCAGATTATTTCAACAGGATATTCAGGAGCTCCAAGAGGAAGAATAAATTGTTCTGATTTAGGATATTGTACTAAAAAGAAATTATTACCAGATGAAAGACATGGTGGTTATGATGCTTGTAGATCTGTTCATAGTGAACAAAATGCGTTAATAAGTGCTTCTAGACAAGAGATGATTGGTGGAATTTTATATCTTGTAGGATATAGAACAGAAAACCATGAATATGAAAAAGGTGCAGCTCCTTGTTTAATGTGTAGAAAATTAATAATAAATGCAGGATTAGAAAAAGTAATAGTAAGGGTTAATAAAACAGAATATAAAGTTTATCCTATTCAAGATTGGATTGATAATGATGAGTTCTTGAATGGTCAATTAGAATATTAATATTAGAATGTAAATGTGAATTAAAATGATAGCTTTTAGTTCACGTTTATTTTTTATATTCAAAATTGATTTAATTATTAAAAAGTGCTATAATTAACTTTACATAACATAAAGAAAACTCATTTCAATTTTTTGTATATGAGGAAAGGAGACACTATGACACTATATGAAGTTTTTAATGAGAATCTTGGACGGATTCCAGAGCGTGCAATGGAGGCAAGGAAAGTCATAGCACTATTAGAATGGCCGGATATGCGAAAAAAGCATGCTTATACTATTCTTGACCAGCTGTGTGGCGGATGTCCACTGGTAAAGGAAAGTTGTAAGTCTGTCGGAATAAATCTTTCAAGGCTGACCCTGACGCTCTCTCCTGAAGAATGTGGAATTGAAGGAGTGGATACCTTTAATGAACAAGACATCGCAAAAGCACGGCAGTATGTTATAGAACTGCTTGCTGACATGAATAAGTATGTTAAAGGTGTGAAGTTTGATTGGTCCTATCAGAAACCTAAGAAAGAAACTATAACATTCGAAATTTCATGGATTTTCTAAAAACCAATAACTTTTCTGAGATATGTCTTCTAAAAATTCTAAATAAGTCCTGTGCATGATATTTTAGTACAGGGCTTTGTCTATGCTATTTAAATTGTATATTTATATTTCTTGTGGGTATAATGAAAATAACAAAAATTTAAATAGGAGGTTTTTATGGATAGAAAGATTAGAGTTGCTCAGTATGGTACTGGAAAGATGTCTGTATATACTATGAGATATGTTTTTGAAAAGGGAGCTGAAATAGTTTGTGCTTTTGATATTGATGAAGAAGTAATAGGTAAAGATATTGGTGAAATTATTGGAGAGGATAAGAAAGGAGTTATTGTTGAAGATTGTAAGATTGCTAGAGAAGTATTAGAAAAAGTAAAACCTGATATTTGTATAGTAACAACAATGAGTTTACTTTCTGATGTTGAAAATGCTTTAATGATATGTGCTGAACTTGGAATAAATGCTATTACTACTTGTGAAGAAGCTTTCTTTCCAGGAAATTCAAATCCTGTTTTAACACATAAAATTGATGAGATGGCTAAGAAAAATAATTGTACAATTACAGGTAGTGGATATCAAGACATTTATTGGGGACAATTAATAACTTCAATTACTGGTTCAACCCATAAAGTTACTAAAATAAAAGGAAGTTCAAGTTATAATGTTGAGGACTATGGAATTGCATTAGCTAGAGCTCATGGTGCAGGACTAAGTTTAGAAGAATTTGATAAAGAAGTTGCTGCTGCAGATAAAATTTCTATGGAAGAGAGAATGAAGATCATTGAAAAAGGTGAGTTTGCACCTTCTTATATGTGGAATGTTAATGGCTGGTTGGCACAAAAGCTTGGTTTAACAGTTGTAGCTCAAACTCAAAGATGTATTCCACAAACAAGTGATAAAGATTTATATTCTACTACTTTAGGTATGACGATTAAAGCTGGAGATGCTACAGGGATGAGTGCGGTGGTTACTACTGAGACTCAAGAGGGAATTATTATTGAATCTGAATGTATTGGAAAAGTATATTCAGAAACAGAATTTGACAGAAATGAGTGGACTGTATATGGTGAACCAAATACTACAATTGTTGTTGAAAAACCTGCTACTGTTGAATTAACTTGTGCAACTATAGTAAATAGAATACCTGATGTAATTAATGCAGAATCAGGATATATTCCAACATCTCATATGGAGGATTTAAAATATAGAGCGGAAACGCTAGAAAAATATGTTAAATAAAATGTTTTAGAAGAAAACAGTATTATCTGTTTTCTTTTTTTATGTTTATTGACGATTTATAAATTTATATATATACTAAAATATATGTATGTATTAAATAATTTAGATATGAATGGAGAGGACGATTATGAAATTAAATAAAAAGATAATTGTGATATTTACAATGTTATTATCTTATTTCTTACTGTTGGGCATTGAAACGACAGTTAATGCTGTATCTCTTTCGGTAGAAGAAACAAATTATAGAGGGGCAGTAATAAAGATATCTAATTCAAAAAAAATATCTAGTTTAAAAATTTATCAGAAAGATAATAATGGAAATTGGGTAAAATTTTTTGAAGATAATGATGTAAATGATACAGAAAAAAGTTATTTCATATCTAAATATAGATTATCAACTACAGATGCTTCAAAACTAAAAGTAATAGCTGTTTCAGAAGATGGAACTGAAGATACAACGGAAAAAGATGTTCAAAAGTTACCAGATGCTCCTGACCCAATACCAGTACCAAGTGATTCACCAAATTCAAATCCAGTACTACCAGATAAACCAAATAAGCCAAATAAACCAAATACTCCAAGTAATCCAGGAGATAATCCTGCACAGCCAAGTACACCAGGAAATGATGGGGTTACTAGTATCTCAATTAATTCAAGACTTACTTTATATACAGGGGGGAGTAAACAATTAACATTAACATTGAAACCTAGCAATGCAAAAACAACATTGAAATGGTCAACAAGCAATGTCAATGTTGCAAAAGTGGATTCAAAAGGAAAAGTTTCAGCAAAAGGAAAAGGTAATGCTACGATTACTGTAACTACTAGTAATGGTAAAACAGCAACTTGTCAAGTTACTGTGAAACCTACTAATACTACTTTAAATAAACATAAAGTAACGTTAAAACACGGAAATGATAAAGTTTATTTTTTAGATGTTTCTGATATGCATAAATATAAAGATGGATCTAAAAAGGTTCAGGGGAGTGATGCTATCATATTAGAGAGCAACGGAAAATATGCTATGATTGATGTAGGTGTTGATTATCAAGGAAAGAGAGTATCACAATATTTAAAAGATATTGGAATAGATGAATTAGAATGGATTTTAATCACTCATGCTCATGGTGATCATTATGGAGGGTTAGAAAAAGTATTAAATACGGTAACAGTAAAAAGTGTATATGTTAAAGATATTACTGCTGGAAAGAGTGGAAGAAAAGGAAATTACAAAAAAAGAATAGTTAATGTAATAAAAAACAATAAAAAGAATAAGAATATTACTAAAATTTATGATGTGAAAGATAAAAGGTATAGAAACATAGCTGTTGGAGAAATGCAAATAAGCTTATATAATGCAGCTACTGATCACTTAAAAAAGAAAGATAGTACCAAAGGTGAGAATGTTAATTCTGTTACAGCCTTAGCTAAAATAAATGGAAAGAAACTATATTTTGGTGCTGATATTGTTAATGATACAAATATAAAAGTGAATGCAGAAAATACGGCTGCTAAGGCTGTTAATAATGTTGATTTTTATAAAGTAGCACATCATTCATATTCTCCTAATAATGCTGCTAAAGCTTTAGAGTATTTAAGACCTAAAGAATGTGTTGTTACAAATACTTCTCCTGGAAATAAGCCATCTACTAAAGATGCTAATACTAGAATTAAAAGATATACAAGTAAATTTCAATATACAGCAAGTGGAACAGTTATATTAACTATAGCTGAAGATGGAAAATTGTTATATAATAAGTTAGGTGAGGATAAATAATAAAAATATGCCATGAGCTGTAGTGTATTTTTAAATAAAAGAATCGAGGTTCTGAAAATTAAATTGTTAGATTTTCAGAACCTCGAAATTCTTCATATAAACATGTCGTTATGTTTTGTATGTGTTTTTTAGAATTCGGAAATCTTGGTAAAAAGATTAACTAGTAGCATTGCTACAGGGATTTGACTTTATAATACTTAAATCCGAATTCTAAAGGGCATCATATAGATGCAATCAAAAATAAAGTAGTCTTAAGTATTATAAAAAGTACATTTCTATTTTACCATTGTTTACATAAAAAGTCAATATAATTTTATAAAAAATTAAAAAGTAAGAATTTCTTTGTAAAATTGATTACATTGAAATTCTTACTTTTTATTTATTGGTTTTATTTTGTTCCGTAGATTCTATCACCAGCATCACCAAGACCTGGTACAATGTAAGCATCTTCATTTAAATGATCGTCTATATGAGCACAATAGATTTTTACATCTGGATGTTTTTCTTGAACCTTTTTTAATCCTTCTGGTGCAGCGATGATACATAAGAACTTAATTTTCTTAACACCTTTTTCTTTTAAAAGGTCTATTGCATCAATAGCACTTCCGCCAGTTGCAAGCATTGGATCTAAAAGAATAACTTCTTTTGATTCTATGTTTTTAGGAACTTTGAAGAAATAGTTTACTGGTTTATGATTATTTGTATCATCACGATACATTCCTATATGACCAATTTTAGCATTAGGTATAACATTTATTACTCCATCAAGCATTCCCATGCCAGCTCTTAAGATTGGTACGAATGCATATTTATCTTCATCTAATTTTTTAGTTTTCATTTTACAAATTGGTGTTTCTATTTCTGTGTTTTCCAAGTTAGCATCTTCCATTGCTTTATAGCATAGGAAAGAACCAATTTCTTCAGCTAATTCTCTAAATTCTTTTGTACCTGTATTTTTTGATCTTAAAATTCCTAATTTATGTTCAATTAATGGGTGATTTAATTCAATTAAATTATTTTTATCTAAATCAGCTTTTTTTACTGTTTCATTTTCTTTTGAAAAATTTTGAGTGTCATTATTTTCTTTTTCATTTGGTAATAATAAGTTTAATAGAATTCCAACTACAGCGGCTAAACTCATACCTGAGAAAGGAATTGTCATGCTTCCACTAGTTTTGAAAGTTATTATTGCTCCACCAAGTCCAAGAACAAGCATTGATGATGCAACAATTATATTTTTATTTTTTCCGAAATCAACTTGATTTTGAATTAATACTTTTAAACCATTAACAGCTATAAATCCATATAGTAGAAGAGATATTCCTCCTAGAACTGGATTTGGTATTGTTTGTACAAGAGCTGTGAATTTTCCTAAAAATCCAAGAATTATTGCGAATATTGCAGCTAATCCGATAACCCATACAGAAGCGATTTTTGTCATTCCAACTACTGATGTGTTTTCACCATAAGTTGTGTTTGCTGGTCCTCCAAGAGTACCTGCAACTAAAGTTGCAACACCATCACCAAGTAGAGTATTTTTTAGTCCAGGATTTTTTAATAAATCTTTTCCTATAATTGCGCTTAAAGCTGTGTGATCTCCAATATGTTCACACATTGTTACTAAAGCTATAGGAGCCATTGTTAATGCAATCATAATATTTGGTTTATATGATGCAAATGGTATTTTAAAGTTTGGTACTTGGAACCAAGCTGCATCTGCTACTGGAGCAAAGTCAACTAAGCCAAGTGCAACTGATGCAATATATCCAACTATAATTCCAATTAAGAATGGAATTATTTTAATAAATCCTTTTCCTCTTACCATAATGATTGCTGTTGTTAAGAATGTTATTAGTGCAGCAAGTACACCTTTCCATTCAATATTTTCTACACCAGCACCGATTCCAATGCTGTTTACTGCTGAACTAGCTAACCCTAAACCGATAATCATTATCATTGGACCAATTACGACTGGTGGTAATAGTTTGTTAATCCAGTTTGTACCGATTAATCTAATAATGAATGATACGATAATGTATACAAGACCGACAACTAGAACTCCTGTCATAGCTGCTGCAATTCCATCAGATGCATTCCCAGAAGATGCACCAGCTATGTAAGCTGCGATTATTGGTGAGATAAAAGCAAAAGAACTTCCAAGGAATACTGGTGATTTTGCTTTTGTACATAAAATATAAATTAATGTTCCGATCCCTGCTGTTACTAGAGCTACTGCGATTGAAAGTACTTCACCTTCGAATCCAGCTGCTGCAATACCTTGATTTACTAAAATAGGAACTAATACTGTTGCTCCAAACATTGCAAATACGT
>Ga0137298_10625_pt1 | contig 10860 bp, 10 predicted proteins | sample RamsorincwithD2O_2_FD_97182 | JGI IMG/M metagenome (GOLD analysis project Ga0137298, IMG submission 97182) | Mouse cecal microbial communities from Vienna, Austria - Glucosamine amended with D2O | ecosystem: Host-associated > Mammals > Digestive system > Large intestine > Cecum | place: Austria...
TAACAATTGGTAAGTAGGCATGACCGGGTTGACCAGCGGGCCGAGCATATTGAAGAAACTGCGTACGCCGAGGCTCTTCCGTACCGGAGCTACCGCTTTCAGCGCCGGGTTGAACAAGGGGGCGTGGAGGTAGGCGATATGGCAGGTATCCATGGAGGTACGTAGCTTATCGATATCGTTCGTGAATTTTACGCCGTGTTGCTCCATCACGTTGCTGGCGCCGCTCACCGAGGTAGCCCCGTAGTTACCGTGCTTTACGACATGGTAACCGGCACCGGCCACTACGAAGCAGGAACAGGTACTGATGTTGAACGTGTTTTTCCCGTCGCCTCCGGTACCTACGATATCGATCGGCTTGTATTCGCTTAAATCTACCGGTACACGCATTTCCAGCAAAGCTTCCCGGAATCCGGTCAATTCCTCTACGGAGATACTGCGCATCAGAAATACGGTGATCAGACTGGCGATCTGGGAATCGTTGTAGCGTCCCTCCGCTATATTCTGGAGGATATTCCGGGCTTCTTCCCGGCCTAGATATTGGTGCTCGAATAATCTGTATAATATTTGCTTCATGTCTGTAATGTGTTGAATGATAAAATATTGCAGTTTTGCGATATTTCTTTATCGAAAAACTTTTGTTTCTCTAGGGGAAAACTCTTGTTTCTTGCTTGAGAAACATTAGTTTCACCATAGAGAAACTGATGTTTCGTTAGGAAGAAACTATAAGTGCCTTAGGAGGTAATTAGCGTTTCAGCCAGTTCTCTATAATTGTCTTCCCTTTGGGTGTCAACACGGATTCCGGATGGAATTGGATACCTCGTACATTGTACTCACGATGGCGCAAGCCCATGATCTGTCCTTCTTCCGTATCGACCGCCGTAATTTCCAGACAATCCGGGAAGTTTTCCTTGGAGACCGCCCAAGAATGATAACGCCCAACACGTATACCCGGTTCCAGTCCCTCGAAGATAGGATCTTTAGCGACAATCCGTATATCGGAGCAAACGCCGTGATGCACATCGGTAAGGTTTATCAATGTGGCGCCGAATGCCTCGCCGATGGCCTGCTCGCCTAGGCAGACACCTAGGATGCTCTTTGTCGGGGCGTACCGGCGGATCAAGGGGAGGAGAATGCCGGCTTCCTCGGGGATGCCCGGTCCCGGGGATAGTAAGATCTTATCGAAACGCTCTATCTCTTCCAAGGAGATCTTGTCGTTGCGGTGTACCTCTACATCCGCACCCAGTTCCTTCAATATATGTAGCAAATTGTAGGTGAAGGAATCGTAATTATCAAATAATAATATCTTCATTTTATATATATTGTTGTTGTTGTAGAGACGGGGCGTGCCCCGTCTCATCCTTTCAAAATGGTAACTTAAAATACTATCAGACTGTGGGGGACGGGGCACGCCCCGTCTCTACAACCGGATAATCAATTGATTAATTTCTCCGCTAGATCTATCGCCTTCTTCAAGGCTCCCAGCTTATTGTTTACCTCTTGCAATTCACGCTCATCGTTGCTCTTAGCCACGATCCCGGCTCCCGCCTGATAGTAAAGTACGTTGCCACGGCTGACGAAGGTACGGATCGTGATCGCTTGGTTCAAATCACCGTCCAGACCGATAAAGCCGATACAGCCGCCGTAAGCACCCCGGTTATGATGCTCGATGTCGGTGATCAGTTGCATGGCCCGTACTTTGGGGGCTCCGCTCAATGTGCCGGCGGGGAAGGTATCGACGTAGGTCTTTACCGGGTCGCTATCGGTGTTGATCTCGCCGCTCACACGGGATACGAGGTGGATGACGTGGCTGTAGTATTGTACCTCCTTATAGAAATCCACTTGCACGTCGTGGGCGTTCCGGCTTAGGTCGTTGCGGGCGAGGTCTACCAGCATCACGTGCTCGGCGTTCTCCTTGGGGTCGGCTAGCAGGGCCTCGGTACGTTGTTTGTCTACCTCGATATTACCGGTACGGAAAGCGGTCCCGGCGATCGGGTCGATGCTGGCGTGTCTGCCCGTTACCTTGCAATGCGTCTCGGGGGAAGAGCCGAAGATACGGAAACCTCCGAAATCGAAGTAGAACAAATAAGGAGAGGGATTGATGCTGCGAAGAGCCCGGTACACCTTGAAGTCGTCTCCCTTGAACGGTTGCTCGAAGCGACGGCTCAATACGATCTGGAAGACATCTCCCCTGAGGCAGTGCTTGATGCCTTGGCGGACCATCGCCTTGTATTCCTCGCCGGTGATCGGGGAGGTCTCGGGACCCGCTGTCTGGAAGTTATAGGAGGCGAAGTTACGGTTCTCGATCAATGTCTCGATTTCTTCCAGCCGGCTAGCCTCGTCCTCTTGGAGCATCTCCACTAGGGTCAACTCGTTCTTGAAATGATTGAAGACAAGGATATACTTATATAATATGTATAGCATATCGGGGGCGTCGTTTTCCTCGTGATGAACTTCCATGACCGGGATGTTCTCGAAATAACGGACGGCATCGAAAGCCGTGTAGCCGAATAATCCGCAGACCTTCTTGTCCGCTCCCTCCACCTTGAAGCGGCCGAGGAAAGCGTTCATCGCCTCGGGTACGTTATAGTCTTCGGTGAGCGGGGTAACCTCACGGGTCTCGTCCGGGAAGGTAGCCGTGCATTCCCCGTTGTTGATACCGATGCTCGCCAAGGGGCGGAGCGCTATAAAGGAAAGGCTATTCTCGTTTCCGTGGAAGTCCGAGCTTTCCAACAGGGCCGATTCCGGGTAGATATCCCGCACTTTCAGATAGATGCTTACGGGAGTGTGAAGGTCGCCCATCACCTTCTTGCTTATCGTTTTGAAAGAATAATTCATGATAATTTATAATTAATGTAGGTGTCCATATCTTTATCGCCACGGCCCGAGACAGTCAGTACCACCACGTCTTCCGGCTTGAAGTTTACCTTGGCCAAGGCTCCCAAGGCATGGGCGCTTTCCAAGGCCGGGATGATTCCTTCCAGACGGGTCAACTCGAAAGCGGCCTCCAACGCCTCGTCATCATCGACCGCTAGGATTTGCGCACGGTGCTCTACGGAGAGGTTCGCGTGGATCGGGCCGATGCCTGGGTAATCCAAGCCGGCGGAAACAGAATAAGGTTCCTCGATCTGTCCGTCCTCGTTCTGCATGACCAAGGTACGTGCCCCGTGGATGATGCCCTCTTTACCCAATTGGATCGTGGCGGCGCTCATGCCGGAGTGGATGCCCTTGCCGCCGGCCTCGGCCAAGACGATCTTCACCCGCTCGTCGTCCACGAAATGATAGATCGTACCGGCGGCGTTACTTCCCCCGCCTACGCAGGCGATCAGGTAATCCGGGTGATCCCTTCCTTCCTTCTCCAGCAGTTGCTTCTTGATCTCCTCGCTGATAACGGATTGCAGCCGGGCTACCATATCCGGATAAGGATGGGGGCCTACCGTAGAACCGATAATATAATACGTATCCGAAGGATGACAGCACCAGTCACGGATCGCCTCGTTCGTGGCGTCTTTCAAGGTCATGTTTCCCGAGGTCACGGGCACGACGGTAGCTCCCAGCATCTCCATCTTCTGTACGTTGGCATGTTGGCGTTCCACGTCTGTCTTCCCCATATAAACGATACATTCCATATTCATCAAGGCACATACCGTAGCCGTAGCCACTCCATGCTGTCCGGCACCCGTCTCGGCGATGATACGGGTCTTCCCCATGCGGCGGGCTAGGAGGATCTGGCCGATCGTATTGTTGATCTTATGTGCTCCGGTATGGTTCAAGTCTTCCCGTTTCAAATAGATCTTGCATCCGTATTTCTCGCTCAACCGTTTGGCCAAGTAAAGAGGGGAGGGGCGGCCTACATAATCACGCAATAACTGATCGAACTCTTCCTTGAAGCTATCGCTCTCCAACACTTGCAGATAGGTATTCTGTAAATTTTCCACGCATTGATGAAGGATCTCGGGAACATAGGCCCCGCCGAACTCACCATAGTAACCATTCTTGTCAACTTGATACGTTTTCATCTTTTATCTATTTTAGTTATTTTCCTTTTGAATTTGCCATAAAAAGAAAAGAGGCCTGCCGCAAGTGCGACAGACCTCTTTATATCTTTATGTAGTGTTTATATATACATACGAGTCTTCGTTCCTTACGACCTTTTGAGTTGTACGGAGCGCCACCACCAATATGTATTTACTACGAATGTTCTCATGACTCTGTTTTGTTATTACGGCAGCAAATATATGGAATCTTTGACAAACAGCAAATAAAATCGTGTTTTTTTTATGAATGAGATAAAAAAGATCAGAAGGTCTATTAAAACTGCTCTATTGACAAATTGTAATTTATTGAGCCTTGTATAGACGTGTATTGGCGTTTTTGGTATTTGTTTTTATTATTTCGAAGAATAATTTGCTTTCAAAATAATAGTTTCTACCTTTGCGGAAACAATAAAAAACGATTAATATTTCTAATATGGATACTAAATTAACTGGAAAAACTCGCATAGAGAGCGATTTGATCGGCGCTCGTGAAATCCCCGCCGAAGCATTATACGGAGTTCAAACCTTGAGAGGAATCGAGAATTTCTCAATCAGTAAATTCCGTTTGAGTGAATATCCTTTATTCATTAAAGGATTAGCTATAACAAAAATGGCGGCTGCCATGGCTAACTTTGAATTAGGCTTGCTTACCGTAGAGCAAAAAGACGCTATCATCGCCGCTTGTGGGGAGATTCTCGATGGTAAACATCACGACCAGTTCCCGGTGGATATGATCCAAGGCGGAGCGGGTACCACTACGAATATGAATGCGAATGAGGTGATCGCCAACCGTGCCTTGGAGCTGATGGGGCATGAGCGGGGTGAATACCAATACTGCTCACCGAACGACCATGTGAACTGCTCGCAATCCACGAACGACGCATATCCGACCGCTATCCATATCGGTATGTATTTTAAGCATCTTCAATTGCTTCCCCATTTGGAGGAATTGATCGCCTCTTTCCGTAAGAAAGGAGAGGAGTTCTCGCAGATTATCAAGATGGGACGTACGCAGTTGGAGGATGCCGTACCTATGACGTTGGGGCAGACCTTTAATGGCTTCGCCAGCATCTTGCAGGATGAGATCGCTCACTTGAATGAGGCCGCCGCCGATTTCTTGGTGGTTAATATGGGAGCTACCGCTATCGGTACGGGTATTTGTGCCGAGCCGGGATACGCGGAGAAATGTATCGCGGCTTTACGTGAGATAACCGGATGGGATATCCGTCTCTCCTCCGATTTGGTAGGAGCTACCTCGGATACTTCTTGCTTGGTAGGCTATGCTTCCGCCATGAAGCGGGTTTGCGTGAAGATGAATAAGATATGTAATGACCTTCGCTTGTTGGCAAGCGGCCCTCGTTGCGGTTTGGGTGAGTTTAACTTGCCTGCTATGCAGCCGGGTTCTTCTATCATGCCGGGTAAGGTGAATCCTGTGATCCCGGAGGTGATGAACCAGATCGCTTATAAGGTAATGGGTAATGAATTATGTGTGACCATGGCCGGGGAAGCCGCCCAGATGGAGCTGAACGCCATGGAGCCGGTGATGGCACAATGCTGCTTCGAGTCCGTGGATTTGCTGATCAATGGTTTCGATACCTTGCGTACCCGTTGCGTGGACGGTATTGTCGCTAACGAGGATCGTTGCCGTGAGGAGGTACATCATAGCATCGGCGTGGTGACGGCCTTGAATCCGGTAATCGGCTATAAGAACTCGACCAAGATCGCGAAGGAGGCGTTGGAGACCGGCGTTAGCGTTTATCAATTGGTACTGGATCATGGTATCTTGACCAAGGAGGAATTGGATACGATCTTAAGCCCGGAGAATATGATCAAGCCGGTGAAGTTGGATATCAAGCCTCGCCGTTAATCGAGTCCTATTATATAATGTATACCATTTGTGGACCGTATAGGTGGATTTTTCCATCCTATGCGGTCTTTTTTTAGATTATAATCTCTATCTTTGGACTGACTTAATTCTAATAATCATGATAAATAGACGAGATTTTTTAAAGAACGCGTCCCTTTTCACCTTGGGTGGCCTGATGGCCGGAAAGGTCGGGAGCGCAGATGCGGCTAAACCTGTCACTACTGAGACGATGGCCGCTAAGACAGTTGGTTTACAAATCTATTCTTTAGGCAAGGAACTTTATGCGGATGTACCCGGTGGATTGAAAAAGATCAAGCAAATGGGGTACACGAATCTGGAATTGGCCGGTTACAAGGAAGGCAAGATCGGCGGTGTAGACATGATGGAATTCAAGAAGATGGTGGATGATGCCGGATTGAAGATCACCAGTTCCCACGTGAATCCTCCGGTACGTGAGTACACGAAGGCCAATCGCTCCCAGATCTCCGAGTATTGGAAGAAGACGGCTGATGACCATGCCAAACTAGGCGTGAAGTACTTGATCCAGCCCGGGCAACCGAGTACCCGTAGCACCGAGGAAACCGCTTTCGTCTGCGAGATTTTTAACGAGGCGGGTAAGATCGTGAAAGCGGCCGGTATTCCTTTCGGCTATCACAACCATGAGATGGAGTTCGCCAAGGTAAATCCGGGCAGTACGGAGGCCAAGCTGGGAAGGCGTGTGAAAGGAGATTGCATCTATGAGTTGTTCTTGAAGAATACTGATCCTTCGCTTGTGTTTTTCGAGATGGATGTTTATTGGGCCGTGATGGGACAACAAGATCCGATAGAATGGTTGAAGAAATATCCGAACCGTATTAAGGTATTGCACGTCAAGGACCGTGCTATTCTAGGCGAGTCCGGGATGATGAATTTCGAGAATATATTCCGGCAAGCTTACGCGAATGGAATCAAGGATTATTTCGTGGAGTTGGAGGGTATGCCTGACGGACGTTCCCAGTTTGAGGGCGTGAAAGGCTGCGTGGATTATTTATTGAAAGCACCGTTCGTGAAATAAGTCTTTTGACTCATTAAAAAAACGCTCATGGCGGTAGGATGCTTCCTCCGTTATGAGCGTGTTTGTTCGTAAAGCAGCCATACCAATAAAGGGATATAGTCCTTTAATTCCGTTCGTAATATCTTGAGCGCTTGAGAGATGCGGTATGCGATTGTTTTGGGGGATACGCCTGTCCGCTCGGCGATCTCGTTGTAGGTCATTTCCTCGAAACGGTTCATCTCGAATGCCTTACGGTATTCATCCGGGAGCTCCCGGATGGCCTTGGAGGCCAAGGCCATCAGTTCTCCTATATAAAAATCAGGATTCTCGAATTGCTCTTGGAACTTGGCGTACAATCTCTCGTGCACTTGTTGCTTAACCTGTATGTGGCTGATCGTATTGAGGCATTTATTGCGGACAATGGTGAAGAGGAGTGATTTCAGGGACATGTCCGCTACTAGGGATTTTCGGTTTTCCCACAGCCACATCATCACGTCTTGTACGATCTCCTCTGATTCTGGTACTGTTACATATTGGGAGGCGAAGGCGCACAATCCCCGGTAATATTGTTTGTACACGGTGTCGAACGCTTGTTCGTCTCCTGCGATAAGTTCTAGTGAAATTCGTTCTGCGTTCTCGTCCACAATAGTGTTTAAGTTTGTTTGGTTGCAAACTTAATGAATAATTCCGGATAAGAGGCATGAATCCCGCTACTTTTTCTTTCCTTGGTTGGCTACGGCTTCCATGAGTTTCTTGATTTCCTCCGGGTCACCAAGGAAATAATCATTCACGAGTTTCAGGTCATCATCGAACTCGAACACGTATGGAACGGCTGTCGGGAGATTCAGATGAACGATCTCTTCATCGGAGATGTTTTTTAAATATTTGATGATTCCCCGCAAGCTGTTTCCGTGAGCGGCGACAAGGATCTGGTCGGCGGTCCGGAGCGTCGGGAAGATAACCTCTTTCCAATAAGGGAGAATCCGCTCAACCGTATCTTTCAAGGATTCCGTACGGGGCAACTCTTTATCCGGCACGTCTTTGTAGCGGATATCGAAGCGAGGGTTACGAGGGTCGTCTTCCGATAGGGGAAGCGGGGCTATATCGTAACTGCGACGCCAGATCAAGACCTGCTCGTCTCCATACTTTTGGGCGGTCTCGCTCTTGTTCAACCCTTGTAGCGATCCGTAATGTTTCTCGTTCAGCCTCCAGCTCTTCTCCACCGGGATCCAGTCTTGGTCCATGCGATCCAATACACAATTCAAGGTTTTGACGGCCCGTTTTAAATAAGAGGTATAGGCTTTATTGAACACATATCCTTTTTCTTTCAATAGGTTGCCGGCCCTATAAGCTTCGGCCACGCCTTTTTCTGTCAAATCCACATCGGTCCAACCGGTGAACCGGTTCTCTTTATTCCATACACTTTCGCCGTGGCGAAGCAATACGATACTTTTCATAGGTCTTTTTATTTTTATGATTTGTTTTTTTCGAAATCCTCGATGACTTCTTTTAATATAGGTAGATGACTATGTTGTACATCCTTCGCTGCCGTGAGGAAAGTGACAACCGGATGCTTCTCGATCTCTCGTAAGAAAGGAATGAAATCCGGGTTCTGCTTGATCTCCATCCCGTAGCGACCTTGGAATACTTCCCAATGCCTGTCTTTATCCTCGTGGAACCATTGGCGTAACTCCTTAGATGGAGTGATGTCTTTTCTCCATTCGTCAAACTTCGCATCCTCTTTCTTCAGTCCTCTGGGCCATAGCCTGTCGAGAAGAATGCGATAACCATCCGCCTCACTTGGCTCCTCATAAATCCGTTTTAAAAGAATCTTTACCATAAGAAGTCTCATTTTGTGGTAAAACAGTAGAAAGAGGGATATTGTTGAGCCTTTCTTTAGGAACGGTATTTTTGCCATTATTCAATTTTCAAGAAAAAAATCGTTTTTTTGTTTAGTACATCTTTTGTCTCAACTGTATTAATTATAGAAACAAGAAAAAATGGAAATAAACGAAGACATATTGATCCGATACATCGATGGGATGTTGACCGAGGAGGAAGCTGCGGAGGTGAAAAACTGGCGGGCCGCCTCTCTAGAAAACGAGAAACTGTTGGAGCAGGTCTATTTTACGACTCAAGTGGCAAGTCGCCTAAAAGTCATGCGGACCGTGAACCCGGACGAGGCGTTGTCTCGTTTTAAATCAAGAATCCATAAGAAAGAGAAAAGATTAGCTTTAAGACAAGTGTTAGGTGTTATTCAACGGGCTGCGGCCGTGTTATTCATTCCAGTCTTTCTTTTATCCGCTTATTTGTTCATACAGCAGGGTCAAGGGAACGTGCGTACGCTAGCCGTACGCACGAATCCTGGGGTGGTTTCGGCGTTCGATTTACCTGACGGTTCTAAGGTTTGGCTGAATGCCAATAGCGAATTGAGATATCCCTCGGACTTCAATGCGGATACCCGTACGGTGGAATTAACCGGACAAGGATATTTCGAGGTGACGAAGAATGCCCATAAGCCTTTTATTGTGAAAGCGGATAAAGATTACTCGGTAGAGGTGTTGGGTACTTCTTTCAATGTATCCGCTTACAAAGACGAGAGTATGATAGAGACCACCTTGGTAGAGGGATCGGTAAAACTGAACGTCGTGTCCGGAGGAAAGCGAATGACACAGATGTTGAAGCCAAACGAGAAAGCTGAGTATCAAAAGGGTGCTGACAAGATCAAGGTGTTCGACGTGAATACCGAATATGACACGGCTTGGAAGAACGGGGAGATTATCTTCAGGAACCATCCGATGGATAAAGTATTGAAAACGCTGGAACGTCATTATCACGTAGTATTCGAGGTAAAAGATAACGAGATACTCAAGTCCATAATAACAGCCCGTTTCAAGGACGAGCAATTGCCTCAAGTATTGGAATACCTGAAATTGGCGTCGGGAATCCAGTATGCGATACATAAACCTACCGTTAAGGACAGTGGATCGGGAACCTCAGTCGTGGAAATATCAAAATGAGAAATAATGTGTAACCTTCTAAAATACGTCTGCCCATGAAGAAAGAATAAACAAGGATTAAAAACATACGGAAGAATATTGGCGTATTCTCCCGTACGAAAAGTCAAGAAGAGCTGTTGGCGCAGCTACAAATAACTTTATTATAAATAGTAACACTACAAAAATATGAATAAAATTGTAACCTTAAATGCTTTAAGGGGGAATAGTTATTCTCTTTTTCGAAAAATTCCGTTAATGATTAACATGGGGGTATGCGCATTCTGTTTGGTACCGGCCATGGTTTTCGCAGAGAACACGCATGAAGTCACAGTCTTAAACGCTCAACAACAGACACGAAAAGCAGTCGGTGTCGTTACGGACAAAACGGGCGAGGCTATTATTGGTGCTAACGTAATTGTTAAAGGAACTACCAACGGTACCATCACGGATATGGATGGCCGTTTCGAGTTGGATGTTCCTAACAATGCGACTTTACAAGTTTCCTATATCGGCTTTAATACGCAAGAGATCGTCTTTACCGGACAACCTTCTATCGAGGTTCAATTGGTCGATGATACGCAAGCCTTGGATGAAGTCGTGGTAACCGCTTTGGGTATCAAGCGTGAGAAAAAGGCTTTGGGATATTCTATGTCTGAATTGAAAGGTGAGTCCCTGACGCAAACCCGTGATGCTAACGTGGCCAACGCTTTGGCTGGTAAGGTAGCAGGTTTGCAGATCAAGCAAAATGGTACCGGTGTCGGTGGTTCCTCTCGTATCGTGATTCGTGGTAATAACTCTATTACTGGTAATAACCAGCCGTTGATCGTTGTGGACGGTGTACCTATCGATAACTTTAGCGGTGGTACGGATGACTATTGGGGTAACGGTAACGTGGATAAAGGTTCCGGTATCTCTGATATCTCCCCA
>Ga0137298_11686_pt1 | contig 10850 bp, 8 predicted proteins | sample RamsorincwithD2O_2_FD_97182 | JGI IMG/M metagenome (GOLD analysis project Ga0137298, IMG submission 97182) | Mouse cecal microbial communities from Vienna, Austria - Glucosamine amended with D2O | ecosystem: Host-associated > Mammals > Digestive system > Large intestine > Cecum | place: Austria...
AACAATATCTTTTAAAAGCTCATTGATATTGATATCTTCACGATCGTATATTTCCTCTATGCTGATCGGATCTCGCCCCACACTTTCAATCTGCACATCAACAGGTAAAGATTTATCAATTGATTCATGCAAAGTGCCATTAATTGACAACGCAGATCCCAACACGCAGACGGTGACAAAGAGCATTAAACAAATCATACCCATCGACATCACCGTCGTATTAATCTTACTGCTAAACTGGCGAAGTATAAAAGAATTCAAATTTTTGTAATACACACCTTTAAAGCTCATAAAAATGCGGAGCAGCAATCCCGACAATGACCAGAATAGAAGAAAAGTTGCCACTACGCCCATAATAATTGGAATCAACAAATTAGAAACTTCATCCACGAAACCAATTCCGGCCGTTACAAGGTAGTAGGCTATTCCTAGTAGGACCGCTGCCACAATGAACACGAGCGTACAAACCCATAGGTTCTTTAATTTAATCTTTTCACTACGACGGCTGTTCGATAGAAGCGTAATTAATCTTTGTCGACTAATATTAATCGTATTAAAGATCATAACAATGAGATAAATCACACCAAAGTAGATGAGTGTTTTTACTAATGCCGATAGCGAAAAGACAAACTGAAATTCCGTCAAATTCGCCTCAAACATATTCGCTACTAATACACTAATAAATTGCGAAACTAATATTCCTATCAGAAGCCCCACACCCAGCGACAAAAGGCCGATGAAGAAAGTTTCCAACAACAGAATCAGCGAAATCTTACGTTTACTCATTCCCAACGTCAGATAAATACCAAATTCCTTACTACGCCGTTTAATTAAAAATCTTGAAGCATAGATAATCAATGCACCCAAAATAAATGAAACTAAGACACTTACCGCGCCCATAATTACATTAATTAACTCCAGCATATCACGAACACGATCATTGACATCCAGCATAATGGTTTGACTGCCGATAGAATTAAAAATATAAAAGATCGCTACACCCAAAACTAGTGTAAAAAAGTAAATTGCATAGTCTTTAATACTACGTTTTATGTTTTTAATAGCAAGTTTAGCAAACATAACTCTGCACCTCACTATTTAACTGAAAATAATATTTTTTATTTATAACTTTACAGGAAAACAGCTGAAAAAGTCGCTTTTCCCATTGCGAAAATTTTTGTTTATTTTTTAATATCAAATTTTGGCGCATTTTAAAACTGAAATATTTTTGTAATTTATTTATTAATTGTATTTTTCCATTACAAAGCATCATTTAAATCACCCCCGAGCAAAGTAATTACATTAATAATCTCATTAAAGAACTTCTTGCGATCATCTTTACCTTTACGAATCTCATTAAAGACTTTACCGTCCTTAATAAAAATTACGCGCGAAGCATACGAAGCCGCAAAGGCATCATGCGTTACCATGAGAATTGTAGCGTTCAATTTTGCATTAAGGCTTTCGAATTGCTCAAGCAACATTCGAGACGACTTAGAGTCCAAAGCTCCAGTTGGCTCATCTGCCAAAATCAGTTTTGGTTTTGTCACAATTGCTCGAGCGGACGCCACGCGTTGCTTCTGGCCTCCCGACATTTGATAAGGAAACTTTTCCAGTACGTTCGTAATATTTAACTCTTTTGCTACATTATGCACACGCTCCTTAAGTTCGTCTACCTTGCAGTTCTGAATCGACAAAGCCAGAGCGATATTCTCGTAGGCCGTAAGTGAATCCAATAAATTGAAATCCTGAAAAATAAATCCTAGCTCTTCACGACGAAAGCGATTCAGCGCCTCACCTTTTAACTCGGTAATATCTTCACCGGCTACGTAAATGTGTCCAGCAGTCACGCGATCAATTGTTGATATAACATTAAGTAAAGTTGTTTTTCCTGAGCCACTCGAACCCATAATTGCGACAAATTCACCTTCGTCGACACTTAGAGAAATATTATCAATCGCTTTGGTTAAGGACGACTTGTTGCCGTAATATTTCTCGACTTTTTCTAATTCTAAAATCGTTTTCATACTTTCTCCTTGGCTTTATTATATGTAAAGCTTATTCCGGTGTCGTGCGTTCAAACTTACTTCTGACTTACTTTTTTGTAATATATAAGCTAACTTTCCAGAACTTTATAATATTCTGGTTTGGTAAAAGTGATTTTTACGCTTGTGTATTGATCTTTCTGAGAAGCAATTGTGATCTGATGACCGAGTTTGTCGCAAAGAATTTTCGCAATATACAAACCCATGCCAGTCGATTTATTGCCAATGCGACCATTCTCACCAGTAAAACTTTTGTCGAAGACGCGCGGAAGATCTTTCGCGTCAATTCCACAGCCATCATCAGTAATCGATAACGTCACTTGGCCACCAATTACTTTTGCAGACAATTCGATTTTAGTACTACCATACTTAATGCTATTATTCAGAATCTGATTAATAATAAATTCCAGCCATTTTGAATCAGTGTAGACTTCCTGATGTAAATCCTTAACCACAAAATCAATCTGTTTTGCTCTAATAATTTCTAAGTTACGGTTCGCGACTTTATCAACAGGCTTCTCTAAACATACTTTTTGAATTAAATAATCACGTTCAGCATTTTCTGCACGAGCAAAGTACAAAATTTGTTCTACATAGTCATCTAAACGTTTTACTTGCGCCAAGACTTTTGGCTCACGTGCAATCAAAGACAGCGTCGCTAATGGCGTTTTTACTTCATGAATCCACATCTCGACATAATCCTGAAATTCCCTTGACGCACTTTGGTAATTTCGCACATTCTCAATCATTGACTTATTAATACGATATAACACTTGATGCAAGATTTCACCATCATAAAAAGTTGGCGATTCAAGAGTTTCCAAAATCAAATATGCCTGATCTAAATTTTCTAAATTCCCCAACAAATCTTGATAAAATTTATGCCGTCGCAGATAATCCCACGTCAAAATCATTATCAAAAAACTGAGCCAAAAAATAGTAATTAGAAAAACAAATATAAAATTTAATTTTAGCGCTAGCAGGAAAAGCACTAATACCCCCAACATGCCAAACGCCAACACAATCACAAAGAGTTTATCTCGCAAATAGTGCTTGAGACTTGCTGGGTTTTCGGCTTGAGGTTTCATGATAAGATATAGCCTAAACCTTTACGGGTTTCAATGGCTTCACCCATGCCAAGTGTTTTGAATTTACCACGCAAACGGCTAACATTTACAGTTAACGCATTATCATTAATATATTCATGGTTATTCCATAAATCCGTCATTAAATCATCACGCGTCACAATCTCACCTCGATGAGAAAGCAAATGTCCAAAGATAATCATTTCGTTCTTCGTCAACAAAATACGTTTTTGGTCACTTTCAATCACGCCTTTATTTAGATCTACCCGTAAATTATGAAACTTGATCGGGCCATTTGTACCCTCAAAGCGTTTTAATACCGCAGCAATTCTCAACAATAAAATCTGTGGATTGTACGGCTTTGTAATATAGTCGTCTGCACCGTAGCTCATCGACAGCACTTCATCCATCTCCATACCACTACTCGTTACCATGATTACTGGCACTTCCGAACGACTACGCAGAGTCTTCAAAATCAGCTCCCCGTCTAGTCCAGCCAAATTAATATCTAGCAAAATCAAATCCGCCTGCACCGCGACAATATCATCAATGATACTGGCAATATTTTGAGGTTGCGGAAGATATTTGGATAAGTCCAAAGCCTTTGATTCGTACCCTGAGCTACGCAATAGGTCATCTAGACCTTGACGCATCGCCTCTTCATCTTCAATGATTAAAATCTTTTTCATTTGGCTTCATTATAACACATCTGGAATGGTATAATCATGATTATGAATAAATTGAACAGCAAGCTTAAATTCATGGTGCACAAAAATAGTCCCTTGCGGGACTATTTTTTACTATTTTGTATTGCGTTTTTCGATAATCTCGTTAGCTACGTTAGGTGGTACTTCCTCATAGCCACTCAACTCCATCGAACTCGCTGCGCGACCTTGTGACATTGATCGCAAATCTGAAGTATAACCAAAGAGGTTTGCCAGCGGCGCAAAGGCTTTGATCAACTTAGCCCCGCCATTTAAGTCTTCCATGCTATCAATGCGACCACGGCGAGAGTTTATGTCACCAATCACATCGCCCATAAATTCTTCTGGAGTGGTAATCTCTAGCTTCATAACTGGCTCAAGCAAGACTGGTTGAGCTTTCTTGATACCTTCGCGAGTAGCAAGAGAACCGGCAAGTTTAAAAGCAAGTTCGCTAGAGTCAACGTCATGGTAGGAACCATCGTACAAAGTTGCCTTCACATCGACAACTGGATAGCCAGCAATCACACCGCCGTTCAAAGTCTCTTCAATACCCTGCTGGACTGGTTTGCGATATTCCTGTGGGACTACACCACCCTTAATCATATCGATAAACTCAAAACCCTTGCCAGTCTCGTTTGGTTCAAACTTCACCCAAACGTCACCGTACTGACCACGACCACCAGACTGCTTAATGTGTTTACCTTGAGCTTCGGCAGTACCGCGAATCGTTTCACGATAGGCGACTTGCGGAGCACCAGTATTAGCTTCAACGCCATGCTCTTTTTGCAAACGGTCAATAGCGATCTCAAGGTGCAATTCGCCCATACCAGAAATAATAGTCTGGCCAGTTTCTTCATCAGTATGCACGCGCAAAGTCGGATCTTCTTCTACAAGTTTCTGCAAACCTAGACCCATTTTTTCCTGATCGGATTTGGTCTTTGGCTCGACGGCAATTGACACTGGAGGATCTGGGAAAGTAATGTCCTCAAGATGAATAGGATGTGCTGGATCACAAATCGTCGTACCAGTCGTTACCTCTTTCATACCTACTACCGCAGCAATATCACCAGCGGTAATCTCTGAGATCTCTTCACGCTTATCGGCGAACATACGAACAAGACGACCGATACGCTCTTTGTCACCAGTTGTAGCGTTCAGGACAGTACTACCAGAGGTCATCTTGCCAGCATAGACGCGAACGAAGATTAATTTACCCACAAATGGATCAGTTGCAATTTTGAAAGCCAAGGCCGTCAATGGCTCACTGTCGCTAGCTTTGCGGATGGCTTGATTACCAGTCTTTGGATCAACACCAACAGTTTGACCCTGATCACGATCTAATGGTGATGGTAGATAATCCGTTACAAGATCAAGAACTTTCTCCACGATCACGCCGCGACCATCGCCACCAGTCACGAGGAAGAAATCGCCATCAAGCACACGCTTGCGAAGAGCAGCTTTGAGCTCGACTTCTGTAATAGCCTCTTCACCTTGATTGAAGAACTTATCCATCAAAGCTTCGTCAGCTTGCACAGCTTCCTCGATGAGCATACTGCGAGCATTCTTAGCTTTTTCAAGCATGTCAGCTGGAATATCGCCAACAGTCAACTCGTGATCAGCATAATCCTTGTAGGTATAAGCTTTCATATCGATCAAATCAACTACGCCGCAAATATCCTTCTCAAAGCCAATTGGCAAGTGGATAGCTACAGCATTCTTCGACAAACGTTTGTGAATACTATCAAGAGATTTATAGAAATCACCGCCGATCTGATTAATCTTGTTCACAAAACAGACACGCGGTACGCCATACTTAGTAGCCTGACGCCAAACGGTCTCCGACTGAGCTTCTACACCCATTTTACCGTCGAAGACCACGACTGCACCATCAAGCACGCGTAGTGAACGTTCCACCTCAGCGGTAAAGTCAATGTGTCCTGGGGTATCGATAATATTAATCTTGTGACCCTTCCAATAGGTAGTCACAGCTGCAGAGGTAATGGTAATACCACGCTCTTTTTCTTGTTCCATCCAGTCGGTAGTAGCACCACCAGTACCACCTTTTACAAGGTCAATCTTGTGTTTCAAACCAGTACGGTAGAGGATTGCCTCGGAAGTAGTGGTTTTACCCGCATCAATATGGGCAATAATACCAATATTGCGCAGCTTTGCTAAATCTTTTACTTCATTTGCCATGAAAGCATTTCCTTTTAATAATTAATTTTGACCACACTCGCAGTATGCTTCGAAAATATAAAATTCAAAACACCTTAGAGAAATCGGCTTTTCTTTATTTTAGCATAAAAATAGCTTTTTTGATAGAGGTTTTTGGCAACTTTTCTAGGAGGTAATCCCATATTATCGTCAATTTTGCAAGAGTATAGCGTAAAACTATTGACTTTTATTACAAAGTGTGCTATAATGAAAAGATAGGAGTAGTTTATCTATCAAAAACTTAAGTTAAGGGGCTTCGTTTATCGGTAGTAAGAATATATAGCCTATGTTTTGCGCGTGTCAAGGCTACATAGAGTAACCGATGTTGATCGGCTTTCTCCGATGCACGACAATCACCAAAGATAGTGAAAGTTTCGGCATGGTGATGCTGAGCTAAAACTTGATCGCGATTCGCTTCTAGCAAAATCACCACGTCTGATTCTAGACCCTTTGACTTATGCATCGTCATACCGCGTACGCGCTCTTTGAATTGATTTTCAGTCATAATCCCATGTTCAACCACAAGATTTTTTAATGCTTCTAAAAACCTATCCAGCGTAACATTTTGAAAAGAAGTAAAATTGTGTCGATGAAGTAATAAAATCTGCTGTTTTCTATGCTTGCGCATGAGCTTATAGACTGTTTTTAGCAGTTGTGCTGCTTCTATATAAGCTTGGGCTTTGCCACCGCAAGTTTGGGCTAAAGCACGCTGAAATCTAGCATCATGTAAGCCATCTTCGTGTATATCGCTCTTATCAAATTTAGTTTTAGCGGGATTGACACGCTTAATCTTACCCCGCTTTTTACTAAAAGGTATCGCCCTTCGCGCTTGAGGATTGTAATATTTCAACATATATTCATTGGCATTTTCTACGATCTGTCTATCACTCCGATAATTTGTCATTAGTGAGATATTGACGTTATCTTCATAAAAATAATCCGCAAAATTAATAAAATAATTCACGTCTGATCCCGCAAAACGATTGATCGCTTGCCAATCATCACCTACTGCAAAGAGATGCGCTTTCGGACAAACTCCTCGCAGCGCTTGGATAATACTGAAAAATAGAAAGGAGAAATCTTGATATTCGTCCACCATAATATATTTAAGTGGAGCCACCTTTTTTAAGACCGCACCATGCCCTGCTGGACTTTGCAGAATTTGCGTGGCTTGCGACATTAATAAATTAAAGTCTATCTTTGGTGGTCTTAATGCTAGCAAATAATCATTGAAAGTTGCCAGACAAAGCTGATGGATCAGTATACGCTCCCGATATTCTTCTTGGTCTTGGTATTGACGACAATACTCTTCCACATCCTCGCGTAGATCCTCCACTCCATCCTTGCCAGCATACTTCTGACCTGCACGTGAAATAAAGCTGCTCACCAACCGCAACAATTCCTCATACCTTTGCGGCGTGAGCGATTGATTTTGCTGACGCAACTTATGTTGCAAGGATTGATGGATGATTTTACTACGCTCACTTTCAGAAATCAGTTCTGGACAATCACCACTAAGTTTAACTAAATCCAAAGCAAATTTATGAAAGGTTGACGCAACACGAATCTGTTGCTCTTTACCATACCAATTCTTCAATTCTACGCCATCAACCGCTACCGCACCAATGCGCTCATTTACTTCTGCGGCTGCCGTTCGGTTGAACATAAAAGCTGCGATTTCGTGCAAATCTGCCAAGCCATTTGCTACCAAATAGGCAATCTTTGCCACGATCACTCGAGTCTTGCCCGAGCCAGCTCGCGCCGTCACCAATGTATTCTTATGGTCGTCCAAAACCGCCCTAGCTTGATCGGAATCTAAGGTATAAGGTTTACTTCCCAGCATAACGTGCTGTTCAAACCACTCTTTGAACTCTTCGACACTAGCAAATTCCCTAGACATTATCTAGCAAAACTTACTGCAATTTCTGGCGTAAAATATCTTGTACAGCCGACGGATTAGCCTTGCCACGGGATTCTTTCATCACCTGACCAACTAAGAAACCTAGGACTTTTTCCTGTCCAGCCTTGAAGTCCTCTTGAGCTTTCTGGGTTTCTGGCTTTGCTAGCACTGCATCGACAATTTTCTCAAGTTCGCCCAAATCATTCTCCTGCACCACACCAAGCTCTTTGGCGATGGTACGAGTGTCCTTAAAGTGCATTTCTGGATCAAAGAACTTAATAAAGACCTCTTTCATACCAGTACTGGAAAGTTCGTCTTTCTCATTCATCTCGACGAGAGTATTAAGCTGTTCGTTAGTAGGTAATTCATCATTAAGTAGGCTGGAATTTTCCTCGGCCAACAATACACTGCTGAACAAGTTGGCGATCTTTTTCAGCTTGGAACTGAGAACTTTGCGTTGATCATTGGTGGCAGGTTTTTCATCAGTTAGGTTCATAGCGTCACATAGGTACGAATTTAACTGGAATAGTGCGTTGGTTAGATTTTTATAGTCCAACAGGACTTCCACAATATCCTCGGAGAGGAACTTTCTCAAGAACGAACGATAAATCCAAAGTGGTATACCCATCAAAGCCTTCTGTTCGACAACATCTTTTTCGGTCAAGCGAATTGGTGGAATATCTGGCTCCGGCATATAGCGATAATCTTGCGCTTCTTCCTTGCTGCGCTGCGAAGTAGTTTCACCAGTAGCGTCGCTCCAACCACGTGTTTCTTGTACTACTGCTTCCCCCTTATCAAGCAACCTTGCCTGTCGCTTGATTTCGTATTCGACTGCACGCTCTACACTGCGGAAAGAATTTAGATTCTTTACTTCAGCGCGCGTACCCAACTTATCGCTGCCTTCTGGCGCGATACTGATATTGACATCAAAACGCATGTTGCCATTATACAAATCACCAAAAGTCACCCCAGCGTAGGTCATTAAACGCCAAAGCTCCTTAGTGTATTCACGAGCCTCGGTCGCTGAATGGATGTCTGGCATAGAAACAATTTCGACCAGAGGAGTACCCGCTCGATTAAGATCGACCAACGAATCACCATTCTCGTGACTGAGCTTTCCAGCATCCTCCTCCAAATGCGCATGCTCAATGCGTACCTTGCCACCACTAGGCAACTCCACATAGCCTTCGCCAATAATCGGGTAAAAAAGCTGCGTCGTCTGATAACCTTTTGGCAAATCCGGATAAAAATAATGTTTGCGATCAAACCGACTTTCTAAGTTAATCTTAGAATTTAGGGCCAACCCAGCTCGCACCGCATAACGCACTGCGGCTTTATTCAGACGCGGCAACATACCAGGCAAACCATAATCCACTGGCGACACACAAGAATTTGGCGACTTTTGGCGCGCGTCATTATCAACTTCCGAAAATAGCTTGGTCTTAGTAGACAGCTGCACATGACACTCAATACCAATCGTTGGAATGTATTTTGTCTTTTCTACCATCTAAATCGCTCCTAAATCTTTTAATGCTTGCTTAAAAATCGACAATGCCTGTCGCGCTTGGTCATACTTCAAACGAAAATCACTTTCGTGAGCAATCTGATTGCGCAGACGATGCGCATACCATACTCGGCTAATATTTGGTAGACCATCACCGATTCTCTTTAACCGCTCGCCCATCGTCTTACCAGGGATGCCCATCTCTTCTAGCGCACATCCCAACAGCTTATCAGCTTCCAAGACTGCAAAGTTATAGCTGGATTGATTAGTCTTATTTAAGCCATTTTCAATTTTCAACCAGCGAGTTTGATAAGCTTGTACATCAAACTCATGACGATGTTTTCCTCCTAAGACCATTGCCACGAGGGCCAACAGAGCTACCGCGATAATCGCAATCACTAAGAAAATCATTTGCGGCCACATTAATCATTCCCTCCCATGAGATCTACGTGTTCATCCTCAGCCGATTCATGATCACCCCGCATTCGCTTGGCAAAGTTGATCAACTCTTGGTCGCTTCTTCGTGGGCCTACCAACTGCAAGCCTAGGCTGAGCCCATTGGTCGTTTCTCCTACCGGAATAGCTAAGCCTGGCAAACCAGCCAGATTCAAAGAAACCGACATCATGTCCTCCAAGTACATCGCCACTGGATTATCTACCTTTTCACCTAGCTTAAACGCCGGATTCGGACTAACTGGCGTCAAAATCAAATCGCACTTTTCAAAAGCCTGTGCGTACTCCTGAATGATCAAAGTTCGTGCCTTTGCAGCTTTCAAATAATATGCGTCGTAAAAACCAGAAGACAAAACGAAGTTACCGATCATAATTCGTCGCTTATTCTCTGGCATGAATCCCTCATTGCGAGTGTTATTATACAACTCATCCAAGGTCTGCACATTCTCACTGCGGAAACCATAACGCACACCATCATGCCGCGAAAGGTTACTAGCTACTTCAGCAGGAGTAATAATATAATAGGCCGCTAAAGCATACTTTAACGCTGGCATATTTAGCTCAACTATTTCATGTCCAGCCGCCTTGAGTTTCTCAATTTCGCGACTGAGACAAGCGCGGATTTCCGGACTGACAGCTTCATTATCAAAATCTTTGATGACCCCAATCTTCTTAATAGGATCATCAAACTTTTCTTCCCGATCGTAGAAATCTGGCAAGGTAGTCATATCATTTGGATCCTGACCAGCTGTTACTTTCATCAGCAAATCCATATCCTCAGGATTTTCGGTAAAGAATCCAACGCAATCTGTCGATGAAGCCATTGCGACCACACCATAACGCGAAATCGTACCATAAGTTGGTTTCAACCCATAAACACCATTAAAGGAGGCTGGCTGACGAATCGAACCACCAGTATCAGTGCCAGTCGCAAAAGGCACAATG
>Ga0137298_11692_pt1 | contig 10822 bp, 15 predicted proteins | sample RamsorincwithD2O_2_FD_97182 | JGI IMG/M metagenome (GOLD analysis project Ga0137298, IMG submission 97182) | Mouse cecal microbial communities from Vienna, Austria - Glucosamine amended with D2O | ecosystem: Host-associated > Mammals > Digestive system > Large intestine > Cecum | place: Austria...
CAATGGAAAACTCATAAATATGTACTCCAGATTTTTTTGCTGTAATAAAATGTCCAAATTCATGAACCAATATAATAATTCCCAAAATAAAAATTAATAAAAGTAATGTTAAAAACCACATAATAAAAGCCTCCTATAATAATGTAAAAACAACTAAATATGCTAAAGATACAAAAAGCATACTGTCAAAACGATCTAAGATACCACCATGCCCTGGAATTAAATTGGAAAAATCTTTTTGCTCATTCTCTCGTTTCATTTTACTAAAAAATAAATCTCCCATCTGACTAACAATAGATAAAAATATTGTTATCAGTACTATAGATATGGAAAATGTTCCACAAAAAATTCCATAAAATGTAGAAGCAACCATCGTTGCACATAATGTTCCAAAAAAACTTCCCTCGATAGTCTTTTTAGGACTTATCAAAGGTGCAAGCGGATGTCTTCCAATCAAAAGCCCAAAAAGTAATGCAAAAGTATCTGTTAAAATAGGTATAAGAATAAAATAAAGAAACAACCATAAACTCTTCAACCGAATCATAATAATGGTATGACAAGCAAGGGAAAGAAAAAAAGTAATTCCTAAAAAATATAATGCTTGCTTTGTATCATATTCCTTTGGATGAAAAAACAAACAAGGAAGTAAATAAAGTAAAATTAAAACACCCATCCACAAATAGTTTATCCCAACCAAAGAAGAATATTCAAAAGGACTTAAAAAAACCAAACCTAAAAAGCTTACATAATATAACAAAGTCATAACAAAAGGAACTCGTCCCTGATTTGTTTTTAAATCGATAATCTCTTTGAGAGCAAATACCCCTACGATTCCAATCGCAAGAGAAAAAGTTTTATCTCCCGCAATCACTAAAGGTATCGCGATGAAAATCAAAAAAATTGCACTAAAAATACGTGTTTTCATGATACCTCTCTTTCTAAACCATCTAATATAAGTATACTATTATTTTAAGTAATATAGTTAAAAAAATGAAAAGAGAAAGAATGTTTTATTTAGAATTGACAAAACATTGACAAAAAAACTACCACTACGGTAGTTTTTATATTTTAAATTCAATTATTTAATTGCGTCTTTTAATTTGCTTCCTGGTTTAAAAGTAGCAACGGTTTTAGCAGGAATTTTAATAGGTTCTTTGGTTGAAGGATTAATTCCATCACGTGCAGCACGTTTTTTTGCACTGAATTTACCAAATCCAACTAAAGTAACTTCTCCACTCTTTTTAAGTCCTTCAGTAATTCCTTCTAATACTGCATCTAAAGCACGACCAGCTTCAGCCTTAGACATATCAGCTTTTTCAGCAACTAATTCAATTAATTCTGCTTTTGTCATTTTGTATTCGACCTCCCATTTCTATAAGGTTTACCCTTACATCATAAGCGTAGCAAATAATTACAGAGGAAGTCAAGCAAAAACCCAAAAAAAAGGGAGTTTTTTCCCTAAAGTACGATTGCAATTAAATTACTTGACCCTTTATTTACAATTTTTGTCACTGTTTGACTTAACTTATAACGAGTATTCTCTGGCATAATAGATAATTTTGCTTGAATTCCTTCTTTTACAATAACATCCAAAGAACGTCCAAATATTTCACTCTTCCAAATACTTGCAGGATCTGTTTCATAATCTTTCATTAAATAATTAATCAATTCTTTACTTTGAAGTTCACTACCAATAATTGGTTCAAACGTACTCTCTACATCTACTCGCATCAAGTGAATACTACTTGCAACAGCTTTTAATTTTACTCCATAACGATTTCCTGATTTAATAATTTCTGGAGTTTGTAACTTCATATCTTTCAGAGTTGGATAAACAATCCCATAACCAGTACTCTTACTCATTTTAATAGCTTGTTTAATACTTTCTAACTCTTCTCTACCTTCACTATAACTAGCAAATATCTTTAAAAGCCCAGCTTTCGTTGTAACACTTTCTCCCATCATGCTTTTCAAAACATTTTGATAGAGCTCTTCACTACTTTCTAAACAAATCGTAACACAACCTTCTGCACTATCTAAATTACCAATATAAGCATTTGAAATATATTCACTATCTTTAAAATGTTCAATGATAGTTTCTACATCTCTAACTTTTTTTACTTCAATTACACTTTCTCGAATTTTGTCCAAATAATGTTTTTTAATTTCATTGGTATTAGATAATACATGAACCCATTCAGGAATATTTACATCAATATTTAGAATTGGAAATTCATACAATGCTTGTTTTAAAATTTCCATAATATCTACTTCATTCATTTCCTCTACACTAATCGGTAAAACAGGAACCTCATAACTACTGCGTAAATCATTTGCTAAATTCTTAGCATCTGTACTATTTGGCTTTGACGTATTTAAAACAACAATAAAAGGCTTTCCAATACTTTTTAATTCTGCAACAACCTTTTCCTCTGCTTCAATATAATCATTTCGTTTCAGTTCTCCAAACGAACCATCTGTAGTAACTACAATTCCAATCGTAGAATGATCACGGATTACTTTTTCAGTACCAATTTCTGCAGCTTCTACAAAAGGTACAGATTCACTAAACCAAGGAGTCTTAACCATTCTTGGATTACCATCTGTATCTTCATATCCATTACTATTAGGAATAACATATCCTACACAATCTACCAATTTAATTTCAGCTTCCATCTTATCTACTTCAATCTTAGCACCAGCAGATGGAACAAATTTTGGTTCTGTCGTCATAATGGTTTTTCCTTGAGCACTTTGAGGAATTTCATCCAAACAACGTTTCCGTTCAATCTCATCATGAATATTTGGAACAACCAAATTTTCAATTACACGTTTAATAAAGGTACTTTTTCCAGTTCGAACAGCTCCTACTACACCTAAATAAATTTCCCCTTGACCACGTTTTGCTATACTACCGAGTATTTCATTTTTCTCCATAACCTACCTCTTTCTAATCTACCAAAGAATATGACAAAAGAAAGAAGATTATTCCAAAAGAAAACGTGATTCCTTAATCACATTTCATCAAAAAATATTTCATCTGGTTTCATTTCGAAGATTTTCGCAATTCGAATTGCCAAATCATAATAAAGTCTTCGTTTTTTATGTTCCAATTGCCAATAATAACATTTACTAATACCTAACTTTTCTGCCATTTCTTGATAAGATATTTCCTTTTCTTCACGAATGCTTTGCAATTTTTCAAAATAATCCTTCATACGTCCTCCTTATATATAGATACATTATATCACAAATAATTACAATAACCCACACATTTCCGTATTTTTTCGTTTTCTCAGAGAAAATTAATCATGAGATGATTACGATGATGTTTGAAAAAATGAAAGAAATGAGAGAATACGAAGCAAAAACACAAAAAGAAACTGCTGAAAATTTAGAAGTAACAAGAGCCACATATGCTGGTTGGGAATGTGGTAAAGATATTATACCACTTCGAAAACTAAATGACTTGGCAAATCTTTATCAAGTAACTTTAGATTACTTAGTAGGATTAAAAGATAATCCAGAAACAAGACAAAAGAAAATTGAGATTAACCCAAATGCCATCTCAGAAAATATTCGTCTCATAAGACAGGCGCATCATTTAACCCAAAAAGATTTAGCAAACAGCTTAAAAACAAGTCAATCAAACATTCACAAATACGAAAATGGTAAAACATTAATTACTACAATGTATGCCATTGAGTTAGCTAAAAACTATAATTATTCACTAGACACACTAATTCAGAAAAAGAAGTAGCATATTTTCCATGCTACTTTTTTTAAAACATTTTTTCTACGTTCTTTGGCACTTCATCATTAACAATAGTTTTAATAATTTTATCTTCTCGTTCTTTACTCACAGATTTTCCAGTCATTTTACTTAAACTTTGAATGACTTCTCGTAACGTTTTCTCATCTTTCATATTTCCTTGTTGTAATTTATTGGCAAGAGATAAAATCGTCCCCTTATCCACCTTTGTCTTTTTCTCAACCTTCTTAAAAAAAGAATCTCCAAGCTCCATAAAAAACCTCCTATCATAATATATGATAAGAGATTAAAATTCGTCATAGAAAATGTCGTCTGGCCGAAGGTCAAAAATAGCGGCAATCTCTTTTGCAAGTTGATATAAAATTCGACGATTATTATGTTCTACTTGCCAATAAAACGCCTTACTAACATGTAGCTTATCTGCCATATCTTGGTAGGTATATCCATATTGATGGCGTAAGGTTTTTAATGTTACATTTTCTTTACCTTTCATGATTCCTCCAAGCTCAACTATCATATAATAAAACACAAGAAATGTCAATTTTGTATAGTCTTTTGTAGGTAGACTTAAAAGAGAAAGAAAGTATAGTTATAAGTAAGTGAAAGGAAAACCGAAAGTATGAAAGATGTAAAAAAATTAATAGGTAGAAATTTAAAATTTTTTCGATTTCAAACTGGTTTATGCCAAGAAAAGTTTTATGGAGAATACAAACTAAATCCAAAATATATGGCATGTGTAGAACGTGGGGAAATTAATGTTTCTGTAGAATTCTTAAATAACCTTGCAGAATTACTAAACAAAGAAATTATTGATTTTTTCAATACCGATTCCAAACGAATAATCAAAGAAAAGCGAATCGATTCAAAAAAAGAAATCAAAAATTGATTTCTTCTTTTTTATAACTTACCCTTTGACCCCTTAAGTCCTCCAAAATTATCTAAAATATTTGTATCAAAACATGTAGTTTTTTTACTTTTTTCTTTGTATTCTCGAATCCCATAAGAAATCATTTCATCCAATAATTGAGAATATTTTTTTCCTTTCGGTTCCCATAAATAAAATGCTAAAGAGCCAGGAATGATATTTGGTTCATTGACAAATACTTCATGAGTTTTAGAATCAATTAAATAATCAATTCGAACAACACCAGATAAATTTAACGTACGAAACACTTTTTTACTAAGATCTTTTACTTGAGTTTCTAACTCTTTTTCAATATTAGCAGGAATAATACGAGATGTATTTACCATACCCTTAGAGCTTCCACCACTCTTACCCTCTCCTACATACTTATCTTGAAACGTTAAAATATCATGAGAACTCAATACTTCTTCCAGCTCACTCACTTCCATCTGGTCCATAGTACCAAGAACACTACAGTTCACTTCAATCAAATTAGAAATAGCTTTTTCTACCACAATTTTTTTATCATAAACAAAAGCATCTTCCAACGCAACAAGAAGTTCCGATTCATCCTTTACAAAATGAATCCCTACACTACTTCCCAAACGAGCTGGTTTTACAACAACAGGATATCCCATTTTTTTAATATCTTTTAAAATAGATTTCTTTGACTCATAATAATCATTTTCCAAAAACCATACATAATCAACGACAGGTATATCTTGAGACTCAAAAACTTGTTTCATTATAACCTTATCTTGTCCCAAAGAAGAAGCCAAAACATTACTTCCCACATAAGGAACTCCAAGGGTTTCAAAAAATCCTACCAAAGAACCATCTTCTACATTTTGACCATGAACAATTGGAAAAACTACATCGACAGTATCGACGACTTTGCGAAAAAGTCCAGTCGTCCGAACAAGACAAAACTCATTACCCATTCGAACAAAATTTACCGGATTCAATTGTTGTAGAAGTTTTGGAATATCTTGGTAATTAGATATCTCTCTCAACTCACTTCCACAATACCATTCCCGATTCTTAGAAATATAAATCGGTACCACATCATACTTCTCTTGATTCATATGTTGTATTGCTTGTAACGCAGAAATAACACTGACCTCATGTTCTACACTAGGTCCTCCAAACACAACACCCACTCTTAATTTCATACCAAACATCTTCCTTTCTTATTCATTATATATATCTGGCAAATCATTCTCAAGCAAAAAATAGGTATGTTCTACTTCACTTTTATATTTAGCCAGTGAAGAAAATACTTCTCGAACATCTTGTAACACAAAAATCTTAGAAGAATCAAAATGCTTACTCTTTAATCCATCCAAAATAGGTTTCGTCTGTTTTTCTCCAATCAACAAAACCAAATCAGCTACCTCACTAATTTGACAACCATAAGAGAAATTCAATCGATATTGCTCACTTCCAAGCTCGACCATACCCGGAGTAACAACAACTTTTTTTCCATCCATCAAAGAAAGGACATCCAAAGCCATTTTTGCTCCAACTGGATTCGAATTATACGCATCATCAATAATTGTATAGCTCCCATGATTATGTAGTTCCAAACGATGTGGAATCGAACGAATCTTTTTGACACCAAGTTGCATACTTGAAAAACTCATAGAAAGGGAATCACATACAGCCAAGGAAGCCAAAATATTATAAACATTTGGAATTCCTAATAACTTAGTTGAAAAAGAAACTGTTTTATTGCGTTCTCGAAAGAACACATCAAACGTCATCCCTTCCTGATTCATTTGAATATTACTTGCTACATAATCAGCAGCAGAATCAGAAATAGAAATCCATACTACTTTACAAGTATTTTGAAGAGGATAATTCACTTGATATGAGTCATCCTTATTCAAAACAGCCAATCCATCACTTGGTAACGATTCAATCAGCTCAAACTTTCCTTTTTGAATATTTTCCTGACTTCCAAAACTTTCTAAATGAGCCGTTCCAATATTCGTTAAAATTCCAATACTCGGATGAACCAAATCACAACAAAGTTTAATTCGTCCACGTTTATATGCACCCATTTCAGCAATAAAAAAATCTTCAAACTTATCTAAATATTGATTAATCGTAATCATAAGTCCATACTGTGTATTATAATTTTTAGGAGTTGCAAACGAATGAAAACTTTCATTCAAAATACCATTTAAAATATTTTTACTGCTAGTTTTTCCATAACTTCCAGTAATTCCAATCACTTTCATAGAAGAATATTGAGATAATTTTTTTATCGCCTTTCTCTTATAATACAGAAATACAATCTTTTCGATAGGAATATGAACCAAATTGACAAAATAAACAATGAAAAAAAAGACTTCAATAGAACATTGGAAATAACAAATTACTCCTACCAACAAATGAAACAAGAAAAGGGTCACAATCATTCGTTTCAAACGACTCGTAACATGTAAAGGAATTTTATCTTGCTCTTTTTTCCGAAACAAATGATAGCAAAACGAAAGAAAATAAAGAAGAAAAAAGAAACAAAGAAAAGAATTTGGAACAAACAAATGAAAAAATTGAGATGCACTGACAACTACCAAAGAAATAGATAACCATTGTTTCACATGTTGCAATCCCCATTTTAAATATCTTTGATTTTCATTATAAACATTTTGTTGCAAAATTTGTAAATCATAGCGGATTAAAACGATATCATAAAGTACTGCACAAACAACCAAAAGATAATAATAATTCATAATTACCTCCTACATCCAAAAAAAGAATCCAATACTCGAATTACTTCAGAAAGTCGTTCCAAATAAGCATAATGAGTCGCTCCATCATAAGTTACTACTCCACTATCTGGTATCAACTGTTCTAATTCATAAGCTCGAGAAATAGGTACAGCAGTATCCAAAGTTCCCCAAACCAAAAGAGTTGGACACTTAATTTTTTTCACATCTTCTGTAATTTCTAAATTGACAGTAGAAACTAAAATTCCTCGCATTTGTTCACTGGCATTTCGATAATCATCTGACCCAATATGATTCTGTAACCGTTTTGCAAGTCCACGAAGAAACCCAATACGTTTCATTCGTTTATAAACTCTATTCTTGAAAGGCAACTTTTTTAATTCCTTACAATATGGACTTCCAAAACATACTAACTTATGAGTAGAATACATGGAAGCATATACAAGAGAAATTTTGCCACCAAAAGAATGACCTACTAAAATAACGTTAGAAATAGAAAAAGAACAAACAAACTCATGAACAAATTTTGCATAATCATATACCGTCCAAACTTGTTTTGGTTCCTCACTCTTACCAAAACCTGGCAAATCAAGAACTAACGTATTAAAAAATGACCGATAATAACGTTCCATTGGTTCCATCATTTCAATATTTTGACCCCAACCATGTAAAAATACAATGAGTGTATCACTCTGACAAGAAGAAAATTGATAACGAACGGTTAAACCATTCACTTTTTTTTCCATAAAACCACCCCATAAAAAAGGAATTTTTAAGAATAATATCTAATAATAATGTATCATGAGAAAACAAATTTTGCAATGTTAGTCCTTTCAATAAAACCAACTATATTATATAATATGATATCAAAAAGAAAGGATGAACCAAATGGATATCATTCTACAAATCATAACAGAAATAAATAAAACCTTTGAATATTATTTTGAAGAATACAATGAAATAAGTAGTTCAGGCATTTGGTGGTATTATAATCCAACCATAAAGAACTGGTCTCACGTTACCAATCTGTGTAAAAAAGAAGGAGATTTAGCCATTTACTATTATCGATATGGATACTGTGCACTCTATGCATATTTATTAAAAGAACTATTTCCAGAAGGAAAAATTTTCTGGGATTGCACAGAAGGACATATGTATTTCTCCTACCAAGAAGATATCTATGATGCATCTGGATTCATAACGAATCCTCCAAAAGATATGATAGAAATACAATTACCAATTTGTTTTCAAGAATTTTCCAAATATTCCAATGTTACTTCATCACAAAACATGGAACTCCTAAACTTAATGAAACAAAAAGGATTGGAAATTTTAAATAGAAAAATTAGAAAAAAATCAGAACAATAATCTTAATTTTCTGATTTATTTTTAAATTTTAATAAAATCGGAGTTCCTTGTAAATCAAAATTTTCTCGTATTTTATTTTCCAAATATCTTTCATAACTAAAATGAATTAAATTCTTACTATTCACTTGAAACGTAAATTTAGGTGGCTTTGTATCCGTTTGAGAAACATAATAAATCTTTAAACGCTTTCCTTTATAAGAAGGTGCTTCATGCAAATGGACTGCTTCTTCAATCACTTGATTCAAATGACTCGTCATAATCTCACGACGATTGTTTTCATAAGCTCGAATAATTTCTGGCATCAACATATGAATTCGTTTTTTCGTCAAAGCAGATAAAAAGACTACATTTACATATCTTAAAAACTGAAATTCATAATAAATCTTTTCTTTCCAACGTTTTAATTCTTGATCTGGATTCGTAACGGTATCCCATTTATTTACTACTAAAACAATCCCTGTACCAGCTTCTTCTGCCATAGACACAATATGTTTATCATGTTCTGTAATTCCTTCTATCGCATCGATAACTAAAACACAAACATTACTCCGTTCAATCGCTTTCATACTTCGTAACAAACTATATTTCTCGACACTTTCATAAATTCGACCACGTTTTCGAATTCCTGCTGTATCTACTACAATATAATCTTGATGCTCATAAACAAAGCGAGTATCAATCGCATCTCTAGTCGTTCCCGCAATATTACTTACAATAGCTCTCTCTTCATTCAAAAGAGCATTCACCAAACTACTCTTTCCTACATTAGGTCTACCTATCAAACAAAACTTACATATATCTTCTTCTTCCGATTCCATTTCCTTAAAATCTTTGGTTATTTCATTCAATAATTCTTCAAATCCTCGTTTGTGAGAAGCAGAAACTCCCATAACGGTTTCAAAACCTAATTCATAAAACGAGTAAATCAAATCACTTCGAGAATCATTATCAATTTTATTCACTACAACAATTACTTTTTTATTAGATTTTAACAACATATCTCGAATACGATAATCGCTAGATTGTAATTCACTTTTTCCATCGACAACAAACAAAACCAAATCTGCTTCATCAATAGCAAACGTAGCTTGAGCTAAAATATCTTCATTAAAATCATCATGCCCTAAATCAATTCCTCCAGTATCAATCAGAAAAAAAGACTTATTGCGATAATTTACCGTTCCATAGATTCGATCTCTTGTAATACCAGGAATATCCATAATAATTGCTTTATCTTCCTTGATAAGACGATTAAAAATAGAACTTTTTCCTACATTTGGTTTTCCAATTAAACAAACAGTTTGTTTCATAAAACCACCCCTTTCTTAGAAGGTATTATTCTAACATAAGATGAAATATCATGCAAATTAAGATTCACATATACTAGAATCCACATTCAAATGAACATAAGCACGTTTATTTTTCAAATAAATTCTCATCGTAATGGCATCCATTGTACTATTATCTCGAGGATCTAACACATAACTTCCAGGTGTATTTTGGTCATAGCGTAATTTTCCACTGGTTACCAAATCAGCTACAGTTACTTGAATCCCTGTTTCTGTTAAACGATCAATCATATCTGTACCATACTGTTTTGCAGCACTCGTAATAAATTCTAACTTTTCACAATACATATCTTCTTTTAATCGAACGGAAACATTAATTGCACTAGTCACTGCAAGAGTTGCAATAACAGCAAGAAGTGCTATTACTGCTAATAATTCCACTAACGTAAATCCATTTTGTTGTTTATTCATACTTTCACCTATGATTAATATACCACAAAATTATGGATTCGAATAAAGAATAAAAAAGAAAGGAATAAAAAGCAATAAAAAAATCACTAAAATAGTGATTTTCAAAAGAATATAATTTTAAAAAGATTCTATATTCACGCGAATTCTTCCAATCTTTTGCAAATAAGCATATGCTTGTAATAACACACGAATAGAACTTGCAACACGCCCAGATTTTCCAATCACAGAACCCATACTTGATTCTGGAACCATAACTTCCAAAACAATCATGTCATCTTGATCA
>Ga0137298_11701_pt1 | contig 10767 bp, 4 predicted proteins | sample RamsorincwithD2O_2_FD_97182 | JGI IMG/M metagenome (GOLD analysis project Ga0137298, IMG submission 97182) | Mouse cecal microbial communities from Vienna, Austria - Glucosamine amended with D2O | ecosystem: Host-associated > Mammals > Digestive system > Large intestine > Cecum | place: Austria...
AGAAACGTCTTCTTGAGAGGTATTTCCTTGTCTTTCTTATAATATGTATTCACACGTTTTACGGTTGTGCAGCGGATGTAAGCGTCATGGCAGTAGATGAGCGCTTGCCCTTTTCGGGAGGCTTCAGCAAGCATGCGCAGTTTCTCGTTGTATGACGTGATCGGATACGTATCGTAAGCCGAGATCCATTCCGGAGATACGCTGGCTACAAGGGGGATAACATCCCCGGCAAAGACAAAGGTCCGGTCCTCCGTATGGATATAGGGAACAATTTGTCCCGGAGTGTGCCCATCGTACAGGCGTAGCTCTATAGTGGGGCAAATCGATGTGTCGGCATCTAGCAGCCGTAAGGAATTAGCGTCTGCGACGGCTTGCATATTCTCGATGAAATAGGAATCTCTCTCCAAGGCGTTCGGATGAAGGAAATTCTCCCATTGCTTGCGGCTAACCCAGTGGTTTGCATTTGGGAATGAGAGAAATAAATGTCCGGTAGATTCATCCTTTTGCGTGGTATAACCGCAATGATCGAAATGGAGATGGGTGAGGACAACATCCGTGATTTCCTCCGGTTGAATTCCCCAGTTTCGTAGTTCCGTGCCGAGGTCTACCAAGTTGAAGAAGCGGTAATAACTTAGTTGTTTTAAGTGTTTATTTCCCACTCCGTTATCTACTAGGACGATGCGTCCGTCATCTGTTTTTATGACAAGGCTACGCATGGCGAGCACGCAACCATTTGTCTCGTCGCTCGGATAGCGACGGCTCCAAGCGCTTTTTGGAATGGCCCCGAACATGGCGCCTCCGTCGGCGTAGAAGTAGCCGGTATCTATTATCTGTATAGTCATAGTTGTATGATTCATATGTCAGTTCAAAAGTAAAGAAAAATGAGGTGGAAATGTTTAAGGTCATTCATTTTATTCAAAAAAGGGACAGAAATGGATAAAAGTAGGATATCTCTTATATATAATAATGTATAGGAAATATAAGAATATTGAAGAGGAAAACGACTAGTCTAAACGATCGTTTAGATCTTGCGTTTTTTAAGCAGTTTGAAAAGTAGTCAACAAAAGATTTAATTTTTTTACGGGCAATAAGCTATACAATTGATAGGAAAGCGGATAGGAAACAAAAAAATAACACGTAAAGGTTGCTGGAATTGAATAAATATGTACCTTTGCAAACGACTAAAAAAATCGATCGTTTAGACTAGCCGTTTCTTTGTTGACTAGCCTATACGGGCATAAAGATTGTGTGTTTTAATTGTTAATCTAATTTAGCTCTAAATAATAATTACCATTTAAAGAAAGCGATGGAGAAATGTAGTAAGAAAGGCAAGCAAACACAGTTTGACTTGCTTAGACCCAGTGCTGCGTTACTAACCACAGGTTTGCTATTCATGGCCTCTGCGCATATGCAGGCCGCTAGGGAAATCACCTCTAGCTATGGACCGAGAATAGAATCTGTTACCCAAAAAGGAAAGGCAGTAACCGTAAAAGTATCAGATGCGGCAGGTGAATTAATTGGTGCGAACGTGATCGTAAAAGGTACGACCAATGGAAATGTAACCGACATAAACGGACAAGTCGTGTTGCAAGATGTGCCCGCAAACGCTATTTTGGAGATCTCTTATATTGGTTATATAACCAAGGAGGTTCCTGTTAATAATCAGAGCGTTTTGAATGTTTCTTTGTCCGAGGATTCCCAGACATTGGAAGAGGTCGTCGTAGTGGGATACGGTACGATGGAGAAGAAGCAGGTGACCAGTTCCGTTACCTCCTTATCCGCCGGCGACATGATGAAGGGTGTGGGTGGTTCGGATATCACCAGCTCTTTGCAAGGTAGGATCAGTGGTTTGATCTTGCAGAACAATGGTAGTGCCAATGGTTCGACTACGATCCAATTGCGTGGCTTGACTTCCATTAAATCCGGTAAGTCGCCTTTGATCGTTGTCGACGGTTTCCCGGGCGGTGATATCCGTGCCTTGAACCAAGATGATATCAAGTCTATCGACGTACTGAAAGATGCTTCCGCCGGCGCTATCTATGGTACGCGTGCTGCCTCGGGTGTGATCTTGATCACCACGAAGAGCGGTTCCAACACGAACGGTAAGGTGAAATTGAATTATAGCACCGAGCTTTCCAAGAAGCAGAACTATGGTAAGCCGGAGATGCTGTCGGCCGATGAATATCGCCAGCGTACGGACGTGAACATCGAAGACTATGGATCGGATACGGATTGGTGGGATTCTATGTTGCAGAAGGATAATTTCTCGCAGAAGCATCACCTCTCTTTGGAACTGGGTACGGAGAACGCGCAAGTGTACACCTCTTTCTTTTATGAGACAAACGAGGGTATCGCGCTCAAGGATAACCGTCAGGACTATGGTGGACGCTTGAACGCTAACTTCAAGTTGTTCGATGGTTGGCTGGAGATCCGCCCTATCGTGGATTATCGCCAGACATCCCGTACTTCCGATGGATCGGATGAGGAGAAGAGGGCGAACTTCAGACAGGCTCTTTATAATAACCCGACCCGTTCGGTGTACGATCCGGATAACCAGACCGGTTATAATGTATGGACCGGGGAACCGTTGGATTACAACGTCGTGGCCGATCGTATGTTGACAGACTATGAGGGACTCGACAAATGGTTCAAGCCGGAGGTGACAATGAAATTGAACATCAAGCCTGTAGAGGGATTGAGTTATACCCAGACTTTGGGCTACGAGAACCGTCAGTGGGAATTGCATGAGTTCCAATCCCGTTATCATAGGGATGAGGTATCGAATAATCGTTCGGGTTACGCGAAATTGCATTTCGAGAAAACGGAGCACTTGACTTCCGAGGGTTATTTCTCTTATGTGAAAGAATTCAAGGGAGGACATACCTTTAATGCGGTAGCCGGTTATTCTTATTTTGAGAAGAACAGCGAGAAATTCAACATGGAGAACTATAACTTCCAAGTGGAAGGTATCAAGTATTGGGATATAGGCAAAGGTTCTTATCTGACGGATGGAAAAGCGAAGATGATGTCTGAGAAAAAAATTACCGAGCGCCTGTTTGCCCTCTATGCCCGTGCCAATTACTCATACAATGATAAATATATGATTACGGCCACGTTGCGTCATGAGGGATCTTCTAAGTTCGCCGCCGAGAACCGTTGGGGTAACTTCTGGGCTTTGTCCGGTGGTTGGCGTGTCTCTAATGAGGAATTCATGAAAGATTTCTCTTGGTTGGATGACTTGAAAATTCGTTTCGGTTATGGTGTGACCGGTAATAACGACTTTGACGCGGCTTATATGGCGAACACGTTAGGCTCCGACGCTTATTGGATGCTTCCGAACGGTAACTGGGCCTATACGTATGGTCCTAGCTCGAACGTGAATCCTTATTTAGGATGGGAAGAGAAGAAGGAATGGAATATCGGTGTGGATTACACCTTCTTCGGTAATCGCCTGTATGGTAAGTTTGACTATTATCGCCGTAAGATCGACGGCATGATCTATGAGGTGAACGTGCCGCAGCCTCCGTACCCGAATGGTAAGCAATGGCAGAACGTCGGTGAGATGGAAAGTAAAGGTTGGGAGTTCGAGATCGGTGGCGATGTGATCCGGAATAAGGACTTCACTTGGACCTCTAACTTGAACATGAGCCATAACTCCGGAAAGATCCTTACGTTGTGGGGAGAGGATACGCATCTTTCGGGCAATACTTTCGCTTATCCGGGACATCCGGGTGACGCGGCTCGTATCGAGAGCGGCGCGAAAATCGGTTCTTTCCATATGTGGAAATTCGCGGGCTTCGATGAGAAAGGCGATTTCTTATTGTATAATAAGGATGGCGAGGTGATCCCCGCCGCCGAGAAGACGGATAATGACAAGCAATACATTGGAAACTATCTGCCGAAGGTGATGATGGGATGGAACAATACCTTTACCTATAAGAACTTTGATTTAGGCATCAATATGCGTAGCTGGATCGGTTTCGACGTATATAATACGTATCCGATGTATTTGGGTATCCAAGGCGCGAACGGCGCCGGACAGTGGAACTTGTGGAAACCGGCGGTTAATGACGAGAAATACAACAAGATCCGGGGCGTTCGCCAATTGTGCGATTTCTATCTGGAAGACGGTTCTTTCTTGAAGATCGACGCGATCACGCTGGGTTACACGTTATCGTTGAGCAAATATACGAAGTGGGCGGATCGTTTGCGTGTGTATGGAACAGTCGGCAACGTAGCCACTATCTCGGGATATAGCGGACATAATCCGGAAGTCGACGTAACCGGATGGGAAGGCGGTACGGATAAGGTATGGAACAGTGACCCGATTGTCCGTACTTATACGTTAGGTATTCAGGTATCATTCTAAAAAAACTAAGGTAAAGATGAAAAATAACAAGATAACAAATTGGTTATTGGCAGGGGCTTCTTGCTTGCTGCTCGGTACCTCTTGCGATGTGGATCCGACGTTCTATTCGCAGGTCGTTCCGGATACATATTATACAAACGCAGACGCGGTTTGGTCTCGTTTCAACCGTCCGTTCACGCACTGGCGTTGGTGGGTGGCTCAAAACGATGCCCGCGTCCGGTTGATGGAGGTCGGAACGGACGCTATGTGCGTGCCGACCCGTGGTAACGACTGGTTTGACGGCGCTGTTTATCAGAACCTGCATCACCATCGTCTGACAGACGATATGAACGTGACAAAGGATGGCTGGGACTTGACAACGATGGGTGTGGCTCAGTCTTGGAGCGCTATCGAGGATTTGGCGGACGTGGATTTCGTATCTGTCGGCTTGACGGAGGATGACCGCTCTTCTATGATGAACCAGCTGAACGTATTGGCTGCCTCTTTCTATCTGGATGGTTTGGATATGTTCGGCGGTATGCCGTTGTACACCTCTACGAAAGAGGAGGTGAAGGGACGTTCTACGGATGTGGAGACATTCAATTTCGTGGATTCATTGCTAAATGTGGCGTTGCCGAACCTGCCGGTGAAAACGACTTTAGGCGGGGCGGAGACTAACATTATCCATCAAGCGGTTGCTGCGGCGTTGAAAGTGCGTCTGTATTTCAACGCAGAGTCTTATATCGGCAAGCCGATGTATGAGGAGACCGCTAAGTTATGTCAGGATATTATTGACGGTAAATACGGTCAGTATGGTTTGGCGAATCATTTTACCGAGATTTTCGGTTGGAACAACGAGACTTGCCCGGAGATCATCTGGACCGTTCCGAGCGAGAACGCCAAGGGTGAGACGGATGGTGGTCTTACCGCCTTTACCTTGCCTTACAACTTTAAGGATTTCTTGGGTGGCTTGCAGGATGCCGGCGGTAACAATGGCTTGTGTCTTTGCCCGAGCCGTGATCCGGAAGGTAATCTGTATAAGTTCAATGTCGGTAATCCGTATGAGACCTTCCACGCTCAGGATATCCGTAAGCAGCAATATGTGTATGAGGGTGGCCGCAAATACCGTGGTATGTTTATCGTAGGCGAGTTGCAGAATCCGGATTTCCCAGACTATAAATGTATGGGTGCCCGTGAATATGCGGGGAAGGTCTTGAATGTAGTCGATCAGATCGCTCAATTAAGCCAGATCGGAAAGAAGTTCTCTACCGCTAAGGAGGTTCCTTCTACGATCGCTGACGCTGAGGAGAACTCCGGTGTGCGTGTGCTTAAGATTAGCCCGCTTCCTAATCAGGATGAATATAAGGAACGTTTCAATCCGGATTGCCCGTTTATCCGTCTGACCGAGATTTATTACACCTTGGCTGAATGTAAGATGCGTTTGGGCGACAAGCAAGGAGCGGCTGATATCATCAACTCCATCCGTAAGCGTAACTTCGTGGGCGGAAACGATCCGGACCCTGTTACCGTGGCTAACTTGGACAAGTATCGTATGCTGAAAGAGTGGTTGATGGAGTTCTTGCGTGAGGGACGCCGCCGTACCGATTTGGTTCGTTGGAACGCCTATGTTACGGAAGATTGGTGGGATCATAAAGCTACGAACAATAAGGCTTACAATCGCTACCCGATCCATTATTCCAACTTGAACGCGAACTCGTTGTTGGAGCAGAATCCGGGATATTGATTCGTAGGGTTTAAGATAATGAGACAGGGAACACTGTTTGGGTGTTCTCTGTCTTAACAATGAAATTTATTAATTGTTAACCACTTGTGTCTTTTAGACCATCTTATATATAATCTAATGGAAATGACAATATCTAGAACTATCCATCAAATATGGTCTTCTCGTAAAAATCTGTTGCTAAATACTTTTTGATGATAATTCTAATGACTGGATTATATTCTATAAGTTACGGTCTTAGAGGAAATAAAAGATGAGGATTAGGATGGAAAAATGCATAACTTGTTTTGTCGTAGTATTGGTGTTCATGATATTTGTTGGATGTGACCATTCTAAAGGAAAAAATATAAATGAACACGAGGAGCTTCCTACCTTTGATCTGGAAGCGGAGATGGAACGGCCCGTTCCGAATACGTTTATATGGAATGATCTGGTGGCGAATACAAAGTTTGTCCCTTTATCCTCCGATAATAATATGTTACTATCGGGCTCTATAGATATCCGGTTTATCGATGACTATTGTATAGTTGTGGTCGATAATATGGAAGGTGCTTTTTATCGGTATAGTACGGATGGAAAAGTACAGCATCGCTTCAAGTTTTTGGGAAATGGCCCCGGCGAGTATGCTAATTTAGCTTATTTGTACGTTGATCCTAACCATGCGTTTATGGACGTGTATGATGAGGGAAATGAAAAACGGATTCGTTATGATTGGGAGGGTAATTTTTTGGAAGAGAAGAGCTTGGGAGGGCTAGTGGTTCCCTGTTTCGTGTCAGATGACTATGCCATTTTGCGAGGAAAGCCGGAGACAGAGTGGCAATATTGTGTGACGGATAATTCGCTAGATGTACAGCATAATTATGTGAGACTTGGAGAAGAATATGATGTGTTAAAGCGAAGTGCCGTGCAGATTTTGACTAGTGTTTGTATGAATGAGGATCGATTTATCTGTAGTCGCCCGATGTCAGATACCGTATATCAGATCACAACAGAAGAAATGCGCCCTCTTTTCCTTTTGAAAAAGGGAAAGTATGACATTCACTACGAGGACTTAGGACGCTTCATGACGCAAGAGATCAAAACAATGGATTGTATAAAGTGGATGAAGTTGTCATATATACCGGGTTATTATCTTATCGATTATCAGCAGGGCGATCGTTCGCATAGCGAGATATGGAATGAAAAAACGCATACTGTGGTGGCGCATATGGTTGGAAAAGACGGATTACCTTTTCGATTACCTTCTGGAAAGGATATCGTATTGCGCTCTGGAGAACTGTTTATAAACGGTAATTTGGTTGCTGTTCCCATCCCGTCTTACGAGTTGGAAGGAGAGCTGGATGGAATAACTGCGGATGATAATCAAGTGTTACTGATCATGCGTTTGCGATCCGATCTGAAGAATCATCTTATCCGTTAATGTATTGTCAAGGAAAGTTTCTGAGATCATATGTTCTTATCTTGTTCCGATAAAAAGGAATGTCTATCTTTGTTCATGGTAAGTATATCTAAACGATCATCGCTATGAACCAGACAATTTATCCTATCGGCATACAGAACTTTGAGAAGATCCGTAAAGACGGTTATCTCTATATTGATAAGACAGCTTTGATTTATCAGTTGGCTAAGACCGGAAGTTACTATTTCTTGAGTCGTCCGCGGCGTTTCGGCAAGAGTCTCTTGCTATCTACGTTGGAGGCCTATTTCCAAGGGAAGAGGGAGCTGTTCGAGGGGTTGGCGATGGAACGGTTGGAGAAAGACTGGGAGGTATATCCGATCTTGCATTTGGACTTGAATGCTCGTCATTATAAAGATACTGCCGCTCTGACTAGTATCTTGAATGAGTTCTTGGAGAAATGGGAGGCTTTATATGGAACGGAGAAACAGGATCGTGCCTTGGAGGAACGTTTCAGTTATGTGATAGAACAGGCTTACCGCCAGACCGGGCATCGCGTGGTGATATTGATTGACGAGTACGACAAGCCTTTGCTGCAAAACCTGCACGATGAAAAGACGCAAACGCAATTGCGGAATATGTTGAAGCCTTTCTACGGCGTGTTAAAGACGATGGATAGAGCCATTCGTTTCGCTTTGTTGACAGGGGTGACGAAGTTTGGTAAGGTAAGCGTGTTCAGCGATTTGAATAACCTTATGGATATCTCGATGGACAATCGCTACGTCGAGATATGTGGCATCACGGAGAAAGAGATACATGCCTACCTAGAAGAGGAGTTGAAGGAGCTGGCTGAGACACAGGAACTGGATTATGAGGAAACCAGCCAGAAACTCAAGGAGCGCTATGACGGATACCATTTTACCGCCAAGTCTGCGGGAATATACAATCCCTTTAGCCTATTGAATACCTTCGCCAAGATGGAGTTCGGAGATTATTGGTTCGAGACCGGTACGCCCTCTTACCTCGTTGAATTACTCAAGCATACCCATTACGACCTTTACGAGATGGCGAACACGGAGACTGATGCGGATGTGTTGAACAGTATCGATGCTGCCTCGAAAAATCCCGTTCCCGTAATCTACCAGAGTGGTTACTTGACGATCAAGGATTACGATCCTGAATTTGGTATCTACCGGCTAGGTTTCCCGAACCGGGAAGTGGAAGAAGGTTTCGTGAAATATCTCCTTCCATTTTACACGAGTGTTAGTGCGCCCAAGACCCCTTTCGAGATCGGGCAATTCGTACGAGAGATACGCTCCGGTGATTACGATGCGTTCTTCCGCCGTTTACAAAGCTTCTTCGCTGATACACCCTATGAGGTGATCGCCGGCCAGAAGCCGGAGCGTGATACGGAGTTGCATTACCGGAACGTGCTTTTTATCGTATTTAAGTTGGTTGGACTTTATACGCAGGTGGAATATCATACCTCACAAGGGCGTATTGATCTCGTTCTGAAGACCGATCGCTATATCTACGTGATGGAATTCAAGCTGAACGGCACCGCCGAGGAGGCGTTGCGCCAGATAGAGGAGAGACAGTATGCGCTTCCCTTTGCGAGTGATCCACGGCAAGTTTTTAAGATCGGCGTGAACTTCTCCTCTGTGACCCGTAACATCGAGCGATGGTTGGTGGAATAATAATCTATTAAGTATATGAACTGGAAACAAACGCTTTTCTGGTCTTTTTCGACAGCTGCTATTTTTTATTATTTCCTGCTTTTTGGCGTGTTTGTGTTTGTCGGTCAGGAGGAGATGCAATTGTTTATACCTGAGTGGTGGTATATCCGGGAGTTCCTTTTTCAGCCGGGAGGATTTTGCGCTGTCGCCGGGCAATGGATCATTCAATACTACCGGCAGCCTATGTCGGCGGTGGTTCTCCATACGGTTTTACTCGTTGGTTGCGGGTTTATGGTCTATAGGATCTTGCGTTGTTTTTCTGACAAGACCTACCTGCTGTTCCTCTCTTTATTGCCGGTCCTGTATCTGGTTAAGATGAGTATTCATGGGGAGTATTTGGTGGACGGGACGGTTGGCGTGGTTTTGATGCTTTTAGCTTTGTCGGTCTCGCTAAAGGTGCGGCGGGCGGGTTCTATTGCCGGATACGGAATTGCCTCTACACTTTTTTTATGTGGGCTGACCGGGCTTCTTTCTGTCTGTTACGCTTTCTTATATACGCTGTTAGCCTTACTCCGCAACAAAACGTCGCGGCAAAGATTGGCCGCCGCTGCCTGCTTGATCCCAGCGCTTTTTATATATTTGTTTAGCGGATGGTTAGGGATTCCTGTACCTTTGTCTGATGGATGGATGCCGGAAGCCTATCTGGAGATACAGCGATTACCTCATTATTATATGTATCGTGTATGGACTTTCTTTACCCTTTCGATTGTCGGTGTTGCTTTATTTGCTCGCTTTGTTCCGGTGATTGGCGAGAAGAGTAAATGGATGGATCGGGTAGCCCTTGTTGTTTGTCTGATCACGGCGCTGGTATCCATCCGGTTTTGCCTGCCGGAACCTTGGCATGCGCAACGCATGATGCTTGACGAGCTCTCTTTCTTAGCCCGGGAGAGGCAATGGGACGCCATTATTGATAAGTACCGGGGAAAGCAGATCTATAATTATGTTAGCTTAAACTATTTGAATATGTCGTTGGCCCATAAGGGAGAATTGGCCGACCGGATGTTTACTTTCGATCAGAAAGGAACGAAAAGCTTATGTGCCGATTGGAATCAGACCTTTTACATGGATCGTTTATTGAGCGATGTTCATTTTCTTGTTGGCGATGTCTCTTTGTCTGAAAGCTTTGCGATGGACGGATTTACGCAAGCCAAACGTAAAGGGAGTGCCCGCATGATGCAACGTTTCGTGCAAGTTTGTCTGATTAGGGGTGAGGTGGCGCTGGCCAAGAAATATTTGGACTTGCTTGCCGCTATGCCATTCTATAAAGATTGGGCTTGCCGTTATGCTATCTATCTGGTACATCCGGAATTAATGGATAAAGATTCGGAGTTGAGTGACAAATATATGCCTGTTGAGAAAAGAGATCGACTGAGTTTGTCCGTACCTGTCGATTCCTTATGGAGTGGATACAATCTTCCGGATCATCGGATCGGTTGGGAATACCGGGGATGTTATTATTTGTTGGGTAAGAAGCTGGATGCATTTGGCCGATTCTTGGAAGAGACACCTTTCATGAAGGGGGAACCGATACCCCGGCATTTCCAAG
>Ga0137298_11710_pt1 | contig 10680 bp, 9 predicted proteins | sample RamsorincwithD2O_2_FD_97182 | JGI IMG/M metagenome (GOLD analysis project Ga0137298, IMG submission 97182) | Mouse cecal microbial communities from Vienna, Austria - Glucosamine amended with D2O | ecosystem: Host-associated > Mammals > Digestive system > Large intestine > Cecum | place: Austria...
TTGGCGAGATAGCCTACAGAACGAATCAATTCACGGTTGCTTCCCAAAGATATAAGGGATATAGTATCTATGTTTCTGGTATGAGTGGTAAGACTACTAATCTGATTGGTAAAAATATTAGTAGTAACATTATCACTGGTGTTGGCAACAATATAGCTGCAGATACTAATTTCCCGGACAATAAGTGGGGCTATGCTATTGCTGATAGTGCTGCTACTTCTCCCTCTAGCCTAAGTTATAGCACTGTTCCAAATTATAGTGATGCTATCCCTAAAGCCTACACCCATACTATTACCTCACCAAGCGCCGCTACTTCTCATGACTTCCTGATATCTTTTGCGGTGAAGTTTGGAGCAGGAATACCGAGTGATAATTACCAAAGCGATGTAATGTTGTCAGTGGTAGGAGATCCAGTGACGGTGGTGGATTATAGTATTACTTATGATAAGAATACTACGGATGTCACTGTGGCTAATATGCCCTCGCCTAACCCGCAAACGGTTAGCGATGAAGGGGGAGCATCAAATTATACAATTACGTTGTCAAGTAATGTGCCTACGAGGGCTGGTTATTATTTCTTGGGGTGGGGTACTACTAGCAATGCCACTACTGCACAATATCAGCCGGGAGCAAATGTGGTCTTACGGGAGTCTAATAAAGATATTACATTGTATGCGGTATGGATGTTGCCGTTTGGTGGAATTACGACCATGCAAGCTATGACTAGTACATTTTGCAGTAATACCAAAGAGGGTGACGTGATACAACTCACTGATACGCGTGATCAGAGGAAGTATTGGGTGGCGAAGCTTAAAGATGGTAATTGTTGGATGACGCAAAATCTGGCCTACAATGGTGGTGGCGCACAGCGTAGTAGCGGCACGTGCTCTGGATGGGTGAATGATGATGCAATTGCTCAGTATTGTCCGATAGCATATGCGGCCGATCACGCATCGCGCGGGAATTATTATTCTTGGGCGGGGGCGATGAATGGGAATGCTAGTGCAACTGGACAAGTACAGGGTGTATGTCCAAGTGGGTGGCACTTGCCGGCAGGTAATTCTACGGCGAAGGGCTCATATAGTGGTCTCATGAGCGCGTATAACATTACTAGTAGTCCGACTGGGAGTTCAACACTGCGTGAAGCGCCGTTTTACTTCGTACTGGGTGGAACTACGAATGCTACGGGCATAGGGAACGTTGGCAATGATGGGCGGTATTGGACGGCAACTCCGGTGGAGGATGGTACTCATGCGTATGAGTTTTGGTTTGATAGGAATAGTGTTGTAAGCCGTAATCAAGATCGTCGGTTTGGTGGAAGCTCAGTGCGGTGTTTGGCGGATTAATAAGAAGGAGGTCTAAAGCTGGGGTAGCCTGCTGCAAATGAGAAAGAACTTCCAAGGGTGAGAAATTCGCTCTCATTCCTACCACGGGCGGCAGGGTTCTGGCAAGAAGCAAATCAGCACACTATGTTTATTTATCCAAATGGGGGAATAAATACTTTTACTTTACTTAGACGTGTGCTATACTAAGCAAAGAGAATATTGCGGTGGTTATCCTTTGCGGATAACCACTTTTAACTTCACGTTCGCGAACCATATAGCAAAAACTTTCAGAACTATAAGCACTAGTATGATATCTTGTTGAGTAAATTTTGTGTTCAAAAGTTGATTTCAGAGAGGATTTTCTTGAGATGGGTTTGGGCATCCTCGACGGAACCGTCGTTGAGGATGTAATAGTCGGCAGCGGCGATAGGACCACCTTTTTCGAGGTTTTCGATCTCGGTGATATCGCGTTCACGGATGGCTTGGGCGTCAAAGGGGCGATCGGGGCGCTTGGCGACGCGTTCGTAGCGTAGGGACTTAGGGATAACGAGGGCAACAAAGGTGAGATCGCCGGGGAATGCATGTTTGAAGGCTTTGTACTCGGTCCAAGAGTAGACTCCGTCAAGTACGATGCGTTTTTGACCGGCCGCGATGAGATCTTTGGTTTCGGCGATAGCTTGGCGAGCTACCCAATCTTTGCCTTCGGTGCGACGGATCATTTCGCGAAATTCGCGTTCGTTTTTGCCGTCAGGGGTGCGCTCGATGCCGCGCTTTTCCATTTCTTTATAAATCATATTGCCGAGGTGGACTTTGGGAATACCGCGTTCGGTGAGGTAATTAACTAGGATAGATTTGCCACTGCCACTCATGCCAACGATGGCAAGTATTTTGACGTCTTTGGGGTCTAACATAATCTATATTATAGCATAGATGAGAGGCGCCTATGGTATAATGGTGGTATGAAACGGTTGGTGATCATCGACGGGAAGTCTGTTTTTTATCGGGGATATTATGCGATGGGGGCGTTGTCGACAAGCGACGGTACGCCAACCGGGGGGATTTATGGGTTTGCGGCGATCGCGATGGAGATAGTGAAGCAACTAAACCCCACAAAAGTAGTAGTGGCGTGGGACTCAAAAAGTTCGACAGCGAAGCGTAAGGCTTTGTATAGTGATTATAAGGCTGGAAGAACGAAGCCTGGTGAAGATTTTTATGCACAGATACCACTACTCAGAGAGCTAATCTTGGCGCTGGGATGGGCGTTTGTGGAGTGCGATGGTTATGAGGCGGATGATATAATTGGCACTTTGGCATTGCAGGCGGATGAAGCTGGAGATTATGATACCTATATCGTGTCGTCGGATTTAGATATGCTACAGATTGTGGATGAGAATACGCGAATGTTTAGGATACTAAAAGGGTTTTCCCAGCTGGAAGAGTTAGATGTGGCAGGGGTGGAGGCGAAATACGGTATCAAGAAAGCGCAGTTTTTGGATTTGAAAGCGCTAAAGGGGGATGCTTCAGATAATATTCCGGGGGTACCGGGCATAGGTGAGAAAACGGCGGTGAAACTGTTGGGACAGTATGGGACTCTGGACGGAGTATATGAACATCTGGACGAAATTAAGGGTAGTACGCAGAAGAAACTGGCGGAGGGGCGAGAGAGTGCATATATGTCGTACCAGCTGGCGAAGATTATGACAGATGCACCAGTAAAACTAGAAGAGATGCCAGATCTAGAGGTAGATAAAGATCGGATCGTAGAAGCTTTGAAGAAATTGGAGTTCAGGACGTTAGTAGGGAAGTTTATGCGATCTAATTTATCACGGGCGGAAGCAGGAGCAACAAAGACGAGCAAGACTCAAGCAGGTTTAACATTGAGCCAACCGACGCTTGAGATACCAAAATATTTGCAAGATGGTACGCTGATTTCTTGGAATGTGAAGGATTTGATGCACAAGAATACAGAGGTAGCAGAGAAGATTTTGGCGGGAGGCAAATTCTGGGACCTGGGGCAGGGCAGGTTCTTGCTCGATCCATTAGCGCGAAATATAGAGTATGGTGATGAAGAGGCGGAATATCAGGCGCAAAAAGCGGAGTTTGAGAGGCTTCCAAAGTTGAATAATATTTTTGTTCAGTTTGATTTGCCGTTGATACCAGTATTGTATCAGATGGAGAAGGTGGGAATGTTGATTGACCGAGGGTATTTCGAGGCGATGAAGGGTGAGTTCTCGAAAGAGGTGGCACGGATTGAACAAAAAATTTATACAATGGCGGGGGCGGAGTTTAATATTAATTCGCCAGTGCAACTGTCAGAAGTGCTGTTCACGAAACTAAGATTACCTACAAAAGGTATTAAGAAGACACGACGAGGCTATTCTACGGGAGTGAAGGAACTGGATAAATTGGAGGGGCAGCATGAGATTATTGATGCGATCAAAGAATATCGCGAAGCTGCGAAGTTACTCTCTACTTATATCGCACCTTTGCCAGAGTTGGCAGACGCAAAGGGGAGAGTGCATACTACGTTTAATCAGAACGTAACGGCAACAGGGAGACTATCATCGACGAATCCAAATTTGCAGAATATCCCAGTGCGAACTGAGGAGGGTAGGCGGATACGGACGGGATTTGTAGCAGCGCCAGGAAAGGTGCTGGTAAGCGCGGATTATTCGCAGTTTGAGTTGAGATTGGCGGCGGCGCTTGCGGGAGATCAAGCGTTGATTGATGACTTTAATAATGATGTAGATATTCATACGAAGACGGCAGCGGAAGCGTTTGGTGTGGAGATGGATCAGGTTACGAAGGCACAACGACGGGCAGCGAAGGTGATTAACTTTGGTGTGCTATATGGTATGAGCGTGAGGGGATTGTCAGCGGCGGCGGATATGAGTTATGAAGATGCGAAGAAGTTTATTGAGCATTATTTCGAGCTAAGGAAGCCAATCAAAGAATACTTAGAGAGATTGTTGGCGCAGGCGCGAGAACAGGGATATGTGGAGACTCTGTTTGGGCGAAGAAGGCCGACTCCAGATGTAAAATCAAGTAATTTCCTGGTGCGAACTGGGGCGGAGCGAGCAGCACAAAACATGCCGATACAAGGGACGGAAGCAGACTTGATGAAACGAGCTATGATGCGGGTGAGTAGGGCGCTATCGGCGACTACCGGTGAGTCAGAGCTAGTAATGCAGGTACATGATTCGTTGATAGTAGAATGTGACGAGGGTATGGAGAAGGAGATTAGTGCTTTGTTGAAGCAGGAAATGGAGAATGTTGCACCAGAGTTGGTAGTGAAGCTAAAAGTAGATGTATCGGTGGGGAAGAATTGGGGAGAATTGTAGTGCGAAGTAATAATGTAAAGGAGCCATTATGCCGGAATTACCAGAGGTAGAGACGATTAAGCGGGGGCTAGAGCCACTGATTTTGAAGAAAAAAATTGTGCAGGTAGAAGTAGATGAGACCACGCGCAAGAGTTTTGTGGGTGATGAAGGGGATGTGGTAGAAACGGTGGTGTTGGGGTTAAGGAGACGTGGGAAGGCGTTACTCATAGATCTGGATAATAACTGCACAATGATGATACACTTGCGAATGACGGGGCAGTTGATTTGGCGGGGGGTGAACGAAGAGGATAACTTTGCGGCGGGGCATCCGAGCAAAAACTTTACAGCAAATTTGCCTAATAGGCAAACCCGAGTAACTTTTGTGTTCGAGGAGGGCAACCTGTTCTTTAATGATCAGCGGAAGTTTGGGTTTGTGAAGGTGCTGCCGACGAGAGAAGTTGAACAAGAAAAATTTATTGCGGAATTGGCAAAAGAGCCGTGGGAGATGGATGTAAAAGAGTTGTTCAGCCAGTGTCAGCGACATGGAAGGTCGCCGATAAAGGCAGTATTGCTAGATCAGAAGGTGATTGCAGGATTAGGGAATATTTATGCGGACGAATCACTTTTTTATGCAAGCGTGCATCCGGCGATGCGGGCGGGCGAGCTTAGCGAGGAGCAGGTAGGTTTGATCCTAGAGGGAGCGCGAAGTGCGATGTTGGCATCAATAGACTCAGGCGGCTCAACGATGGCTACATATATCAAGCCAGATGGCACGACAGGAAATTATTTGGAGAACTTTGCGCAAGTGTTCCGAAGAGAAGGAAATCCGTGCACGCGGTGCGGAGTGATAATTGAGAAAACTCGGGTAGCGGGGCGAGGAACGCATTTTTGCCCGAAATGCCAAGTGGTGCCAGAGTACTTTGTGGAGAGTGGTCTAGGGACGGGTGTGCAACGAGCAGAGTCTAGTGCAAAAAGTTGTGCAGGGGATAACCCAGCCAAAAAAGTAGCCTCCAGAGGCCATAGAAAGGCTTAAGAGGCTTATGTTTAAGGTTTTTTATGGTCCAAATCGTCTAGAGGTAGAAAAAAATATTAAAAGTATTCTGGGGGAGGATTATGAGGTTTTTGAAGGGGAGAGTCTAGAGGTGGCGGATTTGCCAAGTGTCTTCTTGGGAACGTCTTTGTTTGAGGCGGAGAAACGAAGGATTTTGCTGAAAGATGTGGGCGAGAATAGTGCAGTGTGGGAGAAAATTGCGGATTATGCCAATACGGAGCACGAAGTGATTATCTGGGAACTAAAACTGGATAAGCGTTCGGCGGGGTATAAGAGGCTGAAGGAGATTGGGGTGGAATTGAGGGAGTTTCCGGAATTAAAGAGACCAGAGGAGAAGCTGGTTTTTAATATTTTGGATACAGCGCTGAGAAATGGTGAAAGAGCGGTAGAGATGGTGGAACAGATAGAATTAACGCAAGATCCATATATGTTTTTTGGGTTGTTGGTGACGCAGGCGTTGAAAAAATATGAGTTGTCTGGGGGCGGGGTGAGGGAACGGAAGTTGGTGAAGGGGTTGGCAGAGCTGGATATGCAGATGAAAACGGCGAGTCTGGAACCATGGGTGTTGGTGAAAGGGTTCTTATTGAGAATAGGGAAGGCACTTTGAGGCAGTAAAGTGCTTTGAGCTTGCGTGGTGCTTTGAAGAAGTAATTTACTTTGAGAAAACGGGATGCTTTGAAAAAGTACCAGGCTTTGAGCTGGTACTTATCTTGTCGCGTTTTAAGATTTGGATTAAGCAGTAGCTTTGCTGGCTTTGGCGAACTTGGCTAGGCTGGCTTTGCGGCGAGAAGCGGTGTTCTTCTTAAGAAGACCCTTTTTGACGGCTTTGTCGTACTCAGATTGAGCTTTGGACATGTTCTCTGGAGTAGGGTTAGCCTTGAACGCTTTTAAAGTGGCTTTGATGTCGCTTTTGATTTGTTGGTTCTTAGCTGTGCGCTTGACCGCTTGACGGGCGGCTTTTTTCGCGGATTTAATAATCGGCATTAAAATTTCCTCGAGGTTAATTTATAAATTGATAACTCTTTGAGCCATTATACTTGATTTTGTCGAAAAAGTAAAGGGGGAAGTGACGGTTTTTAGAGATAGTTTGAGCGGGCTATGGTTGAATGAAACGTGGGGAAGTTCTCACAGGCGGAGGAGTTTGTGGTATAATTTAAGTATGAGCGAAAAGGTTGGCAGTGGAGGTAGCAGCCTAGAGGAGCTGGAGCAAGAGCAAGTTTTGCTGGATTGGCAGGATTTGCCGAGTTTTGGTAGGGCAGAGAATGGAGTACAGGCAGGTTCAACTGAGGCGATAAAGGCTGATAAAATAACAGAGGCAAGTGATACTGCTGCTGAGCAGCAAGCACGGGAAAGACTTTCGGCGCGGGCGAGAGGAGAACTACTATTAAGGGCGACAGCAGAATCATTGCCGATAGAGGAAGCTCGAGAGAGGAAAGAGCTAGAGAGTGGTGTAGGTGGAGACGCTGATGCATTGGCTAGTGTGATTGAGGGAGAGAACGTTGATGGTGGGGTAGATACGGTGGTGCTAAGGGCGGAACAGGCGCTGGGGCGAGAGCAGTTTTTGACGTTGGTGTATGATTTGGGGGATTTGGCATATACGGAGGAGCCAGATGAGGTGATGCGGAAGTTTCGGGAGGAAGCGCAAAAATATAGTGCGATTGATGCGGGAGATTTGTGGGAGGCGGCAGTACGGCAGGCGAAGGTGGAGTATTTTGGCGGTCCAGAAGATCGAGCGGAGATGAAATTTTATTATTCAACAAGCTTAGATAACCTGAAAGATATTTTGCGAAGTGGGAAGTTGACTCGGCAAGATGGCGAAAGTAGCCCGCTGAAGAGTGACTTAAAGTTTTCTTATGATCGAAAGACGCCAGAAGGGTGGCAGTCTGGGTTTGCGGCGGAGCGAGATGCAAAGTCGCATGAGGTGACGTTGGTGTTTGATAGCTCACTGATTGATGAAGAAAGTTTTATGGCGTTTGGGAAGAATCCATCAGCGAGTATGGTGGACTGGGAGAAGAGCTGTTTGGGGGTGGTGGTAGATCCAGGTGCAGATGCAGTGGACATGCAGAGGATAGTGAGGCGCAATGGGGGAGATCTTTTGCCGATGTATTTGTCCGTGGTGAGATGGGGCGATGGGGAATTGACAGACTGGAGTAGCAATATGTATTCCGCTATGGAATTGCGTAAAAATGCGGAACTCTTCGAGAAGCAGAGAAGGCATTTATATACGATAATGGGGGAGATTTATGGTGGCTATAAGGAGGAAGTGGGGCGACAGCAGATAGAGCGATCGCTAACGGAGCTAGAAGAGAAACTTGATGATGAGGCGCTGCGTAGATTTGCTGAGCGGTACCGAAAGATAGACTCGGTAGAAGGGCGTCGTGAGCTGTGTGAAGATTTATTGCAGTATTTTGCGAAGATCAATGGAATAGACATAGAAGAATCAGCGATTATTTATATCGATGATGAGGATAGCGAAACCTTGGCGGAGTGTGACCCATATACGGGGGAGATTACACTAAATGAAGCGCGGTTTGAGGATGCTTCATGGGGGGATTACGCGGAGACGTTGAGCCATGAGACGCGACATAAGTACCAGTTGACAAGGCAAGCGCATTATCGCCAAGCATTGCTTGAGGGTAAGGAAGGCGAAGAGCCTAAGTATGATGAGCTATGCTATTATAACTATTTTGAGTATATTAGACCGGAATGGGATTATTGTGGATATAGAGAGCAGTTTGTGGAACGTGAAGCGTGGGCTTATGGGCAGGCGGTGCGGCGGCGTTGCGATAGGGTCGAGGAAATGATGAATGCTCCTAGAGAAAGAGCGCGGCGGGCGGCGAAGGCGCTGGGTGGGAAGATTATAGACCTTAGCAAGAAGGTGAGGAAGAATGGATAGACTGGAAAAAGTGCGAAGATATTTGGCGGAAGAGAAGGCCTGTCAGGGGTTGGCGCTGGAGGCGGTGATGGACAAGATTATTAAATACGAGGATATTTTTGAGGATTTTTGTCATTGGCTAGAAACCCGCAAGTATGAGCATGATGGGGTGGTGATAGTAGAGGGGTATAATGCGCAATCGATTGTGGATCTTGCACCGATGTTGGATGGGATTGGGGCGTTTAACTTTTTGGTGGATTTGAGGGATCAGCCGGAGCGGGCATTTGAGATAATAAAAGAAGGGTTCAAGGTATTATAATGGAGATTACTTTTGTGTGGGTGTTGTCGCAGATTTTTACGGTGGTGGAATATGGTCTGCTAGGGGCGACTTATTTGGCGAAGAATCGCAAACTGATTGTGACGTTAGACATAGCGTCAATGGCGTGCGGAATAGTGGCGTATATCCTGCTAGGAGCGGATGTCGGGATGGCGATGTCGGTGATTATATTGCTGGCGAATTTCTATTATCTATGGGATGAGAATAAACATAGCGCGAAGGAGCGGGCGAAACTGCATACGCGAGATTATGTGGTGCTAGCGATGGTTTTGCTGGGGATCGGGGTGGTGACGGCGTTGACTTGGGAGGGATGGGTAGGACTACTTTCGGTGGCGGCGACAGTATTGTATGAGATTTCGATTTGGCAGAAGAGTACGAAGGTGTATAAGTTCTTGGGGATACCGGTGGCGTTTTGCTGGATGACGTATAATGGGTTTGTATGGTCGCCGTTTGGAGTTCTGTGTGAGATGGTAATGTTTATTACTTCGATTATTGGATATGCGCGAGAGGTGAAAGCGGGGAAGCGAGTGAAAAATAGTGCTAGAAAGAAGAGGTGTGTGAGGTCTGGCGGAGCGAGATAGTTTTTTGGGGGGGGATTTTTGGTTTCGCAATAAAAGTATTGGCAAATGTAGGCAAAAGCGGTACAATGAAGATGTACCGAATTTGTGAAATTGTGAAAGAAGATGTTTTTGTGGTGTCATGCAAAAAAATGGCATCATGAGGTCAGAGCATGACACGACATCTTTCACGGATTTCGTTTCGCAAGTTCCGGTACACCCTCGTGGTGCCTTTTTAGTATCTAGTGACGCAGTATTAGAACTGGTACCATCTAGGGTGATTAATTAATCCAAAACCAAACCAAGGAGGGCTAGATGCTACAAAAAAGGAGAAGGAAGGATAACATAAGTCCTAAGTCTCACCCATCACTAACTTTTATTAATAACTTGCTTCATAGTAAAAGTACTTATTTCTACAATGGATGGGGGAGAGTAATACCTACCTTCTGCATACTAGCCCTCCTGGTTGGTTTGTATAGTTTTGTTAATCCAGTAATTAGTGATAGTGATGAGGTTCATGCTTGGGATTGGTCTAGTGCAGAGGAGAATAGTAATACCAATGATGATAGTATTAAGTTTAGTATAAATAGTGAGAGTAGCGGGAGTATAAATGCTAAGGTAGGAGAAACAGCCTATAGTAATCATACCGTGAGTATTAACCTAGCGAACGCTAAAGGCTACGCACTAGGGATTAGCTATACGAACGATAGTACGGGACTAATGAACAAGGATACAGTATCCACCAGTGGAGCAGAGAATAGTGTAATATCTGGAGCGAATAATACCACTGGTGCTAACATGGCGGACAATACATGGGGATATAGTTGGAATAGTAATATTAATGCAGATAACACAACCATGGTCTATAAGACAGTGCCTAGTAAGAATAATATAGCGACATTGGCAGAGAGTACCAATCTGGCCAATAACACACTAGATATGACTGGTAAACTAGCCTTTGCAGTGAAGTTTGGAGAGAAGGCAGTAGCAGGACATTATACTACCAATGTACTATTATCACTGGCAGTGCAGCCGGCGGAAGTAGTATTTGATGGTATTACTACTATGCAAGAGATGACTAGCACTATATGTAGTAATGCTAAGGAGAATGATGAAGCTATACTAACTGATACCCGTGATAATAAGAAATACTGGGTGACTAAACTTAAGGACGGCACATGCTGGATGACACAGAATCTAGCCTACAATGGTGGT
>Ga0137298_11714_pt1 | contig 10655 bp, 8 predicted proteins | sample RamsorincwithD2O_2_FD_97182 | JGI IMG/M metagenome (GOLD analysis project Ga0137298, IMG submission 97182) | Mouse cecal microbial communities from Vienna, Austria - Glucosamine amended with D2O | ecosystem: Host-associated > Mammals > Digestive system > Large intestine > Cecum | place: Austria...
CCGACACCATCAGCAAAATCGGTAGGGTTTACATGTCAAATATGAGCGAGCAGGTAGCCTCGCATTTTGAGACGATCATCGAATTGCGGCTGTCCCAGCTGGAAGCGCTGATCAAGACGATCCCTCCGGACAGGCCCGGCGGCATAGAAGAACTAAAACAGGAACTGGCTTATAACGCCCAGGTGCGGGGATTTGATTATCTGGCATTCTACTCGGACAGCGGAGAGTTTGAAATGCTGTATGGGGAACCGGTAAAACTGCATGATCCGCAACCGTTTTTAAATTCCATGAACAATGGGGAAAAAAAAGTAGCCATAGGAATCGACGCAAATGGCAAGGATGTCGTGCTGATGGGGGTATCCACGGAGTATGAAATGCAGGAGGGCAGGCAGTGCACGGCTCTGGTAGCAGGACTCCCCGTTGATTATATTCAACATACCCTGTTTTTTAATCAGGATGTCTCTATGGAATATTATTTTATTATCCGCAGAGACGGGAGTTTTATTACCCTGAGTGAAGATGTGGAAGACGACACCTATTTTGAGCGGGTCCTGAATTTGTATGAAGATGTGGAGGGGAGGACTCCGCAGGAATATCTGGAAGAGCTGGGAGGCGCCATGGATGCGCAGGAGGATTACAGCAGTGAGTTCCGAATCTATGGGGAACGGCGCCATTTGTACTGCACCAGTCTTTCTTATTCGGAATGGTATTTGCTGGTATTTATGCCATATGGTATTCTGGATGAGACCATCGGCATTCTCGACGAGCAATGGCTCCGTACGGCGATGATCGGCTGCTTTATCATCTTGATTCCGATGATGCTGGTGTTTATCAAATATTTCAATATTACTACACGCCAGATACTGGATTTGGAAGAGGCGCGCCGGGCAGCCGAGCATGCCAATCAGGCGAAAAGCGAGTTTTTGTCCAATATGAGCCATGATATCAGGACTCCGATGAATGCGATTGTGGGTATGACCAATATTGCCCTGGCGAACGTCGGCAACCAGCAGCAGGTGCAGAACAGCCTGAAAAAGATTGCATTTTCCAGCCGCCATCTGCTGGGACTGATCAATGATGTCCTCGATATGTCCAAGATTGAGAGCGGCAGGATGGTTCTCAACAAGGAGCAGGTGGTTCTTGGCGAAGTGATGGACAATATCAGTAATATCATACAGCCGCAGGCAAAGGAGAAAAATCAGACATTTACAATCCAGGTTCAGGACGTGAAGGTGGAAAATGTCTGCTGTGACAGCGTAAGGCTCAATCAGATTCTGATCAATCTTTTGGGGAACGCCGTTAAATTCACGCCGGAGAAGGGGTGGATTCAGCTGTCCTTAAATGAAGAGGAATCGCCGCTGGGAGAGGATTATGTCCGGGTCCATCTGTGGGTGTGCGATAACGGAATCGGGATGTCCAAGGAGTTTCAAAAGAAGATTTTTGATTCGTTTGCCAGAGAGGACAGCACCCGGGTTCAGAGGACAGAAGGAACCGGACTCGGCATGACAATCACCAAGTATATCGTGAATGCCATGGGCGGAAGCATTGAGGTAAAGAGTGAACCGGGAAAAGGAAGTGAGTTCCATGTAACGCTGGATTTGGAGAAATCACCGGTATCAGAGAAGGATATGAGGCTTCCGGAATGGAAGGTCCTGGTGGTGGATGACGATCAGCAGACCTGTGAGAGTACAGCGGCTGCTTTGACATCTCTTGGAACGAGGGCGGACTGGACATTGGATGGCAAAAGTGCAATCCGAAAGGCAAAAGAGCAGAAGCAATTGGGAGATCCTTATCAAATTGTTTTGCTGGATTGGAAGCTGCCGGAGATGAATGGGATACGGACAGCCAGGGAACTACATAAAATATGCGGCGATGAGCTGAAGATGCTGATGATTTCTGCCTACGACGGAGGAGAAGTCGAGGAAAAGGTGAAGGCGGAGGGTGTAGCGGGATTTATGTCCAAACCGCTTTTCAAATCCACGCTGTTTTATGGACTGGGCCGGTTTGCAGAGAGTGGGACTTTGCCAGTTGGCCAAGAGGAGAAAACGGAAGATTTTACCGGCCGGAAGATTCTGCTGGCAGAAGACAATGAACTGAACTGGGAGATTGCCCAGGAACTGCTTTCCGAACTGGGCCTGGAATTGGATTGGGCCTGGAATGGACAACTCTGTGTCGAGAAATTTGAAAATGCCCCGGCTAAAACCTACGATGCCATATTGATGGATCTCCGGATGCCGGTGATGACAGGCTATGAGGCCACCAGTGCGATTCGTGCCTTGGAGCGGGAGGATGCGAAAGAGATCCCGATTATCGCCATGAGCGCGGACGCATTTGCAGAGGACATCCAGAAATGTCTGGACTGCGGCATGAATGCCCATATAGCCAAGCCGATTGACATGCGGGAGGTTTCGCGGATTTGTTTTAGTTTTGTATACTTATGGTTGCCCTTGTTGGTCTGTGTTATCAGATCTTCAAGGAAAAAAACTAGCCGCCACTACCACAATAGTGACGGCTGACCTCGTAAGAGGTTAAGTCAACATAGTTGAGGATAGGCCGCTTCTCTGGCTTTCCCCTTCTGTTTCTAATATACCATATCTGGAAATGGGTTTCAAAAGATTTTTATAATCCTGATGCAGAAGTTCCTGATGCAGAAATAGCCTGCCTATTCTACAGCCGATGTAGAAGGGGGTATTTTTTATGGTTGAGAAAATCACTATATCATTGAGGCGGCCCCCTTCTTTTAAACCACCTAAGCTACTGATTTTAGGGTAAACTTAATAAGACGGCCGATTCCCGCCCGCCTGAAACCATACATTACCCTGCTTTATGCGTACTTCCTATGGGATGCCTGGACGTTTTCCTCTTTGATGGTACAGTAAATCATTGTCGTATCCAGCTTTTCGTGACCCAGGAATTCCTTGACCTCCTCGATCTTCATCCCCCTGGCCAGCAGGTCGGTCGCGATCGTTCGCCGGAACCGGTGCGGATGGGTATTTTTCACCCCGGCCCGATGCCCCAACTGCCGGAGCATGTACTGCACCCCAGCTGCTGTCAAACGATCGTGCGGTTGGTCCAGTGTTACAAATAGCGGCTGGTTATTCAGGCCATCCTGTTTCCGGGTTTGCAAATACCGGCGCAAATAAAACTTCGCACTGTCTGTCAGGTAGGTCTTCCGCTCTTTACCCCCTTTCCCATATACGATGACAGGTAATGCAGCCTGGTCTGCATGGTAGACATCTTAATCCCCCGCTACTCCCGCATTACCCCATAGTAATACCGCAAATCCATACCAGTGATATCCTCGATCCGCTTTCCCAGGAAGTCCAGCATGTTTAGGATTTCACGGCTGTACTGCTTAAGAGTGTTATCCTGTCGGTTGACAGCCTTCTTACTGGCGATAAACATCCGGATCTTAGCCTCATCCCCGCTCTCCCCTCTGGGAACCAAGTCCGTACATTGGTCACACACCTCCTTGTTATGGAAATTGATGTACAAGGCATTCTTCAGATGCTCCAGCTGACGTTCTTCCAAGTATGGCACCATCTCATTGACTACTTTCTCCAATATTTTCTCAACCATAAAAAAACAACCCTCCTTCTACATCAATTGTAGAACAGACAGGCCATTTCTGCATCCGGATTGCAAAAACCTCTTGAAACCCATTTCTGGATATGATATAGTGAGAACAGAAGGGAAAGTCAGAGAAGCGGCCTACCCTCAGAATAATTAATGCTTAATGCTTTACAGCATCAGCCGTCAACTATTGGGAGTAGTTGGCGGCTACTTCTTTCCCCCGAAGATTGTGTAGCACAATCCCACAAGGGCGACCAATAGTAAACAAAACTGAAATAAATCAGCATATGTAACCATGGCAATCCCTCCTTTCTTTCGTCTGGAGGGTAGCCCCTCCTTAGTTGGGAGGGCAAGCCGCCTTTTGCTCTCTGACTTTCCTTACCGGAATTGTATCATATCTCCTGTTATTCGACAACCATTATCTTTTCATTCCCTGATTCCACTCAATTAATTAGTGATATTACTGAGCGGAGTTGGATCGTAGGATAGGATTTAGATCGTCGTTGTCGAATAATGGAATATATGATACAATCCGGGATAAGGAAAGTCAGAGAGCAAAGGCGGCTTACCCTCCCTACGCGGAGGGACTTACCCTCCAGACAAAAGAAAGACCAACTATTAAAAGTCAAGTAGATAATTGAAAAAACAAAAGAAATTATCATAGGAAAAAAGAGCACAACAACAAGACCTGCTGTCAGGCAGGCTGGAAAGGGAAAGGGATTTAAGCCTTTGGAACATAAGGCTGATTATTTTTCACCACAGCATAAATAATGTTGCACATTTTTCTTGCCACAGCGCCGATGCAGGTTAAATGATGCTTGCCTTCCGCCCTCTTCTTCTGGTAATAGGCACTTAATACAGGGTCTTTAAAGGCGGCGACCAGGGCGGCTTGAAAAATGGCTTTCCGCAGGTATGGTGATCCACGTTTGCTCATTACATTGTGGGCTGCTTCAAATTCGCCGGACTGCGTAACCGTGGCATCAAGCCCGGCAAAGGCCACCAGTTTTCTGGGACTGTCAAATTTAGAGATGTCACCTATTTCACTGATAATGGCAGCGCCCGTGACATTGCCGATCCCGGTAATGGTTGTAATGGGGGATTCCAGTTTTTCCATGATGCCGGCGATTTCGGTTTCCGTTTCTTTTACCTGTTTTTCAATAAAGGCTATCTGTTCAATCAGTGCTTTGAGCTGAAAGGTAAAGCTGCTTTTGGCGAAAGCAACGCCAAAGGAACAGGACGCGGCAGCCTTTAACTGCGCTGCTTTTGCAGGGCCGACCTGCTTACGGCTGAGTTTTGCCAGCAGTTCTGCAAGGGTCTGCGATGAAACCGACTCAAAATCAATGGGCGAAGAAAACTGGAGAAGGATCTCTTTTGAGGTCTTGCCAAAGATGTCGGAAAAAATGGACTGGTATCCAGGGAAAACCTGATCCAGTACACAGACAACCTTACGCTTCAGGTCACTGATGGATTCCACCAGATAGGTACGAAAACGCGTAAGTGAACGCAGGGAGAATAAATCCTCATCTGCGAGCCTGGTTTCGACAAACTGCCCATAACGGATCAGGTCGGCAATAAGGACAGAATCAATGATATCATTTTTCCGTTTGCGAATTTCAGTGCCCCTGCGCCAGCCGTCGGTCTGAATGGGATTGATGACATGGAGAAGGGACTTCTTTTCAAAAAGAAATGAGTAGACAGAGAGCCAGTAGTGCCCGGTAGCCTCCATGCCGATTTCAAAGTCATCAGGACTGGAAGAATAAGAAGCGAGTTTGGAAAAGAGGGCATGTCCGCCGTCCGAGGTATTGGGAAAGGAAAAAGCCTTAAATACCACCTTGCCAGATTCATCCATCATGGAAGCGACATGGTTATTTTTACCAATATCAATGCCAACAAAAAACATAGAGCCACCTCAGAAGAAAAATTTTAGATTGGGAGACCACTCAGCTAATAAGCGCCACTACCTTGTGCTAAATACGGAGAGAGGCCATAAGGCAACCAACATCCAACTCATACGCGGAAAGCTTATTAGAGAGAGGGATCAGTCTTTCAAGTACGAGCAGAGCCGCTCAAGGAGGGAACGACCATCCTCTCAATCTAATAAAACTATTATCTCCTATCAGACAGGAGATGTAAAGAAGCAGGTCTGAGGGTTTATAGGTATCCCTTGAACAACCTAAATACATTATACAAGGAGGGATTGCCAGTGGTTACATATGCTGATTTGTTTCAGTTTTGTATACTTATGGTTGCCCTCATTGGTCTGTGTTATCAGATCTTCAAGGGAAAAAACTAGCCGCCAACTACTCCCAATAGTTGACGGCCAGACTATAAAAGTTTGACTTAACTTTAGGGCAGGCCGCTTCTCTGGCTTTCCCCTTCTGTTTCTAACTATACCATATCCAGAAATGGCTTTCAAGTATTTTTTATAATCGGAATGCAGGTCTGAAAATAAAAGGCTACGGTTCCTTTTTGTAGTAGACGCGGAGGACAGGCTCCAGTTCCCGCCACTTGAGTTCATACCCCTGGCGGTAGTCCTCCACGGTATAGGAGGGGTGGACTACCTTCTCTTTGCCCCGATACTTCATAATGTAGGGTTTGAACGTGTCGCAGTCCGGGTCCAGGCCGTAGAAGCCATCCAACAACTCCCGGCCCTCTTCCAAGTTGCGCAAAAGCACCGCCACGGTGGGCAGACCGTTCTCGTTGGGTGGCTCGAAGTCATGGATATCCACCCCATGCTTCAGTAACTCAGCCAACACCGCTTTGAGCATCTCCCGTAGCCGACGTTACTCCTCCAACTCCATTTCCCGGCTGGAAGGGTAGTCCGAAAAGGACTTGTGGGAAAACTGGTCATATTGCTCCAAGGCGTGCCGCCAGGCGTTAAGGTTGAAAGAGGTTTTCTGGTTGGGGTCCATCCCCATGTCCAGCAGACGGCGCAGCAACAGGAAATAACCCTTACTCCGCTCCGGGCCGGGGCCAACGGTATGCCTCGCCCGCAGGAAACACTGGCCGATTGCGTCATACCAGATGGGGGCGGAGAAATTGGAACCATAGGGGTTGACCGAATCCGCAAAATTCACGTCCGCCTTCCGATCCAGCAGCAGATGGGCCACCTCCAGGTTGTCACTCTTGATAGCTACCATCAGGGGGGACTGGCCGTCATCCTTTTTGGGCGGGGCCTTAGCCAAACAGGAAATCAGGTCAGGCCTTTTGTCCAAAATTGCGGCCACCTCATCTATCTTGCCCTGGCGGATGGCAACGAACAATTTTTTCATGGTAACTCCTCCATTTAAACATAGCAGCAATCCCGATTTGTTGATTTGTCCATGCTCGAGTATAGCACAAAACCAACCAACGCTCAACCCTTATTACAGGACTTTCACCGACTCGCTTTCTCCGACTTCGCAAACAATGTTTTGCTCCCGCAATTTCGGCTTTTTCATGGCAGCCCCCCACCCCTTGAGCAGTTCCCGGCTTGTAAAATCAGAAGGTTTATGGTAGTATGGAAATACAAAAACGGAAGGAAAAACAGGTGGGAAGATTGACAGTGACAGATCAACAACATCCGGAAGATTTGCAACGTTTGTGTTTGTTAAGGCCAATCGATGATGACTTTATGCGTTGCCTTTTCAAGGATAACATTCCACTGGCCGAATTTGTGTTACGCATTATCACTGATAAACCGGATTTAATGATTACTGATTGTGAAACACAGAAGGATATGAAAAGACTGGCCGGGGCACGTTCTATCTGCCTGGACGCATATGGAACAGATTCAACTGGAAAAAAATATGATTTGGAAGTCCAGAGGCAAGACAAAGGAGCAGACCCACACAGGGCAAGATACCATTCCAGCGTAATGAATATAGAGAGTCTCCACTCCGGTCAGGAATTTAAAGAATTGCCGGACACATATATAATCTTTATCATTGAAAAAGACTTTTATGGCCAGGGCAAAGCAGTTTATCCGATTGAAAGGATCAGCCTTGCAACGGGTAAATCTTTTGAAGACGGGGAGCATATCCTCTATGTAAATGGTGAATATCGCGGAGAATCCGATATCGGAAAACTCATGCACGATTTCAACTGTACCCAGGCAGATGATATGAACTTTGAACTGATGGCAGAAAGGACAAGATATCTGAAAGAAAACCCGAAAGGAGTGCGTGAGATGTGTCAAATTATGGAAGATATGAGAAATGAATCTTTAAAAGAGGTTGCTCTTCGTATGCTGGCAGCTGGAAAATATACTCTGGAAGAAATTGCAAATATTTCCGGACTTTCTCTGGATGAGGTAAAGAAATTGAAAACCGAAAGAACAATATAAACAGAACAGCAGGCCAGGAATCCAAAAAACAGGTTCCTGGCCTTATTTTTTCCCTGAAATGTAAACATTCCATCAATATACTTAAAAATCCCTTTATAAACATCATACTTTCCTAACACCCATAGCAAAGCCAGCACCCAGCAACCGTAAACGCCATCGCCGGAAGAGTCCGGCAAAACGCGACACCAACGCATTTTACCGGATACTCCGCAAAACACCCCGGCAGGTGTGTTTGCCACATCATCTGCCGGGGCATAAAATTCAAAAAACCAGATCTGACCAGCTGTAAAAATTACTGCAGCAGGCTCAGGATGCTCTGCGGTACGGAGTTGGACTGCGCCAGCATGGACTGGGAAGCCTGCAGAAGAATGTTATTCTTCGTGAACGCCGTAATCTCATCGGCCATATCGGTATCACGGATACGGCTCTCAGCAGAGGTGATGTTCTCGGAAGTAACTTTCAGGTTGTTCACAGTATGCTCAAGTCTGTTCTGAGCAGCACCGAGTTTAGCACGGTAGCTGGATACTGCGTTGATGGCTGCATTGATGGTGTCAATTGCAGCGTTAGCAACAACGGTGCTGGTGCCGGAAATGTTCATGGTCGGCAGCAGAGCAGATGCAACTTTAGCCTTGCTCAACTGTTGATCAGCCGGGGTTCTTAATGCATTAGTCGCATCACCGGCCATAACAACATCATATTCATCGCCAATCGTTCCGTCTTCCTTGATAAAATCATACTTGCTTTTGCCAGACAAATCAATAGCACCTGAAGCTGAATCTTTGTTATTACCAACCTTAAAGTCCCCAACGCCACGATTTACAGCATCCTCAAAAATAGCAGCCTGGATACCGCTAGCCGTCATCGCCTGGCTGTTCACGGTGATGGTCTCAGCAGAACTCGGACCAATCTGGAAAGTCATCTTGCCTGCGCCGTTGGTAGCCGCCAGAGGCTTAATGCCGTTGAAGTCGGTGTTGTTCGCGATACGGTCGATTTCCTTCAGCAGTTCCTCAACCTCGCTCTGCAGGTTTCCTCTTGCCACGGTATTATAGGTACCGTTTGCAGACTGGGAAGCCAGGGTGGTAAGACGCTGCAGCATGGAGTGAACCTCAGTCAGAGCACCTTCAGCCGTCTGAATCAGTCCGATGGCATCCTGGGCGTTCTTTGCCGCCTGGTTCAGGCCGTTGATCTGGGATCTCATGCTCTCGGAAATAGCCAGGCCTGCCGCGTCATCGCCTGCACGGTTGATCTTGTAACCGGATGACAGCTTCTCTAAGTTCTTGTTCAATCCGCTCTGGTTGATGCCTAAGTTTCTGTAAGAGTTAATCGCTGCTATGTTGTGTTGAATAATCATATAAATACCCTCCTTGTAATGATTTGAAACCTCTCGGGCAGAACCTCCCTGTTCTACCCACCCTTCAATCAATCCGGGCCCTTATCTGGACTGAAGGGTTATGGAAAGCCGCGGTATCCCACTGCCTCACATTTTCTATATCGTCGTCTTTCAGAAAAAAACAATCTCTTTTTCCATTCTTTTTATTTTTTATTTTTCAGTCCGGCAGCGCGCGCAGCATCTCAGAGAACCCAAACAGCAGGTTTTTCGCGAACTCATGTTCCAGCAATTCCAGGTTTCTGTCTGAATTTTCCACTTCTCTTGCGTATCGGTAAGCTGCTTGAGCCATTTCCTCTCTGCTTACCCTGCCTGTAGCCTTGTACCGGAACAGACACCATTCCCGGATCATCAACACACTGAATACAACAAATTTCACCTTGCCATACACATCTCTGTCATAGACGGCCCCAGCAGATACGTATTGACAAAATACAGGGCCAGATTCTCCCACTCCGGCTCCAGCGCCTTTGCCTCCAGGGCAAACTTCCTCCGAAGCTTTCCCTGTTCCTCCATGCTTTGCCTATGGTACAGGCTGCGGCACATCCGTTCCAGCTTTCTTCCCCAGTCCGGCAGCACCGGTTCCATCCTTCCCATCAGGCGCATCCACGCCGCCATACGGATCATTTGCTCCGTCTCCTGCCCGGGAAAGCGTCGGAGGCGCTGCTTAGAGCAGGAACATCCTGCGGCATCTGACCCCTGATATTTATCAAAATCATACGCCAGGGCCAGCAGCAAAGCCAGCCGCTCTCCCCAGTCAAGCGAACGGTCCTTCAAAAGGCAAACCATGGTTTTCCGAAGTTCTTCCAGATCGCCCAGCAGCTTCTCATCGACCGAGATCCCCGGGAACCCCTGTCCACTTTTGTTTTTTATCTGTTCCTGCCAGGCTCCCTGCCCCTTATCCCCCAAGATGATCCGCGCTGCCTCCGGGCAGGACAGCGACAGCATCCATTCCTGCACCTTTCCATAATCCTCCCGATGCCTGGGATATTCCCGGCATTCCCTGCACATTCCCGCTCTTCCCAATTCCTTGTAAATGTCACAGAAGCCTTCTTTATTTAGAAAGGCGCAGACCTGCCCTTTAAGCCGAAAGCGTCTCTTCCTATGATCGATCCCCCAAAACAGCCTTCGCCCAAATTCTCCTTTCGTCCCCCGATAAAGCCGGTAGCTTTCCCTGTCAATCCCGATTTCCCATCCTTTACAGCAGGTATCCTCACACTCCGCCCCCACGCAGGCAAAGTTTTCCAGGTTCTTCTGAACCCGCCATTTCACCGGTTCTTCCTTTGGCATATGCTTCCTGCCATACCCCACGCCCTTCACACCCCCACCTTCCTGCACACATCCTTCAGGCAGCATCTGTCACAAAACGGC
>Ga0137298_11715_pt1 | contig 10649 bp, 8 predicted proteins | sample RamsorincwithD2O_2_FD_97182 | JGI IMG/M metagenome (GOLD analysis project Ga0137298, IMG submission 97182) | Mouse cecal microbial communities from Vienna, Austria - Glucosamine amended with D2O | ecosystem: Host-associated > Mammals > Digestive system > Large intestine > Cecum | place: Austria...
TAAGGGGATAAATATAAGTTTCACTTCTGATGACACTGTATAATCCCAAAACTGCGACAACCTGTCGCAGCTTTTTGAACCAACATATTCTGCATTATTCGCATTTTATCTATGCAAAAAGATAAATAGCGGTTATTTGAATGCTTTACTTTTTCAGGATATGATATAGGATTTGGCCTACCGGGAGACCGATAGCTACCTTTTTGTTGATACGGTAGTAAGGGGTCACTATCGGTTCGGCTTTATATCTGTTAGTACCGACCTGTTGCACTGTCTGGGCTCCAGTCTGGACTCCCCATCGCTCATTGATCTGGAAGTCGAAATATCCTCCAAATGTGGAGCGTCCATAGTAGCCAATCATTGCCGGCGGCATTGGCATTCCGTTTGCCATTCGTGGAGGCTGCCCAAAATAATATTCACCGAAGATAGTTGCAGACAACCTCGGCGTAAATTGATACGAGATGCCCCCGTTAAGGCCGTATTGGGTATGGAGTCCGTTGAAATAGCCGTATTTGTTGACTATTCCACCTGTATGGAATCTAAAATTGCCGGCAGACTGATAGATACCGAACTCTTCGCTGTCTATCAGCATCAACCCCGGGAAAGACCTTGTGCTTCCGGAGGCAACAATCGCTCCGCTTTTCCATTGAAACAGACTTGACACTCCCGGAGTGAAAGGGAAAATAGGGATATGCAGGTCGAGAGGCTTAGCTAAAGTATATGGGAAAAGAGGGTGCACCGCCGGAGTATATTCAAAATGATACGGCCCTGTGTGTGTTGTTCCGGATACGCTGTCAGGCTTCACCGCTCCGTCCATACTGATACCCTCGAACTTGATATGTCCAAGTGAAACTGAATCATTTAATTCAGCCTGAGAGAAACATTCTGACGGTATAACCGCGATAAGTAATGCCCAAAGGTGCTTATGTTTCATAATTACTGAGTTTTAACGGTTAACATATAGCCGAAGCCTCGCTGGTTGATGATGCTGATGTTAGTGTCATGGCGGAAAGCACGGCGGAGTTTGTGTATATAGCCGTGGAGAGAGTTGCGGTTGCTGATCTCATCACGCCCCCAGACGGCAATCATCAGTTCGGAGGCATCAACGGTCTTGCCAATGTTTGAAGCCAACTTTTCCAATATTCGAGCCTCAATATTGGATATGACAAATTCTTTTCCATTGAAAATCAACAGTTGGTTTGTTGCATCGAATTTATAACTGCCAATTAAATATGCAATGCTCTCAGCATGGTTGTGGGTCTTATTACGAAGAAGAGCCTTTATTCTCACAAGTAGCTCACGAAGTTCAAACGGCTTTTTGAGATAGTCGTTTGCTCCGATGTCGAAACCTTCCTCGACATCGTCAATCGTGCTTTTGGCTGTTAGGAAAATAATGGGTACACTTGTGGAGATGCGTCGTATCTCCTTTGCCATAGCAAATCCGTCGAGCCGTGGCATCATCACATCAGCGACAATCAAGTCGGCAGTCTCGGTCTTGTATTTGGCAAGTCCTTCAATACCGTCGAATGCTGCAACAACATCGAAGCCCTGCTGACGCAGAGTGTCGCATACTATCAGCGAAAGGTCGCGCTCGTCCTCAACGAAAAGTATTTTAGCTTTCATGTCTGTCGAATTTAATTGTGAATACTGAACCGTGCCCCTCCTGACTTTTAACAGATATGCTCCAGCCCATCTTTTCAAGAATGTGTTTCACATAATAGAGGCCGATTCCATAGCCGCGCACATCTTGACGATTCCCGTGCGGCACACGGTAGAACTTATCAAAGATATAAGGCAAGCTCTTTGCCGGTATGCCTATGCCATTGTCTGCAACCTCTATGTTGTCAGCGTTTAACTTTATGTTGATTGCCACGGATTCGCCCGAATATTTGATTGCATTGTCAATCAGATTATTCAGCACATTCGATAGATGCGATTTGTCAGCCGTTACTGAGATATCACCCTCTGACCGCACCTCTATTGCAATTTCCTTATCGCCTCTCATTCTCTGTGCCTCCGCGATCTCATCGGCAAGTGCTGGCAAATCAATTTTCTCCGGCTTTAAGGTCATCGTTTTCCGACGTTCCATACTCATGGCGAGTATATTCTCTACAAGTTCGCCAAGGCGTTTGAGTTGCTTCATGGCTATTGTGAGATAAGCCCCTTTTTTCTCCGGGTCGTTGGAGGTATCGTAGTTGAGCAGAGCATCGTTGGCGGAGTAGGCAATGGAGATTGGTGTTTTTAACTCGTGGGTCATGTTACTGACGAAATCATCCTTCATTTCCTCGATGGTGCGCAATCGGGACACCGTTCGGAACAGATACCAGAATGCAGCGGCAAAAGAGAGCATTAGAAGGAATATGGAGACGATCACACCCATCATCTGAGAAAGGATATGGCGGGTAAGAGGGGTAATGTATGCTTTATAATAGACATCTTCGTTAGGATTGATGACAATCCTGAACGTGTCATATCCCGAATGACTCTGAATCTTTGTATTGCTGAAAAGTACGGAGTCGTTTCCGTTTACAACTTCCACTGCCACAAATTCCGGATAAATGTATCTACGGGAAAGATGTTCATTGAGTACGCTATCCATAACAACCATATCAAAGCCAATATATTTATCCATGATAGTATGGAATTGTTTGCTCATCGCATCAATCATCTGATTGGAGTAAGGGGTCTCTTCCGCTAACAAGGCTTTTTCTTCTACGACTGTCCCATCGGCTTCTGTTCGTACGGAGATAAGTTGTCCGTTCTTATCCCTATAAGTTGACGCCTCTGCTTTTCTCGGAGCCTTGGAATTTACAGAATCTGCGTCTTCCTGCATGGTAAAATTTGAAGCGAGAGCTTGCGCTCTGCCAGCACGAACCATGAGGTCATCAATGTCAGCATCCGTCATGGCCGCCATTACTTCCCGTTCAACGTTTTTTTCTTATGGATTCATACAGTTGGACAAGGTAAAATACATTGCAGCCAAAAATCACCGCAATGACAGATATGAATATTATGGAGTTGATTCTAAACTTTTTCATACGCAAATTTACTAATAATCTTCTGTTATGCATATCAGTACATTGCAGATTTAAGACTAAATAAGGAAGACTTAAGACTAAATAAGGTTGGACATAATGATTGGTGGCAGGTTTAGTGGTAACTTTGCGGCGATAGTTTAATCTTGGAGCCGCGAGCACTTCGTGGTTGTGCCATAACAATAATATAACGGTTATGAAGAGAAATTATATTATATTTATTGCTATGATAGCTGTCAATTCCATGATGGCACAGAGTGAAATGCCTGACAGTATTGAAGGTCGGGAACTTAATGAGGTAGTTGTCAAAGGCGAAAAACCACAAATCAAGGGGAAGGACGGCATTATGGTCGTTGACCTGCCGAACATCGTAAAGGACAAGCCCGTTTCCAATATCCTGGAGGCCCTCGGTTATCTCCCCGGTGTAGTTGACAACAACGGCATGATTGGTCTTGCCGGGGCTTCTGATGTAACAATCATCCTCAACGGCGAACTGACAAACATGCCGATGCAGAACCTATATCAACTACTTTATACAACACCCATTGACCGATTGAAAACAGTGGAGGTAATGTACACCGCCCCTGCAAAATATCATGTCAACGGTGCTGTGATAAACGTGGTGCTTAAAACGCCGACGCCACTTGACGGCCTGCAAGGACAAGTCCGCGCCGGATATAATCAGGGGCATTATGGCTCTTACGGCGGAGGTCTTGCCGCCACATACGCTGTCAATGACTGGACTTTTGACCTCAATTATGGGCTATCTCGTTCTAAAAGCTGGAATCACGAGGTGACATACTCCAATCATCTGATTGAGGGTCAGCGGTCAATGATTGAAGATAACATGCGTCGGATCTCTGAGAGTTGGAGCAACACCATCTATGCTGCGGCTACATATAAGGGATTGCGACTAACTTACAACGGGCAGATTACTTCGTCGGCTAAAGGTCGGAGTCTTTCAGACGGCACACTTGGCAGTTTCACCAACAACTACATCTATGACGAACCTATAAACTATCATAATATAGCAATGCGTTATTCAGCACCTTTCGGTCTGACGGTAGGAGGTGACTATACATATTATGGAGAGAAACGTAACCAATCGCTTTTTCAAAAAAGTGCTTACCTGCTTGGAGAATTGAATAAGCAAGACATCAACCGCTGGCACATATATCTTGACCAACAGCATCAGCTTGGCAAATGGCAACTCAGTTATGGCGTTGAATATCAGAGAGCCGATGACAGTAGTTCACAAAAGATTGGTGATTCTGAGGGATTCTCAGGCACGACATCAGAGGATTTGGCCGATGCCTACATAGGGGTTCAGCGCTCTTTCGATTGGGGATTGTCGTTCATCGTGTCGGCAAAGGGCGAGTATTATCACAACAACTATCAGCACAACTGGAATTTCATTCCACAACTCGGCGCCACCTATTACAAGACGCCGAAAAGCATTTTCCAACTGAACCTCTCTACCATACGCGTTTATCCCTCATATTGGGAACTGCGCAACGGCACATCTCACATCAACCCGTATGCAAAAGTCTTAGGAAATCCGTCATTGCAGCCCTATCTCAACTATGCCGGACAGTTCAGCTACATCTTCAAGCAGAAATATGTTGCCACTCTTTATGTTCAGTATGCCGACAAAGCCACAGTGCAACTTCCTTACCAGTCGCCGGACGAGTTAAGTCTAATCTACCAAACTATCAACACGAACTACAAGCGCACGGTTGGCCTTAACCTCAACGTGCCGTTCAATGTAGGCTACATCTGGAATGCGACTGCCACGGCCAACGTATTCAACCAGAGAGAAAAGGCTGACCATTTCCATGACATCAGTTTTGACAACAAGAAGTGGATATTCTATGGTGCGCTGAACAACTCATTCAAGTTCAGCCAGAATAGCCCCTTGTCTCTATCAGTGGACTTCACTTATATCTCTCCGTCAATTCAGGGACTTGCCGACCTGTCCGCACTGTGGAAAGTTGACGCTGGTGTGAAATGGCAATTCGGCAAGAAGCGTTGCTGCGAAATTGACCTGCAAGCCAACGATATATTCAACCGCTGGTCGCCGACAATGACAATCAGACATGCAGGACAGGATTACCGAATGAAAGTTCGTGATATGACCCGCAATCTCAAACTTACATTCATATGGCGCTTCAACGGCTTCAAACCAAAGAACGAATCCGGCATCGACACCTCGCGGTTCGGTACAGGTAAATAATCGCGCATCATGAAAAAATCCAAATACATATTCATAAGTTTGTGTATAAGCGCCATACTCCTATGTATGCTTAATTCATGTGGACTTGAAAAGAGAGTTATTGTCACAACGAGAGGACATGAAGCGACATATCCAAATGGGCATCAAACTCCGAGATATGATTTATTGCAGGATTATGATGGTTCTCCAAGAGACACTGTACTAAACTACAGAATAAGATAAAGCTGTGTTTATAACAAAGCATCCAGTTTCTGGCATAAGGTTAGAAACTGGATGCTAAAACTAATTGCAAAAAAATTACATGTGCATTCCGCCTGTCATAGTGTTTGGATTCTGACCTCGTTTGATGGCTCTGAATCGGCGCAGGGCTTCCTGTACGGGTAAATCCATGTGCGCGGCTCGATATTCGGGCCATGTTATGCCTCCGCCGCTTGAAAAGCCTTGTTCTTCCTGCGGTGAAGATTGTTGTGGCGATTGTACTGTTATTTGTTGCAATCTGTCGGCATGATTGGAGTAGTTGCATTTTGAGGTAGCCTCGCCTCGGATATTGGCACGTATCTGTTCGGAGTTTTTGAATGCCCTTACAAGACTGTCGTAGGTATATCTCTTATCTATTTTTGAAGATGGGAAACGTTTGCCATCTTTGATATAGAATGTACCTGTTATCTTTGATGGATCAGAAGGAGAATAGCGATGCTCAACAGAAATACCCTTGCGCTTTAACTCTGCAACATATTCATTCCAGTTTGTAACGTAAGCGTTAGCAAATGCGGCATTACAGAGATTGAACACTTCATAACGCATCTTCTCTCTGCCTCGGAGTTTCTCTACATTCGTGTTCCGCTTATCGGTTGCCATGTGCAGCCCGTACTTCTTATTAAGAGCCTTACATACTCTCTCGTTACGTTTGAAATTGGTGGTCTGCGAGAGAATCTTTCCGTTGTTGTTGACGCGGCTGAACACAAGGTGGCAATGCGGATGCGCCTTATCGTAGTGACGGACGACGATGAAAGGCGTGTTGACCAATCCCATCTGCTTCATGTATTCAATGGCTATATCGGCCATTCGCTCATCGGTCATAGTCGGGGCATCATCAGGGTGAAAGTCGAGCGAGATATGACCCACCGGACTCTCGATAGGTTTCCTTGTTCTTGTTGGTCGGGCGATGTCGTCAGCCATCGCCTTGCGGCCTTCATAGACTCTGACATCGTCAGACATCCCGATAAGTTTCCAATCCTTTGACAGATGATCGAGAATGTCCTCCCCCTTGTTGGCCTCATACTTTCGCTCATCGGTCTTATACTTCTGAGCGGCTTCCGCGCTCAGTTTCTCTTCAAGTGTCCGGCGCGTCACATAGTTAACGCAGTTGCCGAAACTCTTGCCGTTAATGATGTATGCAATCATAAAAATTAAGGGCTTAATCGTTATTGAATTTTCCAAAGAGGCATCGGAACTTGCCGAGGTAAAACTCAGCCTCTGCTGCCATCGCTTCGAGTCCGTGGATATGGCAGAGCCTTACGAACTGGTTGAAGTTGTTGCTGAAGCCGGATAGAGCACGGGCTATCCGCAGTTCTTCCTCAGTCAGCCGTGGAACAATCTTCGGATTGAGCGACACGGCACGGATATATTCGCTCACGCAGGAGAGTCCGCTGCGATGAAAGTTCTCCATCAGCACGGCATCCTGTTCCTTGTTGAATTTGGTGGGTCTGATTATTGACTGCTTTTCATTTTCGGGAAGAGCCGGGCGACCGTTGCGGTTGCCGTTCTTCAGATTTGACTTGGTGGTTGTCTTGGGCTTCATAGGGCGTATGGGATTGAAGGGTGGATAATTGGAGGGGGTAAATCACGGTTGGTACACTGGTGTACCGTTGCACCGGGTGCAATGGTGGGGTGCGAGGTCAGAGCGTTGACGCGACCGTTTTCGGTGTCACCGAAAACTAACCTCGCTAACCCCCTCCATTTACATTCCGGGGTGCAGTACCGCATGGACTGCTGTCTTCTCATTTAGATGCTTGTTTTCTGATTCGCAAACATTCTGTTGAACAAGTCACGGTGTTCGTCAATCCATGCCTCGATGACATGGATAGCGATATGCGAAGGTGACACTTTCCCTCCGGGGACAAGTCCGGCTATCTTCCGAAGTGCCTCCCTTATCCTCTCTGGAAAGAACAGCGGTTTCTTCTCAGCGATGTCTATAGGCGAGATAAACTGAGCAGCCAACAAGTCAAAATCAGATTCCAACATTTTGGCGCTTCGCCGCGTCTTCTTCGATTGTTCCACGGCTTCGGATAGAGGCTCTGAATCCAATTCAGATGATGGATTTGATACCGGCTTCTCTTGAGATGTTCTGAGGGCGTTTTCTTCGGAGGATTCCTCGATGACAGTCGGCAGAATACTTTCCGTTGACTCAGAAGATGGCATCGGGAGTTCCTCTTTGACTTTCTCCGGTTCTGTTATCTGCTCTTCATCGTTCGGTTCAATTATTCTACTGGTGTACCATTGTTCTTGGTTTACTGTTGTGGAAGTAGCCTCTGTCTCCAAAGACAGTCCATTTTCAAAGTTGACTGTATCTTCATATTCAGAATGAATAGCCTTGCCCGAAAGAGAAAATCCCGGTGTGTTGGGATTGGGGGTGATGTCAAGACTTCTCTGGTATTCGGCCTCAATAACCGCCTCCTTTTCCTTGATGAACGCCTTCTTATCGAAAGCCATGGGCACCCATGACATTACAAAGTACTCGAAATACATACCCTCTTTGGGCGGATTATTTGGATCCATTGGACCCTCAACGGCATCCTGCGGCTTATAGTTCCAATACTTATCTTTGGCTTCCTTGCGCAGTCGTCGTTTCAGAACACCAATATTGGCATTTGATGTTTTGCTATCAGCTGTGGTGCTGTTAGCAAGTGAAGAATTATTTTCATTTTTCATTGTTCAGATTATTTGAAGTTGACAATGGTGTTTCGGTTGTCGGGTCATACCGTTCAACCGACACTAATTCGAGTTGCAGGTCATCTATGAATTTCTGCAACATCGGATACTTTCTAATCATACTTTGCAGCACTGCTTGGTCAGGCTCTATTTGCAGTAGGTAGTCGGCAATGTCATATCCGGCTGACTTGTCAGTATCGTCTGCGACATCATCCATGAATTTGAATATGGTGGCCTCGATACCGAGCGACTTCATCAATGGCAGTTTCTGCCGCCACTGCCCGGTTGCCCCCAAATCGGGATAGAGGATAACCTGCCGTCCACGGAGAACCCGGAGAGCCTCGGCATTGAGGCAACCGTTCTTGCCGCCTGTGGCGAGCCATAGATATTCGGGCAGATACCAGCTCGCTATCAGTGCTGTCTTCTCGCTCTCGACCAGAGCAACAGGCTTGCCTCGGTTCATCGGCAACAGATGTTCACCGAAAAAACACTGACGGAGATTATAGTCCGGCAACTTCATCAGCGAGTGCGCCCACGACACATGGTTGAATGGATCCTTGACACGCTTTCCGCTCTCGGCATCGTAGAGCATCACTTTCCCGGTGCGGACACGCCCGTTTATGTCGGTCTGCCAGAACACACAAGCCCCCGGCCAGTGCTTCGATGTGCCGATGCAATACTCTCTCATCATCCGCTCCGCGTCATCGGGTCCGAACTTCGATTTGAGGAACAGAAAGAGATTGTTGCGGTCGTATCCGTGCAGAGTCTGAGCAACAGTGTCTGCCGCGATGAAAGAGGTTGGCTTTGGCGACTCGGTCGGCGTGGGTCTGCTGGCTGACGGAGCTGACCAATCGGAGTGCTGAGGCTTATCCTGCGGATTGCGCTCAAAATATTCCTTTGGCGTGAGGTGGTAGCCACAACTCTGCTCATGGTCACATCTGCCGACATCATCCGGGAATGTGATTTGTTTCTCGGTGTCGATGTATCGTGAGAAGCACCGTTTCTTGTGACAGGTGGGGCAAGTATGACGGCTTCCGACGCCACGATAAGGTTGGAGAATAAATCGGTGTTCACTCATAGTTCCATCAAGATTTTGGTTGCATTATCTGCATTATTTGCATTTTGATGGGGCAAAATGCGGAAAGTGCAGAAAATGCAGGTGGATAATCATAATTTCGCATAGACTCCGTGACGTACCTTTTGGAAATGGATGCCGGTGAACCGCTTGACAAAATCCTTGAAAGTCCGCTCTGCCATCGAATTGGCTATTGCAATCTCAACGCCCTGCTCGGTTGTGAACTCCTCCGGCAATGCGGCTATGACAGCCCGTTGCAGTTCTGACAGCGACAAATCCTGGATTATGCCCTGCACCCTTGTTGCGGTAGCCTTGAAATAATCCACAAGACTGATAGCATTCTCCACCGAAATAAGGTCTATTTCAGTTTTGTCAGCCTCACCACAAGCCCATCGCGCCATCTGGATTATCAGACAGAAGCGTATGGCGTGGAAATCGAATTTACTGAACACACCTTTCAGCGCGTCATTCTCCTCGCGGTTGCAGTCCTCGGTGTTCTCCCGTTGCCATTGATAGAGCCGTGTTTTTGCTTCCGGCGAGAAGCCGAGAATTGTAGGGATAACCTTGCCGTCCTCATCAGTTTTGTATGGCATATCCACAAGTCTGCCGATAATTTCAGCCCATGAAGCCTCGATGTCGAATGACGGTTCTTTGTCACTCCACGCCTGCTTATCCTGATTATTGGCGATGACGAATAGAAGTCGGTCAATGAAGCCGTTTGAACTGCGGCTGCCTTGTGCGAGTTCGTTGAGGATACCGTTCTGGATCGTGCCGACAACCGATACGAACGGTCTGCCGATATAGACGGAGTCTTTCGCGCCCTTGCGGTCGGAGAATATCGGGTTGGCGTTGTAGAGCTTCAACCAATATTCCTCGTCAGAGCCTTTGTTGTAGCGATTGAAGTTCTTGAACCATCCGGCAAGTTCATCATTCCACATGCAGATGCCACGCAGATTATGGGAATGAATAAGCATCATTGCCTCCGGCGTTGCGTCTGAAATCAGGAACCGTTTGTTAACCGGTAATATAGGATGCGCAACAGTCCTTTCTTTCATCGGCAACTCGCATTGGCGGTTGTACTCGGCAAGTTCTTTCTGAAAGACACTGTTGTTTACGCCGTCAATATCGGAGAAAGGACGGATAGCGAAGTTCAGAGGATGCGACTTGCACGCTCCGGGTCTGCCGACAAGAGCCATGAACAGAATGGCACTCTCGTCCCATTTTCCTTTCAGCCGGGCGAAATGGGTGTTACCGACGCCAAGACCGAGAGCCACGAGCATAGCTCCGGCAAGATAATCCACCGGATAACCATAGCAATCGTTAGCCTCGCGTACAATGCGCTGAATCTTCATTGGCATGGCACCGAGAGGAAAAT
>Ga0137298_11728_pt1 | contig 10610 bp, 14 predicted proteins | sample RamsorincwithD2O_2_FD_97182 | JGI IMG/M metagenome (GOLD analysis project Ga0137298, IMG submission 97182) | Mouse cecal microbial communities from Vienna, Austria - Glucosamine amended with D2O | ecosystem: Host-associated > Mammals > Digestive system > Large intestine > Cecum | place: Austria...
AAAATTGTTACATCTGTTGTAAATGATTTATTGATGCCAATTATTGGAATGATACTTGGAGGTTTAGATTTTACTAGTTTATCTTTAAAAATAGGAGATGCTGTTATTGGTTATGGAGCCTTTATTCAAAATGTAGTTGATTTCTTAATCGTAGCAGCTTGTATTTTTATTCTACTGAAAATCATCAATAAAATTACACATAAAGAAAATAAGAAAGAAGAGAAAAAGGTAGAAGAGAAACCTAAAAAAGCAGATGATATTGTATTATTAGAAGAAATAAGGGATTTATTAAAAGAAAATAAAAAAGCAGCCAAATAATGATTTGACTCCTGTTTAGGACATATCAATAAAAGAGAAAAGTTATTTTTCTCTTTTTAAGTAATTTTCTCTTTTTTTAACTTTTGATTTTAATCTTGTTGTGTTATTTTTATATAAATATTAATGAAGAAATATACATAGCAACAGTTGCTAATAATAAAATGATTACACCAATTTTTTTGAAATTTATATTCATTGTTTTTTTAGATTTATTATTTTTGCTCACAAAAATCACCTCATATAGCTATTATAATATAATTTTTTATTTTTTGGAATAACTTTTTTTCTATTTCATATAATTTAGCGAGGTGAAATATATGAAACAAAAAATGGACAAGTTAAAAAGTAAAATTAAAACAAATAAAAAGTTCACTATCTTTCTTTTAGTATTAGTATTAATTGGTGTGATTACAGGAGCATTTTTTATAACAATTTTATCAAGTTCAGATAAAACACTAGTAAAAGAGTATCTAAATAATTATATTAATGTAATAAAAGTTGAAAAAATAGATTATATATCTCTTTTGATAAATAATGCTTTAAATAGTACATTATTAGCACTTACAATATGGCTTCTTGGAATATCAATTATAGGAATTCCTATTATGCTATTTTTATTTTTCTGTAAGGCTTTTACCTTAGGATTTTCCATTGGAACTTTATTTTTTACCTATAATTGGAAAGGTATTATTATGGCTTTAGTATATGTATTTCCTCATCAAATAATTGCTATACTTTCCTATACTATTTTAATGATTTATGCTCTTTCTGTTTCTTTAAAAATGATTGAAGCAACTTTTAAAAAAAAGACAATAGATTTTAAAACAATTATGGGCAAGTATTCTGTTGTCTTAGGAATTGTTTTAGTATTATTACTATTGTGTACATTATATGAAACACTTGCTATGCCTAATATTATGAAAATGATTACTCAGATAATAAAATAGATAAATTTCTTTTATTGTACATATGATTTGATAATGGTATAATGATAAACAAAAATTTATAAGAAGAGATTTAAATGGAATTAACAAATATTGTCTTTGATATTGATTTAATAGCTATGCAAGAATGTATTAGACAACACAGTAATCAACCATTTTGGAAAAAATACGAATGGCGAGCTAATAAAGATTTAAGAGCACCACAAAATATTGAAAAATTAAGAGAAGTTTTAAAACGGATAAAACATTCTGAATTGTTGAAAATATATATAATAAAATGGCTAAATATAATATGTATTCTATTATTATGTATTTTTTGCATTTAATGATATAATGTTAATGGTGAGTTTTATGAAAAAAGTTGTAATTGGAATGAGTGGTGGAGTTGATAGTAGTGTAGCTGCTATATTACTTAAAAATCAAGGATATGAAGTAATTGGTTTATTTATGAGAAATTGGGATGCTTCTTTAAATAATGATTTTTTAGGGAATCCTACATTAAATCAGAATATTTGTCCGCAAGAGCAAGATTATAATGATGCATTAAAAGTTTGTAAGCAGATTGGAATTCCTCTTCATAGAATTGATTTTGTAAAAGAATATTGGGATTATGTTTTTACTTATTTTTTAGAAGAACTAAAATTAGGAAGAACACCAAATCCAGATATTATGTGTAATAAATATATAAAATTTGATATGTTTGTAAAAGAAGCAAAAAAATTGGAGGCTGATTATATAGCTACTGGTCATTATGCCAGAATTGAAAATGGTAAATTATTAAAGGCAGTTGATCATAATAAGGATCAAACTTATTTTTTATCTCAATTATCTAAAAAACAATTATCTCATGTTTTATTTCCAATTGGAAATTTAGATAAACCTGAAGTAAGAAAACTTGCTAGTGAATATAATCTTGTTACATCCAAAAAAAAAGACTCTACTGGAATATGCTTTATTGGAGAACGAAATTTTACTAAGTTTTTAGAGAACTATTTACCAAATATTCCAGGTAAAATTATAAATATAGAAACAAATGAAGTAATAGGAAATCACATTGGACTAATGTATTATACAATTGGACAAAGAAAAGGATTAAATCTAGGAGGTAATGATGAGCGAACTTTTGTAGTAGGAAAAAATTTGAATAGAAATATATTATATGTAGCACATGGAGATGATAATGAATATTTATATAGTGATAGTGCTATTATCGATACAATCAACTGGATAGGAGATACAAAGCCAAATAAATGTTGTGCTAAATTCAGATATAGGCAACAAGATAATCCAGTCAATATGGAATATATAGATGATAATCATATTCTAGTAACATATTCACAAGGTATTAAAGCAGTAACACCAGGTCAAGCATGTGTATTTTATAAAGACGACGAATGCTTAGGTGGTGGACTTATTAAAGAAGTTAGGAAAAACGGAGAAAAATTATGGTATTTATAATAGGGTAGAGGAGAGTGATTGTCACTTTCTCTACTTTTTTAAATTTTATGGACTTTTTGTTTACACTTGACATTTGACAAGAAAGTGATAAAATGATAATAGGAGGGTTGATGATATGGACAGATTAAATGAAATATTACATGAATTAGGAATATCAAAAGTCAAATTATCAAAATTTTTAGGAGTATCTAGGCAAATGGTTTATAATTACTTAGAATTAGATGATATAAACAAATTACCAAAGGATAAAAAAGTTCTATTATTAAATTTATTAGGCATTAAATCTGCAGAAGAATTAGATGATATTAAAGTAGATACAGATTATATTATGGACGTAGAAGCACGTATCAATAATTTGTTTGAAACTTCACAGAAAAGTTCTTCTATTGAATCTAACAATTCTATCTATAGTGGATTAAATAAAAGACAAAAAGAAGTTATGATGAATGTAGTAGATATTATGAAAGAACGCCTAGAAGACGATAAAGATGATGATGCTTATTATACATTCAAGTATTTATATCATTTTTTACAGTCTTTAGATAGTTCTAGAGAATTAAAATATATCTTAGCATATGTAGCAAAAGCAACTGGATCTATTAAGCCATTAGAATTTGTTTTTAATGAAGATGAACAATTTATTTTCGAAAGTATCTTATTCTCTGCATTTACATTATATCATGGTGGTGGTGCTTCTAAGACTAAGATAGCTGAATGTCATAAACGATTTATTGATCAAATTGAACATAAAATTGAAGAAAAAATGAGTCGTACATTAGAATTAAACACTATTAAAGTTCAAGCTTTAAAAGAACTTGGATATACTGAAATAAATGAAAAAAATGCTGCAGAAATATTTGAAAAAATCGCTGAAATACAATCTAGAAAAGTAAGTGAATAAAAGTACTATATTATATAGTATTTTTTTGTGTCCCTTCCCCCTACTTTCATGTTTTTTTAAACAGTAGGGGATGAGTAATTTAAATTTTTAATTATGAGATAATGAATTATCCATCTAAATCATTTTAAATTAAAATAAATAAGGTATAGAAACGTATTATATTATTAAAATATGAAAATGCTAAATCAGAATTAGATAAAATAATAGTTTTAAATGATATATTTATAATGATTCATTTATATAAAATAATAAGATGATAATTATATATTTTATATATTGTTCAGAAGATAATATATCATGTAATTATTACAAATTTTGTTTGATTTTGTTATAAATAGTACATATTATTTTCTTTTATAGGGACTTTCCAAAAATAAAAGTCACAATTATGGAATAATTAAAACACTCCATTTTTTGATGCTTTGAGTACGAGTAATATATCTATTTTCTAAAGCTTTCATTTCGACCTTTTCTACAGTTAATCCCTTTTCATATTTTACTTCTTTTAGTTTGGTTACAGAATGACTGTTTTTCCAAGTCAAGTTTTTCATAAATGCCAAGCATATTTCTTTTGTTTCTAATAAATAACCATTCCATACATTTTCTAACCTTGCCCATAATCTTTCTACTGGATTATATTTACTATGGTAAGGTGGATAGTAAATAAGTTCTATCTTAATGTTATACTTTTTACTGACTTCAATTAATCCTTTTAAAAATATTGTTCTAATGCCACTATTATCTGGTCCATTATCCAGTAGTATAGAAAGTTTATTTACATCTGTATTATAATATTGTTCTACATAAAATTCTTCTATACAGTCTACTAAATCTAAAGATGTTGGCTTTGATGTATAATTAAAAAAATAAGGTGTGTTATTTTTAATATCTAAAATTCCGAATGGGATTAAACAATTATTGGTAAGTTCATGATCGACTGCTTCAATTTGAACTCTATTTTTTCCTCCTCTTGAAAAAGGTCCAAGTAGTACTTTATCTTTAGTATCAAGTGAAATCAATGCAGTATATTTATCTTCCATAGCTTCTTGTTTTTTCTTTTGAACATTTTCAAATATAGCATCTGTTTCCTCTATCTTTTTTAGTGGCTTAATTTTCTGAACCTTTTTTAATTTATATCCCATTTGATTTACTATGTTATTTAAAGAACTATTTGAGAAACTTTTATTACTATATTTACCAGTTTTAATAAGTCGTTTCTTTATTTCTTGGATACTCATTTTTACATATTGCTTTTCACTTTTAAATCGTTACAGTTTTGTGACTAGAAAGAAAAAATAACAGTTATGTAAAGTAATTGTTATTTTAATTTTGAGAAAAATGAAAAAAATGTTAATATAGAAGAAGATAGGAATGGTATAAATGACAACAAAAGGAATAGAAAGTGAAATTAGTAAACAGTTATTTAAAGCACTAGAAAAAATAGAAAAGTTAGAAGCTAAATTAGATAAAGCATATGATGTAATTGATGAATTAAAAAGTGATTTTGTTAAAAAAGAAAAAGCTTATCAGAAAGAAATATCTTCTTTAAAAGCTGAAAACAAAGAGTTAAAAAATACCATTTCAAAACTTGAACAGGAAAATAAAGATTTAAAAGGAGAAATTTTAAGATTACGTGCATCTAACAAGAAAGATAGTAGTAATTCAAGTAAACCATCTAGTACAAATGGATACAAAAAAGTAATAACAAATAGTCGTAAAAAATCGATAAATTTTCCTGGAAAACCTAAAGGAAATTCAAGTACGAATCTATCAAAAGAAAAACTAGAGCAATTTATAAATTCTGGTAATGTAGAATATCAAATTATTGAGATTAATAAAAATTTAAAAAATGAAAATAAAGAATACAGAGCAATAAAAGTTTTAGATATAAAAATAGTAAAACAAGTTATTGAATATAGATACTATCCTAACGAAGATGGTACTTTTAATATACCTGAAAATCATAATAGAGCAATTCAGTATGGTAGTAATTTAAAAACTATTTGCGTATGTATGAATAATGATATTTATAATTCAACAGATGGAATTGTAAGATTTATATCAAATATTACAAATGGTGGTGTAACAATATCAAAAAGTACACTTCTTAGTTGGAATAAAAAGTTATCACATAATCTTAAACCAGTAATCTCAAATATAGAAAGTAATCTCACAGAATCTTATTACCTTAATTGTGATGATAGTTCCATCAAAGTAAATGGAACATCTTACAATGATTTATGTGTATGTAATGATAAATATAGTAGATTGTGGATTAGTAAGAAAAAGGATAGAGAGTCTTGGAAAAAACATACAATACTATCTGATTATAAAGGGATTATTGTAAAAGATGGAACAGATGTATTCAATGGACTAGGTATTCTTTTATCTCAATGTTGCTCTCACATTTTGCGTTATATAAAAGGAGTATATGATTTTGTTGCCCATAAAGATGCGAAAAGAATGGAAAAATTCTTCAAGAAATGCATTCATCTTCGTAAGCAAAAAATAAAGAAAGGAATTAAAGAATTTACTGAGGAAGAATTAAGAAAATTATATGATGAATATGATAGTATTTTTGATTATTGGAAACGAGAATGGATGAAATCTAGTAAAGATAAAAATCCAGTATATGAAGAGGAAAGAAAACTATTAGCTAGGTTTGAAGATGAGGATGAAAAAGAACAGATACTTTATTTTCTACATGATTTCAATGTACCCGCAACAAATAGTCAAGCTGAAGTAGATCAAAGAGGAGCAAAAATAAAACAGAAGATAGGAAAATTTAGAAGTGTAGAAAGTGCTAAAGAATATGCAATTATAAAAAGTTGTATACTTACTTATAAGAAAAATGGTGTTAATGTAATGGATGCCATTAAGTCTGCTTTTGATGGAATTCCTGTAAAAATATAAAAGGGTGAAAAATTTTTAGTAATATTTCGCTCTTTTCATAATGGCAGTCACAAAACTGTAACTTTAAATCTTGGATCTATCAATAAACTGTTTTCAATTATTGCTTTTATATCATTTTCTAATTCAGGGTATTTATCTGTTAATTTTTTTCTTCCCCTTGTTTCAGGGTTATTATTAGTTTCAGTTATATTCAAAACAAGATTATAACTTTTTTTAGCAAATCTCCAACAGCAATTACATGCTTTAGCAACTGCATTAATAGATCTGTTTCCTAAATCTAAGATAAGTACCCCAATTAATTTCATTTTAATTTGTTTATTTTTTTCATGTTTTATCATTTCTATTTGATTTTTATGTTCATCTATTGGTATAATCATATTAACAACAACTTCCTTGTATTTTTTTATTCTATTAACAAGTTTAAGTTGTTGTTTTCTTTTTGTCAATTTGTGACTTTTATTTTTGGAAAGTCCCTATAACTTTCTATAATGTATATTATGTTAACTTCGTAAAAAATAGAAAAAGAGTACAAAGCATACTCTTTTTTTAAAACTTTTTAATCATTAATATTTTTTATACTCTAACAACTCATCCAAAATATCTTCAAAAAGAAATACAATCCAAACAGAAAGCATATAATAAAAGCAAAAATAAACCAAAATTTCTTCTATACACATATCTAACATTTTTATATTTAAAACTCCATAAATTCTTTTTGCCAAAAAGCTTCATAATCTTTATTTAAACATTCTGACAATGTATATATTATTCTATCCGCAACAGATAAATTAGTAGTCGTACAGAGAATATATTCATTAAATTTACTTTTATTTTTCTTTTCTCGAATTGCAATAATATATATAGTTTTCATAAGTTACACCTCATTTCATTTATCAAAATTACACCTTACTTTCTTTAAATTTAACTTCTTAACAAATACTTAACTTTTAATTTTCTAGAATATTTTAAAGATTCTAATCTAACTCTTAGCAAATATGGACTTGATATATCTTCAAAAAATATTTCTTTAGTTTTTCTATTTTCAAGACACAGACGATACATTTAAATCACTCTCCTTCACTCTTTTATATTCTTGAAACATAATAGGTTCATTAGTTACTTTTGTATTATAAACATTTGAATATGTCAAATTCATTGATGTTTCTATAGATGTTAATCTAAGCCAATCTCGAAATTCTTTTTCATCTAAATAAACAGTAGATGGTCGTTTCAAATTACGACTTGCTAAATAACGTCTCTTTCCCCACAAACGGTTATCTACATCTTTTGTCATATATTTACTCATATAACCAACTATGTTTATATTTTTAACAGAAAACACACTAGAATATCCATAAGACCAAAACTTCACATCATAACACTTCTTTCTCTGTTCTTCAGTCATCTCTTCGAATTGTTTCTCAGTAAATTTTTTCTGTGGTATAATAATACCGAGATTATCGTTTATTTCTAAATTCGTAAGCAAATGATAATGCACTACATAATGTCCAGTCTTTCGTCCACGTTTTTTTTGAAATTCTGGAACACAGACATAAGCGAAATCTCTAAATAATGATTTTATATTAGTTCGCCAAATGTCGAACTTTTTATTCGCTAAAGAAATTTCTTCATACTTTATATCTTCAAATGTTAAAGTAACAAATGTTTTAAATTTATTTTCATTAGCTTTTACTAAATTTATCATTTCATTCTTTGCCCTCCTAATATTTTTCTCATCTATTTTCTTAAATTCACTTTTCGGAGGAGAACGACTAGCTTCTTCTTTTTTACACTCATCATCACTTTTTAACAATTTCTTCATTACTTTTTCTTTTTGAAACGTTTCTTTTTCAACATTCTTAGCCAGTTTAATACTTCTTTTAAAAAAAGTATAAACTTTATAATAATCGCCACATTCTATTATTTTATGCGTATAAATCTCATTTTTACATGGAAATATGAGACTACTATCAAGTAATAACGCACCCAGGCGTTCCGCCTGGTCGCGTTCTTCGTCATATTCTTCTTTTTTTAATTGTTTATACAACTTTAAATCAGAAATAAGCTGCTTATTTTCTTCTTTTGTATAAAGCTTTTTACCTAGAAATTCTTGCACAATCTACACCTCCGTAAGGACGCGCTCCAGCGAGCGTCCTTACTCTAATACTTTCTAAAATTTTTCTTCGGAAGTTCCTCGCGCTCGTGCGTGTTAAACATCTTCCAAACAGACGGAGCAAATATCAATTTTCTTGAAAATTTAACAAAAAAATGACGCTCTATTATCTCTCCACTTTCCTTAGAAATATCAATTTTCTTTCCAATCGTTCGTCTAGAAATACAAAAAGGAAAAAAACTCTTTTTAATCAAATAATACTTAGTAGCTAATTTTCTAAGTTTAATATCCATATCTAAATCTTGACTAAACATAACAACGTCTACGTTATAATGTCTATGTTTTTTATAAAAATTAACTGCCTCTTTATTAAAATCTTTAAATCTTCTATTTTCATAATCTATACCAGCTTCGTCAAATATCAATAAGCCATCACTAATATCATATCTTCCAATATCATCTTTTGTAACTTCATAACAACCTTTTATATCTACGTTAGAATATACCTTTTTCGCGCGTTTCTGAGCTCTTTTAGCAAGCCAAGCTGCAAAAGTAGTTTTTCCGCTTCCAGGCACTCCAAAATAAACATCAAAGCTATTTCCTGGCTTAAATAAAAACATTTCAAATATAAACGCAATAATATAAATTGCAAACAATATTTCAATAACTATCATAATTCCCCCACTCTCTAATTACTGAACGCGCTAGCGCTTGTCTGAATACTAATTACTCACGAATTAAAATTCGTTCGCAATTAGTATTTAAAAAACGTGATTCACGACAAACATAAGCGCTTTGTATAAAATCGGTCCAAGTACGCGTAAATAAAACCACAAATACATCCCGTTAACAGCAAGAAATACGAAAAACAGTTCATTTGGCGATAGTAACACTTCTGGAAAGTAAATCACTAAGAAATTAGTAATCATATTTGTAGTAACAAAAATCGGTATCCCAAATAAATTCATCTTTTAGTACCTCGCAATAAAATAAGTGGCGAAAGAACAACTGCAAATATAACAAAAATATAAGCAATCATTCCTAGAAAATAGATACAATGATACTGTTCAGGAAGTGGACCAATTAACTGTACAGTATTTTCATATACATTTAAAACACTATTATCTTTTGTTTGTGTTTCTTGTAATTCATATTCATTCATACAAAACTCTCCTTTCAATCTTTCCCATGGCGCGGAATATATTTATATCTATCAATTTTCATATGACGAGGCTGATATGTATCTGCACTTTCTCCAGCATTCTTTCCAACTCCAAGAAGCGCAAAAAGTAAGCCTAAACCAGCAACCGCAAACACTAAATGTCCTACTGTTACATCGCCTTCTACAGTAATACTAAAAAGAAATGAAATGATTTTAGAAAAAATTCTCCCTAAAATTCCAATAAACGAAATCATTATATCAACCTCCTTCTCTTTTACCTTCTAATCAATTTATAAGCATAAATTCCTATAAATAATGCTAAATATATATTAGTGATTACTCCAAACGGACCAGGTATCATTTGTACTATTTCAAATAAAAACAACACTACTGTCATCAAAAACGCTGGAATAATTAAAATATATTTCATTAAACCTAATAACGCCTCAAAAAATTCTCCAAATTTAAATAAATCATCTAAAGAAAATAGCGTATAAAAGAATCTATTCATTATTCCAACCTCCAATTCTCAAAAACACAATCAATAAAACGAAACTATATATTCCAAGCAAAAGTGTTTGAACAATAACAGGAACTTCTCTCCAAAAAGCATTAAAACACTTTTCAATATATATTCGTCCATCATGCATTTGGTCTATAAAGCCGAATAAGATATCATAAACATCATCTACTGTAAAATCATCATTTCCACCATTCGGCGGAACAATCGGAGGTATAATTGTAACCTCTTCTCCTGTATTAGGATTAACTATAGTACATTTTTCCAAATCAGAACAAATA
>Ga0137298_11731_pt1 | contig 10599 bp, 9 predicted proteins | sample RamsorincwithD2O_2_FD_97182 | JGI IMG/M metagenome (GOLD analysis project Ga0137298, IMG submission 97182) | Mouse cecal microbial communities from Vienna, Austria - Glucosamine amended with D2O | ecosystem: Host-associated > Mammals > Digestive system > Large intestine > Cecum | place: Austria...
GACGAAACCTTGGAAGTCAAGTGGAAAGGCAAAAGCATCGGGGAAGTTCTGAAGATGGAGGTCGACGAAGCAGTCGAGTTCTTTGCTTCGATTCCCTCGATCCACCATCCGCTCAAGCTGATGCAGGAAGTCGGACTCGGCTATCTGACGCTCGGGCAGCAGTCCTCCACCCTTTCCGGCGGAGAAGCGCAGCGCATTAAGCTTGTCACTGAACTTGCCAAGGTCAAGGATGACGTCCGCAAATCCGGTCGCAAACTGCCTGAGACGGTCTACATTCTGGACGAGCCGACTGTCGGTCTGCATATGGCCGACGTTGACAAATTGATCAAAGTGCTTCATCGTCTGGTCGACGCCGGCAATACCGTCATCGTGATTGAACACAATCTTGATGTGATCGCGGAAGCCGACTGGATTATCGATATGGGACCTGAGGGCGGCTCCGGCGGCGGTACCGTGGTTTACAGCGGAACGCCGGGCCGCATGTGCAGAGCCAAGACCCATACCGCGGAGGCGTTAAGGAAATTTCTTGAGGAAACCCGCCCAAAAAGCGCACGTTAAAGCCTGAAATTTTTCCTCCACCTCCCACTATAGGCGCTTGAAAGGGAGCATCAAAATCCCTCTTTCTATAATCACACCCATCAGCGGCGAGTTGATTCGCCGCAGGGAGTGTGGAGGTAGCAGTGAGCGAAAAGTATGAAAAGGGGACACTGCGCATTTTGCGCTATGTCTACAATCAGATGGAAAGATGCAGAAATGCAGACTTTGACGCGCTGGGCATTACCTCCTCTCAGGCAAGCGTGATGATGTACCTGTTTAAGAATCGGAAGCTTGAGGTGACCCAGCAGAACGTGCAGGCAGCCCTCAAGCTGTCCCACCCGACCATCACAGGACTCATGCAGCGTCTGGAGGCAAAAGGATTTATCAGCCGCTCAACCAATCCCAACGACTGCCGACGCAAATGCGTCACGCTGACGGATAAGGGATGCGAGATTGAACGGAGCCTAAAGACCAACACAAAAGGTATGGAAGACAGAGCGCTTGTCGGCCTTTCCGGCGATGAAATAAAGACATTCGAAAGATGCCTTTGTACGATCGCCGAAAACTTGAAAAAAGAAGAGGAAAACATTTCTACCCAGCGGCTCATTAGGGAAATGAAGCATCGAACACAAAGAACCCGATAACAAAAAACTCGAACCCATATAAAAAAGGTTCGAGTTTTTTATTGGCGGCTCCGCCGCTCTTTTTTATCTACGCCCTGCGCTCTACAAACCACATCGCGGCCCCCGCGCAGCTCAGCATCAGTATTGAAGGCATCATCGCTGAAAGCACCGACGGGACACTGTCAAGCACACTCATAAACGCAAACAGATTATTAAGCGCATAGTAGAAAATACCAATCATAATGCCGCCGAAAATCTTAATCGCCATGCCTCCCGAACGCGCGTTCTGATAGGCAAACGGCATCGATAAGGCCAGCATGACCAGAATTGCCAGCGGATAAAAAGCTTTCGACCAAAAAGCGGTATCAAAGCGTTTATAGGTCTGTCCGTTATCTTTCAGGTACTCAATGTAGTGATGAAGCTCCTGAAGCGACATGTCCTCGGGCTTGATCATAAGAAGACCAAAAATATTGCCGTCAAGGCTCTTGCCCCAGACCATCTCCTTCATGGCCTTCATTGTGACCGCCGCGTCGGTCTGTGCTCTCGAATCCTTCGGAATGGTCGGAACCGCTTCCTGCGTCACATCGTGCAGTATCCAGCCCTTTTCTTCGGAATAAGTTCCACTCTTTGCCGTAATGATGGAACCGAGGTGATTCGGTTTATCAAAAACGTATATGACCCAATCGTAAGCGGCTTCTCCGGGTTTAAGCCTCTTAACATTCACGAAGCTGACCTGAGAGGCGCGCCCCTGCTCATTTCTCTGAACGTCACGCACCCAAATGCCGGAATCCAATTCCTTTCCTGTAAAATCCGAACCGCTGACATCCAGTTTCAGCTCCTTGGCAAGGCGCTGCGCCGGCGGAGCGACCATATTTCCAAGTAGATAAGCAAAGATGACCAGCACAATTCCGGGCGCGAGCAGCATCCCGAAAAACTTCCACGGACCGATGCCGGAAACTCGAAGCACCGTGAACTGACTTGTTTGCGCAAATCGAGCCAGCGTAAAGATCGCACCGAGCATGACCGCGATCGGCAGGACTTCATAGCAGCGCGACGGAAGAATAAGCCCGGTCATGATGAAGGCCTGAAGCAGCGAGTATGTCGTCCCGATGTCGCCTGACTGTCCGATCAGATCAAAGAAGGCAAAGAGCGCGACCAGCGTCAGAAGAACAAAAAGCGAGTTCTTCATGATCTGCTTAAATACCATTCGAGAGATGATGGTCATTTTTTATCCTTCTTTTCAGCCCGTTTCGCCGCCGCGACACGAAAAGGCTTCGTTAAAAAGCCCCAAATCCTTGCATCAAAATGACCGACATTCAGCGTCATCAGACGATAGAAAAGATAAGCCGACAATAACGCCACCGGAACATTCATATAGAGCATCGCCGAGTAAATACCGACCTTGCCCTGAGTGATCCATGTCTGGAAAATAGACAGTCCGTTCAGATAAAGAATAAAGATTAAAACCGCCGCCGTCTGACCGTAGTACTTTAGCGACCGCGGATTGTTGTATGAGAGCGGAATACCAAGAATCGCCAAATTCAAAGCGATGAGCGGCCAGGACAGACGCCAGAAAATTTCGGCAGGCGCCTTTCTGTTTTTGCTTTCCAAAAGCTCCTTAAACGGCATCGCGTTCACGCGGGCGCTGCTGACCTGAGACGTGGGAGAGCTGTCGAGCCGAACTTCATATTCGCCAAAATCGGATACCGACGCACCCAGCCCGCTCGGATCCGTTTCATACTTTCGGCCGTCCTGCAGAATAACGTAGCGATCGCCGTTCGGTTTAGTCTCCAGATGGCCTTTCTTGGAAGTCAGCACCGAACGTGAACCGTCTTTTTTTAACTCCACCAAAAGAAGCGTTTCGACGTTCCCGCGCTCCTGATCCACCTGCTCCAGAAAGAATACCTGACGCCCGCTCTTAGCTTCAATAAAGCGGCCGGAAGAGAGTTTCGTCACGTCTTCTTTCTGAGCAAAACGGTCACGGTAGGACTGAATCTGACTGCGCGACCACGGCGAAATCACAATCGAGCAGGCCGCGACAAGAAATACAATCGGAATCGTGAATTTCAGCACAGGCCGAATCCATGAGGCAAGACTTAAGCCGCCCGCTGAGAACCAGACAAACATTTCACTGTCGCGCCAATAACGATTCAGCGTCATCAGCACTGCCAGGAAAAGCGCCAGGGAAATCAGCGCCGGAAGGTTGACCAGGGACGTGTAGGCAACAACCTCCAAAATAGATCCGGTGTCATAGCGGCCGCCCGCCGTTTGGTTTAGTATTCGCACCAAACCAATGGTCACGACGATGGAGAACAGCACTGTAAACGCGCCGCCCGCCGTATTGGATAACTCTGAGGTAAGTGCCTTTCTATAAATCATCGCCAGCTTCGGTAATCTAAGCGCACCTTAAAGGTCCGCAAGATCGCTAGTTTATCAATTATTGATTTGTTCAGTAAATCCTCAGCATCAATCAAAGCAAATTAAATTCTTCGCTCCTCAACTGCGTGACAGGCAACTTCGGCCGTCGAGCCGTGCGAATCGATGAACTTCATCTGCGGAACTTCCCTTTTACAGCGCTCCGTCGCATAAGGACAGCGCGGGTGGAAGGCGCATCCGCTCGGCGGTTTGAGCGGATTGGGAACCTCTCCCGCCACAGGCGTGCGCTTCTTATGCATCTGTGTCATGTCGGGAATCGCTTCCAGCAGCATCCGCGTATACGGATGTCTCGGTTCCGTAAACAATGTCCGCTTATCAGTAAGTTCAACCAGGCGCCCGAGATACATGACGCCCACGCGATCGCTGATGTGATGCACAACGGAAAGGTTATGCGAAATAAAGAGATACGTCAGGCCGACCTCCCGCTGCAGATTCTGCATCAGATTTAATACCTGAGCCTGTACCGAAACATCCAGTGCCGAGGTCGGCTCATCACAAACCAAAAACTCCGGATGAATTGCAATCGCTCGAGCGATTGATATTCTCTGCCGCTGACCTCCGGAAAACTGGTGCGGATACTTCGCCTTATCTTCCTTCGACAGATTCACAAGATGCAGCACCGAGTTCACACGATCGTCAATTTCCTTTGCATTTCGCATCAGTTTTTGCGCGCGGATCGGTTCGGCCACAATTTTCCCGACGTTCCATCTCGGGTTGAGACTTGCATAAGGATCTTGGAAAATCATCTGAATTTTCCCTTTTGCAAGTTTTTCATCCTCTCCCTTCGAGTTAAAGAGATCTTTGCCGTCAATAACCACAGAGCCCTCCGTCGGCTTATAAAGTCCGACCAGCATTCGGGCGGTGGTTGATTTTCCGCATCCGGACTCACCCACAAGCGCCAGAGTCTCTCCGCGGCGAATATCAAACGAAACTCCGTCCACTGCCTTCAGAGTCGCTTTAGGCTTGCGCTCAATAAGCCGAGCCAGCAAAGACGGCGAAGCGTCAAAATATTTTTTTAAATTTCGAACGCTTACCAGAACAGACTGGGAAGCTTTGACATTCTCATTCATCATCTCGGCATATCCTCAGGCGCACGAATCGTAAAGGGCTCCGGCGGGAATACAGGAACATGCGCCTTTACTTCACCGGCTTTCCAGCATGCGCACAAATGGTTGGTTTCTCCGACAAGATTGGGTCGTTCACGAACACATTTCTCGTCTGCGATCGGGCATCTCGGATGGAACGGACATCCCTTCGGAACTTTCGAAAGTCTCGGCATGGAGCCGGGAATCTGCTGGAGGGTGTCTCTTTGGTCGCTGATGCGCGGAATCGCATTCATCAAGCCGATGGTGTAAGGATGGCGCGCTTGCCGAACCATTTCTTCGACCGGCCCGATTTCGACGAGCGTTCCGGCGTACATAACCGCAACACGGTCTGCAGTCTCCGCTATCACGCCCATATCATGCGTGACCAGCATCACGGCCGTTCCGTTTCCGACGCACAGTTTTTTCAGAAGCTCGATGATCTGAGCCTGCACCGAGACGTCGAGCGCGGTCGTCGGTTCGTCCGCGATAATCAGCTTCGGATCCGCCGAAAGCGCCAAAGCAATCACGACTCGCTGACGCATACCGCCCGAGAACTGATGCGGATAATTGTCAATTCTTCTTTCAGGTGCCGGAACACCGGTCTGTGCAAGCAGCGAGATCGCTTTTTCCCGTGCCTGCTGTTCGGAAAGATTGGAATGAACCCGAATCGTCTCAATCATTTGATCTCCGATCGCAAAAAGAGGATTCAGGCTCGTCAGCGGATCTTGGAAGATCGCACCGATTGAAGCGCCGCGAATTTTTTCTTTCTCGGGCTCCTTCAGATTATCGATTCGGCGTCCGTTTAAAAGAATCTCTCCGCCGGCCACATGAGCCGGAGCCCCCAGCAGACCGATAACCGAGTTGCCGACCATCGACTTTCCGGCACCCGATTCGCCCACAACGCCCAGCACTTCTCCCGGATAGATCTCAAAACTGACCTTATCCAGGGCTATGAGTTTCTCACGCCTCGTCGGGATCTCTACGACAAGATTTTTAACTTCTAAAAGCGGTTCTTGTTTTGTCATATTCCGCTCCTACTGCAGTTTCGGGTTCAGTGCATCACGCAGCCAATCGCCAAGCAGATTGATCGTGAGCACAAAAAGGATCAGAGCCACGCCGGGAAAGATCGCGAGCCACCACTCTCCTGAAAAGAGAAATTCATTTCCGACTCGGATCAGCGTTCCTAAAGACGGCGTTGTCGGCGGAACGCCAACGCCGAGAAACGAAAGTGTCGCCTCGGTAATGATCGCGGTCGCAACCTGAACAGTCGCCAAAACCAAAACCGGTCCCATCACATTGGGCAGAATATGCGTAAACATGATTCTCATGGAACTTACGCCAAAAAGCTGAGCGGCCTGAACATAATCCCGCTTCTTTTCCGTCAGTGTCGCGCCTCGAACCGTTCTTGCATAACGCACCCATCCGGAAAGAGAAATCGCAAAAATCAGAACCCCATAAGCGGCCTGATCATGAACGCTTTCAGGAAGAATCGCTCGGATGACGCCGTCAATGAGAAGCGCAAGCAGAATCGCGGGAAAACTCAGCATCACGTCGCAGAAGCGCATGATGAACGTATCGGTCATACCGCCCGCATATCCGGAAATGAGCCCCAGCGACACGCCGATCACAATGGAAATCAATACCGAAGAAAGGCCGATTTCAAGAGATACGCGCAATCCGTACAGGATGGCTGAAAACATATCTCGGCCCTGATCATCCGTGCCCAAAACAAATTTCCAGTTTCCTCCTTCCATCCATGCCGGCGGCAAAAAGGCATCAGAAAGATCAAAAGAGGCCAGATCAAAAGGGTTGTACGGAGCGATCGCTCCGGCAAACATTGCGGACAGAACCATTCCGAGCGTCACCATAAAACAGATGATCGCTACGGGCGCGTGTCTGAATTTCCAGATGAGATCGCTGTCCCAAAATCGGCTGAAGGCAGTGTTTTTCTGACTAGACGTGCTCATCGGCGGCCCCGTTCAGCGCATGCAGGCGCTGCTCTGCCGCGGCGGCAAGAAGTGTTGCCGCAAGCGGTGTGACATCGTCGTTGTAATCAAAATAAGGGTTATGCGCCGGAGCCCCGCCCTGACCGATGCGAATGTAGGCGCCCGGAACCTTCTCGAGCATGAATGCAAAATCTTCTCCGCCGGCCATCCGAGGATAGCTGCGGTCGACATTTTCTTCGCCCACTAAATCAGCAGCGATATCAGCCAGAATCTTGGCCTGAGCAGGCGTATTAATGACCGGAGGATAGAAGCGTTCATACTTTGTCTGAGCTTCACAGCCGAGACCCGCGGCGATGCAGGCGCTGATTTCACCGATTCTCTTTTCTACCAAGTCTCTTACTTCAGGTGAGAAGGTTCTAGCGGTTCCGACAATCTGGCAGGTTTCCGGACAGACGCTCTGCGCTCTCGGGTCTCCCGCCTGGAGCGAGCAGCATGAAACCACAGCGGTTTCCAGCGGATCAACCTCTCTGGAAACAATACTCTGCAGAGCCACAATCACATGAGCGGAAGCAAGCACCGGATCATGATTCATCTGAGGACGCGAAGCATGACCGCCTTTGCCCTTAACCGTAATCGTAAAGGCGTCTGCGGCGGCCTGCATCGCTCCGTAGTTCAGTGCGATCTTTCCGGGCTCCAGCGCTGATGAGTTGTGCAGCGCATAGACTTCAGCAACAGGGAAGCGATCAAACAATCCGTCATCGATCATATGTTTTGCACCTGACCAGCCTTCCTCTCCCGGCTGGAAAATCAGGACGACTTCTCCCGGAAAATCACGGGTTTCCGCGAGATATTTTGCGGCGCCCAGCAGTACCGCGGCGTGACCGTCATGTCCGCAGGCGTGCATACAGCCGCTGATCTGTGAGACATGATCGTGAGAAGAAAGTTCCGCCATGGGGAGCGCGTCAATATCTGCTCTGAGACCTACTCTCAGAGAGCCGGGACGAGCGCCTCTGACAACACCGACAACACCGCAGCCGCCGATACCCTCATGAACTTCATCGACACCAAAACTGCGAAGCAACGATGCAATTTTGCCGCTGGTCTGGGGCGTCACCAATCCGATTTCCGGATTCTTATGGAAGTCACGACGAATGTCTTTAAGCGTTTGCGCATATTCCTTAATCTGAGGAAAAGCGTTTTTATTGAAATCAAAAGATCGGGCTGACATGAAGATTCCTTAATCGGCCTTCAGTCTCGGATCTACCAAGAAATAAAGAAGGTCGACAATTAAATTGATCACAACAAATATGAGCGAGATGAGGCACAGATAAGCTGCCATCACCGGAATATCGGCAAACTGAACCGCCTGAATAAAAAGCAGTCCCATTCCCGGCCACTGAAAAACCGTTTCAGTCACAATCGAGAATGCGATGATCCCGCCCAGCTGAAGTCCGGTAATAGTGATGACCGGAAGGAGCGTATTCTTCAGCGCATGTTTATAAAAGATTTTAGATTTTGGTATTCCTCGGGCGTGCGCAAACCGGATGAAGTCTGATCGAAGCGTTTCGAGCATTTCGCTTCTCACCAGACGCATAACCAGAGCGATTTGAAATATCGCAAGCGTCGCCGCGGGCAGAATGATGTGTTTTAATCCGTCTGCCGTCAACAGACCGGTCGTCCATTTGCCAAATGCGACAATCTCACCTCTTCCGTAAGAAGGAAGCCAGCCCAGCCAAACGGAAAAAACCAATATCAGCAGAATACCGATAAAGAAGGTCGGTAAAGAAATCCCCAGAAGCGACAATCCCATCAGCCATTTGGCGATCATGGAGTCTTTATGGAGCGCGACAAACACGCCCAAAGGAATACCGATCAGCGTCGCAACAAAGGCGGAGAAAAATGCCAATTCAAGCGTTGCCGGCATTTTCTCTGCGAGAAGCTGAGCCACCGGCGCGCCTTGCCGCAGCGAAGTACCGAACTCGCCGTGAAGCGCATTTACAACAAACGTCCCGTACTGTTTCCACAGCGGTTCATCCAAGCCGAGACTCTGCCTCAGAGCAATCCTATCCGCCTCAGTCGCTTCCTGACCGAGCATTTGGGTAACCGGATCTCCGATAAATTGAAAAAGCAGGAATGCGATCAGCGTTACGACAAGCATAACGATGACGGCTTGGAGCAGACGTTTCAATACGAAAGTTAACATCTACTTTTTTCCAAGGTTGACGCCGGAGACAGTGCTCCGGCGAAAGCGGCAATTTTACTTGACAGTGACCTTATCAAGCTCTAGGCGATTATCCGCGCGCATCGGTGTATCAATGTTCTTTTTCATTGCCCAGTTAATGATCTGGGTATGCAGCGGAAGCTGGTAAACATTATGGTTCACCATCAGCAGAGCCTGCTCGATTAAAGCGTTTCGCTTTGTCGGCTCTGTTTCTGCCTTGATCTGTTCAATCAAAGCGTCCAGCTTGGGATCAGAGACTCGTCCGATATTGGAAAGTCCGTTGCCTTTCTGCACGTCGACTGTTTCGACCAGGGACTGGAGCGGGAAAAGCGCATCCTGAGTTGTTGCACCCCAGCCAACCATACCGGCTGAACTGTCAAACTTCAGCACTTTCGGGAAATAGTTCGCCCGAGGCATCGTATTAACGTTAACCTTGACACCGATTTTTGCCCACATGGCAGCAAGCGCCTTTGCGATTGCTTCGTCATTGACCCAGCGGTTATTCGGTGCATCCAGCGTGAATTCAAATCCGTTGGGATAGCCTGCTTCTGCGAGGAGTTTTTTAGCGGCAGCGGGATCATACGGCAGTCTTTCCGCCGCTTTTTCCGTCCATCCGTTTGTCTCGGACGAAATAATTGTGCCGTTGGGAATCGACATACCCCTCATGACAGTTCTCTTGAGGGTGTTCACATCAATTGCCTGATAAAGGGCTTTTCTAACGCGAATGTCTTTAAAGGGATTCTTAGTTGATTTTTTCCCGTCAATGAGAATATACGGCGACTCATCGCGCATCTGATCCAGAGAAATCATCAGAACGCGAAGCTCAGGACCTTCTTCAACCTTCAAGTCCTGATTTCTTTTCAGGCGGACAACGTCCTGCGTCGCAGGATCAAGCACGAGGTCAATTTCGCCCGATAAAAGTGCGGCCATACGCGTTGCAGCTGATTTAATCGGCGTGTAGACAGCCTCTGTCACATTGCCAACTTTATTTGCCTTATTCCACCAGTCCGGATTTTCAATAAAAACGGTCTTGATATCGACTTCTCGAGTCTGCAGTTTGAACGGCCCTGTTCCGTTTTCGTGTTTTGTCGCATAAGATTCTTCTTTACCGACAAAGTTCTGCGGTGCTGTGGCACCGTGTTTTTCAGCCCAGGCTTTATTCAAAATTCGTAGATTGGTCAACTGAGTCATCAGCACCGGAGAATGAGTGTTCGTTTTTACGAGAACCTCTCCGTTAGGCAATTCTTCAGCGCCCAAAATACCGGCGGTATAAGTTCTAAATTGAGAGATAGGGTGAAGCGCTCTGTTAATAGAAAAGACGACATCGGCAGAAGTCAGCGTCTCGCCTTCATGGAATTTGACGCCCTGACGGATCTTAAACACATAGCCTTCAGGAACGGATCTCCAGCTTTCGGCAAGACAGGGAACGATTTTCCCCTTGGAAAGTTCCACAAGCGGCTCGTACACGTACGAGTTGGCTGAATTATTAAGATTTTCGTTCTGAGAGTGCGGATCAAAAGTTAATATGTCCCCTTGACTTGCCCATTTGAAAGAGGCTGCATAAGCTCCGGAAGAAATACCGATACCCAAGGCCGCGCAGGCCATTGCAACTGCAACTAAACGACGCATATCTATCTCCTATAAAAATTAACGGTATGCCATAACTTTTATATCATGCAAAAACCGAAATTTATCGAAGGAGAGAGAAAAAATTACAACCCGAAAATACACTCATTGAATCGGTACAGCCT
>Ga0137298_11738_pt1 | contig 10559 bp, 8 predicted proteins | sample RamsorincwithD2O_2_FD_97182 | JGI IMG/M metagenome (GOLD analysis project Ga0137298, IMG submission 97182) | Mouse cecal microbial communities from Vienna, Austria - Glucosamine amended with D2O | ecosystem: Host-associated > Mammals > Digestive system > Large intestine > Cecum | place: Austria...
AATCCTTTCTGCCGGCCATAGGTTGGAACTTTTTCGGAAACCGGGGAGTTGATATGAAATAAAATATCACAGTGATGTCTGGCCAGAAGGTTGGTGGCCTGATATCCGCCCATGTAGTTATCCGTATTGACGCTGCAGACGTATTCATCTTCCCTCTCGATTGTAACAATAGGAATGGGAAGCTGTGCCAGTTCTTTGGAATCTATGGTATGGCTTAAGATAATCATTCCCTCGATTTTATAAGCCAGCAATTCTTCAATGTAACGCCGCTCGATATCTTTGTCCTTGTTTCCAATGAATACGAGGAATTTGTAGCCAAAGGTTTCATAGGTGGACAGAATCTGATTTAAAATTTCTGAATAGTAGTGATGGTACAGGTCGGGAATGATAATGCCTACAAATTCTGTTTTTCCATTGGCCAGAATCTTGGCTACCTTATTTTCTTTATAATCTAATTTTGAAAGGGCATCTGATATAATCTCCTGATTTTCCACCGTAAGGGAATCGGGATTGTTGAAATAACGGGAAATGGTTGTTTTAGAGAAATTTGTATATTTTGCAATATCACTGAATGTTACATTTTTTTTTGAAGCCATAGCAAAAACCCCACTTAAATCTATATCGTAATCTTTTCCATAAGTATAGCAAATATATTTGTTTTCGACAAGAGTAATCGGTAAAGTAACCGGTAATTTAAAATTTACAAAAATTTGAAAATCCTATTGACAAAAACTGTATAAAATGATAGTATACCCATAAAGTAACCGGTTACTTTACCGATTACATAACTAGTAAAGTAACCGGTTATAAAATGGGCCTGTGAGGATTGGGAAGGAAGGCTTGTGAGGAAAAGCCTTACAGCTGGAAAAGGTTCCGACAAATTGGCAGGTAATGCGAAGCGGTGTGTAACGAAACTTATTAAACAAGGAGGAATGAGCAATGAAGAGGAAAGTGGCATCGGGTGTTTCGCTGGGGCTTTCTTTGGTGCTGATGTCAACAGTATTGACTGGCTGCAGGTTTGGATTTGCCAGTGACCCGGATGACCCCAATGAGGAGGTTGTGGAGGAGCCTATAGATGTTTCTATAGACACGTTCCAGTATGACAGTTCTTTGGGGGGGACAAAAATTACCCTTTTAAATTCTAAAGCGGAGATTCAGGTTGCATTGGAGAAGATGGGCGCAGAGTATGAGAAAAAGTCTGGAGTCCATATTGAGGTTATGCCGGTTACGGATGATTCTCCTTATACGAAGATTGTAAGCTTGTATAATTCGGGGAATCCGCCTACCATGTCTATTCTGGATACTACGGATGTGATTGCTTTAGCGGAAGAGAAGGGGGAGGATTTGACCAATGAGGCCTGGGTGGCGGAAGCGCAGGGGTATCTGACAGAGGTAAATGGGAAAATTTACAGCCTTCCTCTCTGTATTGAAGGGCGGGGAATCATCTATAACAAGTCTGTGATTGAGGAAACTCTGGGAGAAGAATTTAAGCCGGAAAGTATTACTACGCTGGGAGAATTTCAGGCATTTTTAGACCGGCTGGTTGAGGCAGGCATGGAGAGGCCTCTGTCACTGGCAAAGGAGGATTGGTCTTTAGGCGCTCATAATCTTCAGTATATTTATGAGACTTATGACGGGACTTCGGAGGGTGCTCAGGAAATCATCGAAAGTATTAAGGAGGGACAGCTTGACCTGGCTTCCTATAATCGGATGAATGAGTTTCTGGATGCGTTTGATGTGCTGAAGGCGTATAATGTGTCCAGAAAGGACCCGCTGGGAGCGGATTATGATGAGATGGCTATTGATTTGGCGGATGGGAAGACGGCTTTCTGGTTTAACGGTAACTGGGCATGGCCTAATCTGGCGGAGGCTGGTGCGGAAAATGATGATGTGTATGGGTTTCTGCCGTATTTTTTGAATAATGACCCGGAGGATTTTGCCAATCAGAAGATTCAGGGCTCTCCTTCCAAACAGGTGATGCTGGATGGGCAGATGGCATCGGATAAGGAGAAGGCAGCGGCCAAGGAATTTTTGAACTGGATTGTGTACAGTGAGATTGGGCAGCAGATGTTAGTAAAAACCTGCAATATTATTCCGCCTTTTACCAATAATCCTTATGAGCCCAGCGACCCTTTAAGCCGGGATATTTATAAGAAGGTACATGAAGGAAAAGCATTTAATGCGTCTGCGATTGTACCTAATGACCACTGGTCTGTGCTTGGAGCGGCTATGCAGAAATATCTTGCAGGGCGTAGTGACAGACAGGAATTGATTGATTCTATCCAGACATACTGGGATGAACAATAGGGAAGGAGAGGTGGATGACCATATGAAATCACAAAGTAATGGAAAAGATTTTTGCATGTTTGCACTGCCAGGTTTATTCTGCTTTCTTGCAGTGGTGATTGTTCCGTTTCTTTATGGCGTATATCTTACCATGACAGATTGGAACGGGGTGTCGCAGGTAAAAAATTTTGTGGGATTTAAGAATTTTGCAGGTGTGGTCAGGGATGCTCAGTTTTGGAGTTCTCTGGTTCTTACCTTTAAATATGTGATTTTTGTAGTGATTATTGTAAATGTTATGGCATTTGGTATTGCTTATCTGTTGACAAGAGGATTGAAAGGACAGAACTTTTTCAGAGCAGGGTTCTTTACTCCCAACCTGATTGGCGGCATTGTTCTGGGGTATATCTGGCAGTTTGTATTTTCCAGAGTGTTTGTAAGTATCGGAGATTCTACGGGATGGGGTGTATTTGAGGCTTCCTGGCTTTCTGACCCTACCAAGGCTTTTATTGCTTTGGTTATGGTTTCCGTATGGCAGCTTTCTGGTTATATGATTTTAATCTATGTGGCAGGATTTATGGGACTCAGTGAAGATGTGATGGAGGCAGCCAGTATTGACGGGGCTTCCGGATGGGTGAAGATGAAGAATATTATCTTGCCTCTGATGATGTCTTCGGTGACTATTTGCCTGTTCCTTACCCTTTCCAGGGCATTTATGGTCTATGATGTGAACTTGTCCCTGACTGCAGGAGCACCTTACGGGACTACGGAGATGGCAGCCATGCATGTGTATGAGAAGGCATTTACATCCAGACAGTTTGGTGTGGGTCAGGCGGAGGCTTTGATTCTGTTTATTATCACGGCATGTATCAGCGGTGTACAGGTTTATTTGACAAAGAAGAAGGAGGTTGAGGCATAATGACACAGACAGTTGTTGGCGGGAAAAAGAAGAAAAGAAATCATATGCTGATTATGGCGGCATTGAATGTGATATTTATTGCGTATATGTTTCCCTTCGTTATGGTAGTCATCAATTCTCTGAAACAGAAAAGGGATATTATTAAGAGTCCGTTTTCCTGGCTGTTTACTATTAAGGGACTGTCCTTTGACAACTTTGTGAAGGCTTTTAACCAGATGGATTTTCTTAATGCGTTTAAGAATTCTATGATTGTGACGGTTTCGGCTACGGCTTTGGTGACGGTTCTGGCGGCTATGCTGGCGTATTATATTGTGCGTCATAAAAACTGGATTTCCAATATGATGTTTGCACTTATGGTAGCTTCTATGATTATTCCGTTTCAGGCGATTATGATTCCTTTGGTGAGTATCTATGGGGGGACTTTAAATATTTTGAACCACAGGATTACGTTGATTTTCATGCATACGGGATTTTCTATGGCTATGTCGGTGTTTATGTTCCATGGGTTTATTAATGGGAATATTCCTATTGCTTTGGAGGAAGCAGCATATATCGATGGGTGTACCCATTCTCAGACGTTTTTTAAGATTGTGTTTCCGCTTTTGAAGCCGATTATTTCTACTATGGTGATTTTGAATGCATTGGCTTTTTGGAATGACTTTTTGCTTCCGTCGCTGGTGCTGACGGATAAGAAGCTTTTGACGCTGCCGTTGTCTACATATAGTTTTTATGGGACGTATTCTGCGGATTATGGGACGATTATGGCTGGGTTGCTGCTGTGTGTGATTCCGATTTTGATTTTGTATGTGGCGCTGCAGAAGCAGATTATTAATGGGGTTGTGTCGGGGGCTGTTAAGTAGGATAGATACCATGGAGGGTTTTCGTGGAGGGTTCTCGTGAAGGGTCCGCCTGGAGAGGGAATTATACTTTATTCTCCTGGGCACGCTCGCGCTACGTGAAGAGCATAGCGGTACTAAGGCGCTAAAAGACAGCGCCTAAGTGCCGATGGTCTTCGAGTACCCTGGAGAATAAAGTATAATTCCCTCTCCAGGCTACGTTTTCTCGGAGGTAACATTAATTTAATTTTAGGGGATTTGATGCGCTTTAGTGCAGGCGTAAGCCCTTGTCATTGACATGGAATCCACACTTTGAGTATCATGGCGAATGGCAAAATGTAAGTGGTTCTTGTTCATGCACCAATGTTATGATACCAGGGTCAAAAGGTTATGAGTTACAAAATTGTGTTAATAGTTTTTGAATTATATACTATTTTGACACATTTAGTGGGTTAGATTAGCACAGATTTTCAATCAATTTTGCAACAATTAAAGCAATTTTATTTTAAACTACCTTTTGACCCCAACATCATGTTATTTAGTTTACGCTCGACATTTCGAGATAACGCAGCCCACCCAGAGAATCATATTGTTTTCTCCAGGGTACTCGAAGACCGTTGGTACTTAGGCAATGCCTTACGTACCATTACGTTACTAAGTACCAGTGGCACTTGTTCAGCAACGACCGAAGAGGAGCGGAGACATTCACGTTACCCTCCGGGCATGTGTTCACACTAGGCTCGAAAAGACCTCGCCAAGTGTTCACCGAAGCGCAAGCGTGCCTGGGAGAAAACAATATGATTCTCTCGGTGGGCGGACCTTTCACGAAAAATCTGATTACATCAGCTTGATAAATTGATTGCAAATTTCCCTCTTTCTTTATATAATAGCTGCAATTAGAATGATTTTATGACTGAATAGATACCTGAATAGGGAAGGAGTTATGGTGACGTGTGTTGTGATTTGCTGCATCTGAGGGCGCCGGGGAACTGGCTGAATGACCCTAATGGATTTATTTATTATAAGGGGAAGTATCATTTGTTTTATCAGTATTTTCCTTATGCTCCGGAGTGGGGGACTATGCATTGGGGGCATGGGGTTAGTGAGGACCTGGTTCATTGGGAGCATCTGGATATTGCGCTGTTTCCTTCGAAGCGGTATGACGAAAATGGTGTGTTTTCCGGAAGTGCCCTGGAAAGGGACGGGAAGCTGTGTCTTTATTATTCTGCTGTAAGGTATCTGGAGACGGATGATGAGGATATCCACAGGGCGAAGGATGGAAGGATGGAGACCAGCCAGGCTATGGTGGTGTCTGAGGATGGATTTGTGTTTGACAACTGGAAGGGGAAGAGGCAGATTATTCCGGTTATCAGGGATATGGAAATTGGGGATGCGGCGGATACCAGGGACCCTAAAGTGTGGTATGACGGCAAAGACTATTATATGGTGTTGGGAAGTACCTGTGAGAAAAAGGAAGGGAAAGTGTTGTTTTTTAAAAGCCGGGACGGGGAAAACTGGACGTATGGAGGACAGTGTCGGCATGAGGGATTTGGAACGGGAATGGAGTGCCCGGATTTGTTTCGGGTAGGGGGGCAGTATGTTTTTGTTGGCTCGCCTATGGGAATCGGGGAGACTGGGAAGGGATACCGGGACCATGCGGTCTGCTGTCTGGCGGAGTTTGACGGGGATTCTTGTTCTATGAAGGTTTCTGGTGAATTCCAGTATGTGGATTATGGAATGGATTTGTATGCACCTCAGACCAATGTGGATAAGGATGGAAGGCAGGTTATGATTGCCTGGATGCGGATGCCAAAGCCTGTGAAGAATGAGGGTGGGAAGCCCTGGATTGGGATGATGTGTATTCCCAGAGTGGTGGAAGTGGAGAATGGACATATCTGTTTCAGGGTGCATCCGGAGGTGGACAGGTATTTTGATAAGGAGATTGAGGGGAAGGAATTTTTTGACCCTGAAAGGCCATGCAGAATTCAGACGGTTCTTGAAGAGGGGGAAGAAATCAATATTGGCGGATACCGGATATGGATGGAGAATGGATATGTGTGGACGGACAGAAGCCAGGTGTTTCGGGAAATTGAGGGGCACAGGTTTGTGAGCAGTACGCCTGAAAGACTGGGATGCTGCAGGCTGGATATTTTTGTGGACAGAAATCTGATTGAGGTGTTTATCAATGATGGGGAGTATGTCATCAGTCATGTGGTGTATGGACTGGGGGACAGGATTTTGGGGAAGGTGCAGAGGATTTTTGGATAGAGAATTTTTTGAGTGAAGGGAATTGGAAATGGCAAGTATCAGAGATGTGGCAGAGAAGGCGAAGGTGGCTCCGTGTACAGTATCTCGTGTTCTGAATGGAACGGCAAATGTGGCGCCGGAGACAAAGCAGAGAATCGAACTGGCAATGAGGGAGTTAAATTATATTCCTAATGAGCTTGCACGGGGAATGTTCAAGCAGAAATCAGGTATTATTGCCATGCTGATTCCCAGTATCCGGCATCCTTATTTTTCGAACCTGGCTCACTATATTGAAAGAAAGCTGTATGAAAATGGGTATAAGCTGATGCTGTGCAGCACAGACGGACAGATTGAAAAGGAACAGGAATATATAAGGTTTCTGCAGAGTAACCTTGTTGACGGGGTTATTATGGGTGTTTCGGATTTGGAGGATGAGGTATATCTTGGCTTTCATAAACCTATGATTATGCTGGATTATGATTTGAAAAAAAATATTCCTGTTGTTGTGTCTAATCATGAGAAGGGCGGGCGTCTGGCGGCGGAGGCTTTTATTTCTAATGGATGCAGGCATGTGATTCATATCGGGGATAAGGAATTATCTAAGGTGGAATCTTATAAGTGCCATAAGGTTTTAACTGAGGAACTGGAAAAGGCGGGGGTTAAAAGCAGATTTATAGAGATTAAATGGAATGAATTTGATTTTTTTGGGTATCTGGATATTGCCGCAACCATTTTAGAAACGTATCCTGATATAGACGGAGTTATGGCGGCGGATATCCAGGCTTCTGCATTTCTGAAGGCAGCACTGAATATGGGGAAGAGAGTACCGGATGACTTTGCTGTGATTTCTTTGGATGGAACTTATGTGACGGATATCGGGTTAATGAATATGACATCCATTGTTCAATCTACGGACCAAATCGGGGATGCGGCAGTGAATCTGATTCTTTGCCTTTTGATGGGGGAAAAAGTTTCCAGAAGAAGGATTGTTATTGATGTGAGGAAAAAAAAGGGGCAGACTACAAAATAGTAGTTGACAAGGAGATTTTTTGTGTTTATAATTGCATTGAATGAAACATGTTTCAAGTTAGAAAATTATGTGGAAGGGCTTTGGCCTGTTTTTTATTAGTACAAATGAAACATGTTTCATATCAAATTTTAATATGAAAAGGAGAATGACATGGGAGCAGGGATGAAAGGGGTATGGGTTATGCTGACGGCAGTTTTTTTGTTGTGTGGTTTGACTGCCTGCGGAGGCGGAAGTGGAGAAACAGCGGCAGAGGATGGTAAGGTTAGAATACGGGCTTATCTGGGAGGCGGAGATTTATCGGAGAAGATTGATGCTATGGTGGAGGATTTTAATGCGCAAAGTGACAGTACGATTGTTGAGGTTGTACCGATGCCTGCAGATACGGCCAGTATGATTACGGTAATGTTTAACTCGGGCAATACGCCTGTGGTTATGGCTTTGGAGACCGGGGATTTGCTGCGTGCCAGGGACAGGCTGGTTGATTTGTCTGACCTGGAGGCAGTGCAGTATGCCAGTAAGGGGACGATAGAGGCGGCTGAGGATGGGGAGGCGGTCTATGGGCTTCCTTACAGGATTGAGGGGATGGGGCTTATTTATAACAGGGCTGTGCTGGATGAGGTTTTGGGGAAGGATTTTGAACCGGATAGGATTCGTACTCAGGAGGATTTGAGGGCTGTGTTTGAGGAGATACAGGCTGCAGGAATTGCTCCTGTTGTATTGGGGACGCAGGATTGGTCTCTGTCTACGCATCTGACTACGGATATCTATACCGGGCAGTCGGAAAGTCCCCGGGAGCAGGCGGAGTTTATTGAAACTCTGAAAAGCGGGGAGGGGAATCTGGCGGAGAATCGGATGTTTAATCAGGTGATGGACACGCTGGATATTTTAAGGGAGTATAATTATTTTAAGGAGAATCCGCTTTTGTATGCCAATGATGGGGACACTACGAAACAGGCCAGGGTTATTACCAGCGGGGATGCTGCTTTCTGGTTTCAGGGTAACTGGGGGTCAACGGCGCTGGAGGCTCTGGACCCTGAGGGGGAGTACGGGATGATTCCTCTTCCAATCAGCAATGATGAGGGGTATCCCAATGAAAGAATCGCCACACTGGTGCCTTTGTATCTTTCGATTTTTGACGGTGCTTCTGAGGAGCAGAAGGAGGCTGGGAAGGAGTTGATTGAGTTTATTACCCAGACGGAGAGAGGCTGGGATTTTGTGGTTAATGATGCAAAGGGAATTCCGGCTTATGATAATGCATCTGTTGAGGTGGAGAATGGGATTGCAAAAAGTATTTTGGATTATCAAAGGGCAGGGAAAACAAAGGTTGCCTATATGGCGAATACGGCGGACCATTATGTTGATACGGGGGCGGCTCTTCAGCGGTATATGGATGGACAGATTGGACGGGAAGAGGTTGCGCAGGCGTATGAGGCATATTGGAGAGCAAAGTAGAAAGGGAGATGGAGTATGAACAGGAAAAGAGTCAATAATATTGTTTTTGGGATTTGCCGGTCCGGCGGTGTCTGCATTTCTGTTTGTAATCGGATGGGCGTTTGTAAATGGTGTTTTTATGTCGTTTACGGATTGGAACGGGATTTCTGAATCTTATAATATGGTGGGGATTTCTAATTACGTAAAGGCTGTTCATGATGTTAATTTTTGGGAATCTCTGGGGCGTACAGCAAAATATGTTGTGGGGGTTGTGATTCTTGTAAATCTTGTGGCATTTTTCTTTGCTTTTCTTTTGACCAGAGGATATAAGGGGCAGGGGATTTTCAGGACGGGATTTTTTGTTCCGAATCTTATCGGCGGAGTGGTTCTGGGGATTGTATGGAAGTTTATTTTTTCGGAGGCTCTGGTACAGCTTGGAAATGCAGGTGTTTTTTCTACATTTGCGGATAACTGGCTGAGTGCGCCTGACACGGCTATGCTGGCAATGATAATTGTGGCTGTATGGCAGCAGGCAGGGTATCTTATGATTATCTACATGGCTGGTATCATTGCTGTTCCGGAATCGGTGTGTGAGGCTGCATCTCTGGACGGTGCCACAGGTCTTTATGCGGTTCGCAAGATTATCTTTCCTCTGGTGATGCCGGCAGTGACAATCTGTACTTTTTTGTCTGTGAAGGCGGCGTTTATGGTGTATGATGTGAACCTGACACTGACCGCAGGGGGACCTTTTAAGTCAACAATTATGGCTTCCATGCATGTGTATAATAAGGCGTTTAAGTATAATGATTATTGGAATCGGACAGGCGGAGGCGATTATTTTATTTTTGATTGTAGCGGTTATCTCGGTGATACAGGTTACGATTACAAAGAACAGGGAGGTTGAGGCGTGATGAAGGGTACAAAAAAATGGCTGTTTTATGTTGTGGTTACCGCTTGTTTTCTTTTGTTTCTGATTCCGTTTTATATTGTGATTGTCAATGTGTTTAAGGATAACAGGGAGATTGTGGAGAATGCCCTGGCCTTGCCGCAGTCTTTGAATGTTTCTGCTCTTGGGGATGCTTTTCATAAGATGAATTATGGACAAACTTTCCTGAATTCTCTGTTTATAACTTTGACCAGTGTGTCGGCTACCATTGCTGCTGCGGCTATGTGTGCTTACTTGTTTGCAAGGAAAAACTGGAGAGTCAACCATATTATTTTTATGACTATGGTTGTGTCTATGATTATACCGTTTCAGACGATTATGATTCCGCTTGTCAGGAATTTCAGCAGCCTTGGAATCATGAATAACAGGGGGACCATGATATTTTTCTATGTGGGGGCTAATGTGCCTATGGCGGTTTTTATGTTTCATGGGTTTATGAAATCCATTCCTTTTGAGCTGGAGGAGGCGGCTAAAATTGACGGATGTACTCAGGTGGGAATTTTTGTAAGGATTATTCTGCCGTTGTTGAGGCCTATAGCTTCTACTGTATTTATTTTAAATTTTCTTGGAACGTGGAATGATTTTCTTGCTCCGTTTATTATTCTGACGGATAATAGTAAAAAGACTCTGCCGCTTATGACGTATATGTTTACGGGACAGTATTTTACGGATTATGCCCTTGTGCTGGCAGGATTGATTCTTACGATGCTTCCGATTTTGGCTGTTTATATTTTTATGCAGAGGAACATTATTGAAGGGGTTGCCCAGGGGCAGTGAAAGGATAGAGGGTGTGTTGATGGAGAGAGTGGAATGGTGGAAAAGGGCTGTTGTTTATCAAATTTATCCTAAAAGTTTTCAGGACAGCAA
>Ga0137298_11547_pt1 | contig 10553 bp, 10 predicted proteins | sample RamsorincwithD2O_2_FD_97182 | JGI IMG/M metagenome (GOLD analysis project Ga0137298, IMG submission 97182) | Mouse cecal microbial communities from Vienna, Austria - Glucosamine amended with D2O | ecosystem: Host-associated > Mammals > Digestive system > Large intestine > Cecum | place: Austria...
GTCTGAATCTATATCGATAGCGTCTAGGATCGCGGTGCTACGCTGCGCCAGCATGAGGGCGATCAATCCCGTTCCGGTTCCCACATCCAAAATCCTCTGACATCTCTCTATGCTAGCCCACGCCCCAAGCAAAACGCCATCCGTTCCGACTTTCATGGCACATTTATCGTGCCATACCGTAAATTTCTTGAATTGAAAATAAGGATTTGCCATATCTCTATCGATTGTATGCCGCGAAATTAGTAAGAATTGAATGAAAAGCTGTAACTTTGGCACGTTTATTGTATTAACATATACAATGATGAATGTATATATGAAAGAAAAGACGAGAGTATTTTGCCAGAATTCGTTTGATGACTTGGATGACAATATTGGTATCGTAATGCCAATTCTTACAGAATGCGATGTAGATGAGGATTTCACAGAAGGAATAGAGAAAGTTGGAGACACTATACCCATTCTTCCGTTAAGGAATATGGTACTCTTTCCGGGTGTAGCCATGCCGGTGATTATCGGGCGTCCTAAATCGATGCGCCTGATCAAAGAGGCTGTACATAAAAAGAGTTTGATCGGAGTTGTTTGCCAGAAAGAGATGGATACGGAAGATCCGGTTTTAGAGGATTTATATACTACCGGGGTAATCGCTGACATCGTTCGTGTCTTAGAGATGCCGGATGGTAGCACTACTGTTATTCTTCAAGGTAAGAAACGCTTTGAATTGAATGAGTTGACCGAGACAGATCCGTATCTTTCCGGTAAGATCACCGTGTTGGAGGACACGAAGCCGGACAAGACAGACCGCGAGTTCGAGGCTTTGATCTCAACGATCAAGGATTTGACCATCAAGATGCTTGGGGCCGTGGCTGAACCTCCCCGGGATTTGATCTTCTCGATCAAGAATAATAAGAATGTCTTGTATGTGGTCAATTTCTCTTGTAGCAATATACCGAGTGGATCGGCCGAGAAACAGCAATTGTTATTGATCGGGGACTTAAAAGAGCGTGCGTATCGGTTACTTTTTATCTTGAACCGCGAGTATCAGCTGGTGGAGTTGAAAGCTTCCATCCAGATGAAGACACATGAGGATATCAATCAACAACAAAAAGAATATTTCCTTCAACAGCAAATCAAGACGATTCAAGAGGAATTGGGCGGGAATATCAATGAGTTGGAGATAAAAGAATTACGGGAGAAAGCCAGTCGTAAGAAATGGCCTGCCGAGGTAGCGCAGGTCTTTGAGAAGGAATTGCGAAAATTGGAACGATTGCATCCGCAATCTCCGGATTATTCCGTACAGACGCAATATGTCCAGAATATTGTTAACTTGCCATGGAACGAGTATAGTAAGGACAATTTCAACTTATCTCATGCCCAGAAGGTCTTAGATCGTGATCATTATGGTTTGGAGAAGGTGAAAGAGCGTATTATCGAGCATCTGGCCGTATTGAAACTGAAAGGGGATATGAAATCTCCGATCATTTGTTTGTACGGTCCTCCGGGAGTCGGCAAGACTTCATTGGGGCGTTCCATCGCAGAGGCTTTGCGCCGCAAATATGTACGTGTTTCTTTAGGTGGATTGCACGATGAGGCCGAGATCCGCGGACATCGTCGTACCTATATCGGCGCTATGTGCGGACGTATCATCCAGAATATACAGAAGGCGGGAACATCGAACCCTGTCTTTATCTTAGATGAGATCGATAAGATCACGAATGATTTCAAGGGGGATCCGGCATCCGCTTTATTGGAGGTCTTGGACCCGGAGCAGAATAACGCGTTTCACGATAATTATCTGGATATCGATTACGATTTAAGCAAGGTAATGTTTATCGCTACCGCTAACAATTTGAATACGATTTCCCAGCCGTTGCTGGATCGTATGGAACTGATCGAGGTGAGCGGTTATATCATGGAGGAGAAGGTAGAGATCGCAGCGAAGCATCTCGTGCCTAAGCAGATGGATGTACACGGCTTGAAGAAAGGTTCCGTGAAATTCCCCAAGAAAACCTTACAAGTGATCGTTGAAGCCTATACACGCGAGAGCGGTGTCCGGGAATTGGATAAGAAAATCGCCAAAATCATGCGTAAGCTAGCCCGTAAGGTTGCTAGCGATGAGCCTATCCCGACTAGTATTAAGCCGGAGGATTTGTATGAATATCTAGGGGCGGTCGAATATTCCCGCGATAAATATCAAGGGAATGACTATGCCGGCGTGGTTACGGGATTAGCTTGGACGGCTGTTGGTGGTGAGATTCTTTTCGTGGAGTCGAGCTTAAGTAAAGGTAAGGGATCAAAGCTTACTTTGACCGGGAATCTGGGAGATGTGATGAAAGAGTCTGCCATGTTGGCACTTGAGTATATCCATGCGCATGCGGCTCAGTTTAATATTAACGAGGAGTTGTTCGAGAACTGGAATGTGCATGTCCACGTACCGGAGGGGGCGATCCCGAAAGACGGACCGAGTGCCGGAATAACGATGGTGACTTCTCTTGTCTCCGCCTTTACTCAGCGTAAGGTGAAAAAGAACTTGGCTATGACGGGCGAGATTACGCTGCGTGGCAAAGTGCTTCCCGTAGGTGGTATCAAGGAGAAGATCTTGGCGGCTAAACGTGCCGGGATTAAGGAATTGATTCTTTGCAAGGAGAATGAGAAGGATATCAATGAGATCAAACCGGAGTATTTGAAAGGCTTGGTGTTCCATTATGTGAGTGATATTCAACAGGTGGTAGATCTTGCGTTGCTGAGAGAAAAGGTGGATAATCCCTTGTTCTGATAACGACTTTTTAGGCATATATAGGTGTGGGCTTATACGTATATACGTGTAGGCCCATATTAGTATCGGCGTAAGCCTATACGTATATACGTGTGGGCCTACGCCGATATCGGTGTTTTTTAAGGGGAGCGTATACTTCTATTTAGAGCATTTCCGTAGGAATTCCAAGCTGTTGCGTATCTCTTGGATATCGGATTTGAAATCATCGTACTCAATGGAGATAAGCCCGTTGAAATGCTGACGCTTCAGCTCGTTGACGAACGCTTTTACCGGTAAGATCCCGGTTCCCCATGTGGCGTCTTCCATCTTGTCGGTGAGGTCTTTCAAATGCGCCACCTTGATGCGTCCGGATAATTTCTGGAGATTCTTGAGCGGATCTTCACCCACCCGTTTCCAATGGCCGATATCGGCGCATACTCCCATCAAGGAAGAACGGCCTTTCAGCGCTTTCTCTACTACCTCGGCACTTGCGTAAATGCATGGACTCGGATGGTTATGGATCGCTACCTCCATATCGTACTTCTTGGCGAGGGATTCGATGTAGTCCAACTGGTTTAACTCCGGTTCGACAGTCACGATATGCGCGCCTATTTTATGAGCGAACGCGAAGAACTTATCCCATTCCTCGTTAGTCCCATAAGAGGCTACACCAAAGGCGATCGGCTTGATTCCCCTTTTCTTGAACTCATGGCGTAATAAAGCGCAGTCATCATCGCTTAAGTCGTAATTCAGATAGGTCTCTTTTGGGAACGGAGCGCCCAATTCTTGGAAAAAGAAAGCCTCCGCATACCCCATGCCCAGTTGTTGGGTCTTATCCAAGGTCTCCATCAACGTAAGATTGTGGAAAGTCCAAGTCTGTATACCCACCTTCCAGTCCGCTTTTTGCGCCGCCAGCTGTACGGCCTGCCCAAGGAGCATGACCGTACATAGTGCTAATATAATATATCGTTTCATACTTATACCGGCATTTCCGGAAGGCTCCAGCCTTCACGATAGGTATGTTTGATATATTCGTTGGCAGCCTCTAGCGCATTGAACTCTGCGTATTTCGTATCGAAATAGGGGTGACCGTCTATCACCTTGAAATCATCGCTGGTTACGATTTTCAATACGTCGGAAGAGGATATGTTGGTGAAACGCATGTTTTGGGCGTCCCACATCAATTTCTTGTTCAAGCCTTGCAGACGGATCGCCAATACGCCTAATAACACCATCTCGTTGAATGGTCCGGAATAAGCGAAGTTGGAAGTTCCTTCCACACGGTTCTCAGGAGATTCTTTACAAGCACGAATCCAGTCTTGCTCATGGAAACCGTCGAAGTATCCGGTAGCGTTCGGGATACGGCGCAAATAAGGGGTTACTTGAGGTACACGGCCGGATAATAACCGGGAGTTGAAACCTCCGCAATCGCAGATCAACGTGTCTTTAGTACCTACGAAGATACATCCACCCAAACCGTCACGCATCATATCTACACCATCCGGTAATAAGTCCGGACGCTGAGGAAGCATACCGCCATCGTACCAATATACTTTCACCTCCGGTAAGGCTACCTTTGGAAGATTGTCACGAGCCGGGAAGCGGAATTCTACCACCTCCGATTGAGGAGCGGATTCCGTATTGATCTGGGTAGAACGGCCTTGTACGCGATCTGGATAACCTAACTTCAAGGATTGATAAACCGGGTCGAGCACGTGGCAAGCCATATCTCCGAAAGCTCCGGTTCCGAAATCCCACCATCCACGCCAGTTCCAAGGGGTATAGATCTCATGGAACGGACGCATGGCGGCCGGACCGATAAATAAGTCCCAATTCATCGTCTTCGGACAACGTTGTTTTTCGGTTGGGCGCTGTAATCCTTGCGGCCAGATCGGACGGTTGGTCCATGCGTGTACTTCTTTTACTTCACCGATCTCTCCGTTCCAGATCCATTCGCATAATTGACGGACACCATCGCCGGAGTTCCCTTGGTTACCCATCTGGGTCGCTACCTTATATTTAGCGGCGAGTTTTGTCAATAAACGGCTCTCGTAAACAGAGTGGGTAAGCGGCTTTTGGCAATATACGTGTTTACCCATTGTCAAGGCCGTGGCCGCGATCGTGGCATGAGTATGGTCCGGAGTAGCTACCATGACACCGTCGATCTGGTCGCCCAACTCATCGAACATCTTTCGCCAGTCCCAATAACGTTTAGCGTCCGGGAATTCCTCGAAGCAGTTCTTCGCGTATTTCCAGTCGATATCGCAAAGCCCGATGATGTTCTCGGTTTTCATGCCGACCAAGTTCGGGTGGCCTTTACCACCGATACCGATACCGACAATATTCATTGTATCACTTGGTGCCTTATGGCCCAATCCAGCGATCGTTTTAGAGGGGACGATTGTTAGACCAGCTGCCGCTACGGCTGCTTTTTTCAGAAAATCTCTTCTTGATTCCATGTTGTATAATTTGTTTTTTAGTAGTTACTGTTAGAAATTGAAACAGGAGGTTACCATTCTATGATCCGAAGGGTAAGGGGAGACTACCACGTCCGAGGTGGCCTCGCTTTCGCCTGTGATAAATGAGTCTGTTACCTTACATCCGGAATATAGTACGAAATCCAGACGGTCTAGTATTTCTTGTTCGCTAGGAACGGGAGTCCATGTATAGCCGGGTGTGGAGACCTCGTCCGGATGGATTGTCCGGTAGGAGTCGTTCATCCCGATCTCAGAGAAAGCCTTGGTTGCCGGCCACTCCACCTTGATCTTGTGGATACCGGCATCGGCGGCCCGTTGTGTCCAGTCCAAGAAAGAAGGTTCATTAAAATCTCCTGTTAAAAAGACAGGATAACCTTCCTTCATGACTTGCTGTATATCCTTTTGATAACGAGTTACTTCTTCACGCCGGGCCTCGTTGGCGAACCGGACAGCTTCCTCCTCGGTATCGATAAACGGATAATCGCCATAAGGAATCCCATTCAATTGATAAGGCTGATACGGGATATAATATAGATGGCAATTAAACATCCAGCAGAATTTGTCTTTGCCTACCTGTATCTTCACCCCGTAGCGGGAAGCCGTACTGTCGACGACCGGATAACGAGATAAGATATAATGTCCCTCCCCTTGGTTGAAAAGGTGGAAACCTAGGGATTCCGCGATTTCCGGCACATGATCGTGCTTGATGCCGTCTTCTTCATAGATATGCCCTTCTTGGATTCCTACGATATCCGTCTGGCTAGCCTCGATCACTTTCGCTGTCTGGCTAGGGGGAAGCTTTCCCCCTAGGGTATTCAACCAAATATTGAAACTACTGACTTTTACCGTTGCCGGCTTGTCGCTACATGCGCTCAATGCACAACAAAGTATGGCTACGCAGCATAAAATTTCACTTATCTTCCTCATGTTTCTCTGGTATTTACAGGAACAAATATATTAAATGTCCCGTTCTTTTCACTACTAAGACTTCTTAATTTATTTTACCATCGGCCAAGGAAACTTCGATACAAGCTGGATGCGTTGACCTGTAGCTTGTGATTTTCGGGCGGCCTCGATAATCTCTAATACGTGTAACGCATGCTCGACATTTATACGTGGTTCCGTGTTTAATGCCATGTGTTTGCTGATATCGGAAGCACCTTCTTGCCAAACATAGCCATTGGTGTCTGGAACGAAACGCTGGGGTACCGGATGATCCATCGTCGATAAGTCCACCCCGTTCGGTGCCCAGTCGTAACCTACCATATGCATATTGCCGTGGGAACCGTATAAGGAGATCGTCGCTTTCTCCTGTCCTTTACCTAAATGTCCGTATGGATCGAAATAGTTGAAACCACACTCGATATGAGAAAGGACTCCCTTTTCGTGTTCCATGATAATCATGGCATTATCTTCTTCTCGAACTTTGATCTTGCCCTTATCGTCTACGGTTCTCTCCGGGGTTACGATTGTAGTCATGGCAACAACGGATTTAGCCGGTCCCAATAATCCGGTTAGGGTAGCGATGTTATAGACTCCTAAGTCGGGCATACTGCCACCTAGCGGTTCGTAGAAGAAAGCGGACCAAGAAGGACCTTCATGTCCGTAATGTCCGTGCGCGCATGCCAGATTACCTAGGGTTCCTTTATTGATTTGTTCGGCCATAAAGGCAAATTGAGGACTGTTTACAACGGCAGGCGCACCCCAGATACGAAGCCCCTTGCTAGTAGCGAGATCGTATAATTCTTTGCCTTCCTTATAGGAATTCGCCAAAGGTTTCTCGCTCCAGACATTTCTTCCCGCCATCAAAGCCTTACGGTTTAACTCTCCGTGCACCTGCATATCGGTCAATGTAAGCATCAAGTCGAACTTGGAACCACTAAGCATATCATCGATATGCTTGTACCATTTAGGTATATTATATTGCTTGGCCGCCTTTTGAGCACGATCCGGTTTGATATCGCAACAAGCTACGATTTCTACATACGGGCACTTCGATATATGGGGAAAATATTGGGTAGATACACTTCCGCAACCGATAACGGCTACTTTCACCTTTTTACCTTCCGATTCGAATTTCTCCGCATAGGCGGAAAGGGGTGATAGTAGTGACGCGAGACTTGCTGCGGCCGATACTTTAAAGAATTCTTTTCTATTCATGGCATTGATTTCTTAATACAATTAGTCTAAATCCTTAATCTTCACATTCTTGAAATATACTTTACTTCCATGGTCCTGAAAACAAAGTTTACCGGTGGTAGAGATACCGTAATCGGGGAAAGCTTCCCATTTACCGCTATAACGACGCATCTTCCAATCTTCGGACCCTTCTTGGAAAGAGAATAGTTTTTCTCCGTTCAGCCAGTGCTCAACATATCCATCCTTGTAAAGTACCATAGAGGAGTTCCATTCTCCCGGAGGGTTCACCTGTTTGGTTTCCGGTACATACATAGCGTAGTTGCAACCCGTTTTCTGCCAGTCTTCCAATCCCTCTTTTCCGGTCTCGCTGACCCAAGGATAGTTATCGTCATCGATCAACTGGTATTCCGGGCCGGTTTCAAAAGGAGCTTTGTATTTAGGTCCTTCTTGTACGTGATATAAGAATCCGGAGTTTCCTTGCGCTCCGATTTTCCAGTCCCATTTGATCTGGAAATTATGGTAATTCTTAACGGTAACGATATCGGTACTTACCTTGATCGTAGTATCCGCTATCACGTCACCACCGTTTCCGTAGCCGACGATCACCCCATCTTCTACCTGCCATCCCTTGACATCACCCCCGTTGAACATTTTCCAACCGGTAAAATCCTTGCCATTGAATAACAAGGTATAGCCTTCCGCTTTTTCCTCCTCAGTTAATACATTATCTTTTACTTCCGTGGATGAGGAACGACTCCCACATGCAACCATACACACCCCGTAAATGGTTACTAGAAAAATAGATACGATCTTTTTCATATATTAGAATATTTAGTTTAATTATCTCCTTATGATAACGCCATTTGATATGGTTTATTTGTTCATTGGCAAAAATACTGCACATAAAGGATTTGGATAATAGAGTATCTAGCTAAAAAAAATGGATTATCTTTGCGTTATTCAGTAACCATCTAAAAGTTCTGGTTTATGGCGAAAATAAAGCATGGTTTTTCCGGTCAGCGGTTGATTGTCTATCCTTTCTACGTTATAGAACAAGCGTTGAACAACCCGTTAGTCGCGGACTTGGTCGTACACTCTATGGGGTATTTTCCGAAGGCGGAAAGCCATTATATTGATCGTGCGTCCGGTTGTGGAGAGTATCTTTTAATTTATTGCACCAAAGGAGAGGGCTGGTACGTGTTGGATGGAAAACGATATGTCGTACCCGAGAATCATTTTTTCATCCTCCCGGCAGAGAAGCCCCATCAATATGGTTCGAGCGAGCATGATCCTTGGTATATTTATTGGGCACATTTTAAAGGGAAAAAGGCGAAGTATATCAGCGATCAACTGCAAGGGGTGATCCCGATCGACATGGATGATAATTCCCGTATCGGCGATCGTATCGCTTTTTTTGATGAACTATTGAATGTGTTGGAGAGTGGGACGGATGAGGCTACGGTTAATTACGTCAATTTAAGTTTCAATCATTTGATCGCCTCTTTCCTCTATGTGAAGACGTATAGGGAGGCTAAATTCTCCAAAAGCAAGGCGGAGAATACGTTCTTTATTAGTTTGGCGACCCACTTCATGACGGAGAATCTGGAGAATAAATTGACATTAAAGGAATTGGCCTCTCATTTCGGCTATTCGGAATCTTATATGTACAGGCTTTTCTTCAAGGAAACCGGTTATGCTCCGATGAATTATTTCTTGCATATGAAAATAGACCGGGCTTGCCAGCTATTATTACATACGAATATGAAGATCAATCAAGTCGCCTTGAAACTGGGCTTTGACGATCCCTACTATTTCAGCCGTATCTTTAAGAAGATAGTAGGGACATCACCCAAGGATTACCGGCACTCGTTACCGAAGTGAGATATTTACGATGAACCTAAACGGGAATTTAGGGCTGCCCTAAACGAGGGCTTAGGGATACCCTAAACGGGAGCTTAGGGCTGGCGGTATTTATTCCGGTCGGCTTCCGTTATTTCCCGGATTACACGGCAGGGATTGCCGGCAGCTATAACATTGGCCGGAATATCTTTGGTTACGACGCTTCCTCCGGCGATTACCGTGTTATCGCCAATGGTCACCCCGGGAAGGATACAGGCTTGCGCACCGATCCATACGTTATCGCCGATAGTCACGGGAAAAGCGTATTCCAAACCCTCATTACGTTGCTTTACGTCAAAAGGGTGGCCGGCGGTATAGATGCCTACGTTCGGGGCGATGAATGCGTTATTGCCGATACGAACTTTCGCTCCATCCAAGATAACGAGATTCACGTTGGCGAAGAAATTATCCCCAATCTCGATATTATAGCCATAATCGCATTGGAAAGGGGATAGGATAACGGTGTTCTTCCCTTTCTTGCCTAGAAAAGAGGTTAGAATCCGATCTTTTTCTTCCTCTTGGTCGGGGGGCAATTGGTTGTATTTGAAAAGGACGCATTTCGCTCTTTTCATCTCATCTTGAAGCTCACTATCATGATTCGCATTGTATAATAGACCTTCCGCCGCTTTCTCTTTTTCTGTTTTCATATGTCTCTTACTAAGATTTATAAAACGATGATTTGCGCGAAGATACTATTTTATTGGGAGGAGTTTATCCTCCGATTCGTATTTCCAAACCCATTTTTTCCCCCATCTCCTTAAAGGGGAACAGCTCTTCTTTGGCTAGCATTTGCTCGCAGGGATAAGGATAGGTGAGACCTAATTGCTCGTATTTATCTTTTCCCAATGTATGGTAGGGAAGCAGGTGTACGCATTTGATACGATTCTCTTTCGCCAGCATGAATATTTCCCGGAGTGTATTCTCATTGAAATTGAAACCGGGAATTACCGGTACACGGATCGTTACTTTATTAGCGCTCTTACTGGATATATACCGTAAATTCGTGAGGATCGTATCCAAGTTCGCTCCAGTTTCTTTCTGAAGTAAATCCTTGTCCGTATGTTTGATATCGAACAAGAACAAATCGATAAGCGGAAGCGCTTGCTTTATCTTATCAAGATTCACTTGCCCGCAAGTCTCTACGGAGGTATGCAGTTTCTCGTTCTTGCATTGGATCAGCAAATCCATCAATCCCTCGAATTGCGTGAAAGCTTCCCCTCCGGAAAACGTAACCCCTCCACCGGAATTCAGGTAATAATCCCGGTCACGTAAAAGGATTTCCATGA